>Ga0182017_10000422_pt1 | contig 33190 bp, 27 predicted proteins | sample 712E3DmetaG_FD_120492 | JGI IMG/M metagenome (GOLD analysis project Ga0182017, IMG submission 120492) | Permafrost microbial communities from Stordalen Mire, Sweden - 712E3D metaG | ecosystem: Environmental > Terrestrial > Soil > Wetlands > Permafrost | place: Sweden: Stordalen | collected... | reverse complement strand
TCGCCCCGCGAAGCGGGGAGAGGGTTGGGGAGAGGGGCCGTGCTTGGCCGGACCCCTCATCCCAACCTTCTCCCCGGCGGACCGGGGAGAAGGGGTCACAGATTTCTCCGTCAGGCCTCGCTTGACGCCCATGGGGTGTGCCCCTCCCCCCGTCTTGGCGGTGCCAGTCGTTCCAGCACCGCCCGTGGTTGTTGTGCCCTGACCAAGTTGAACAAGAGCTGAGCCATCGGCCCCTGGTGCAAACCCGCTCAGTCGCGTCGGCGCGGCAGGTAGTCTTTGCGTACCGGCGAGAACACCTCGATGGCCACCGAGTCCTCGAGAATGGCAGCGCCGTGCTGCGTGCCACCGGGGATGGACCAGGAATCGCCCGGCTTGACCTCGACGGTGCGGCGACCTACAGTCAGCCGCATGCGGCCGCTGACCAGATACCCAGTTTGTTCTGCAGGGTGCGTGTGCCTGGGCAGGGTGCTGCCTTTGCGCATACGGAACTCGGTCAGCAGGGTGCGGTCGCCGTAGACCAGCGTCTTGCGCTCGATCCCCGGCAGGGCGGGCTGGTACCCGCGCTGGTTTGCCTTGCGGATCATGGCCGAACCATAGCCCATGCCGCCTGGCAATGCGCGAGTATGTGGCCAAGGCAGTGGATGTGACGCCCGAGCGGCCTATTCTCATCGACCGTTTCCTGGTGAACGCCCTTGAATTCCAGGCTGACGCCATGGCCGATGGCAAGGACGCTTTTGTCCCCGCGGTGATGGAGCACATCGAGCAGGCGGGCAGCCATTCGGGAGACTCGGCTTGCGTGATCAGGAGGGGGCGCGGCCGCATCGAGGGGTTGGGCTGGCGCACAATTCGCGACATTGCCGTCGCGATCGAGGCGCGCACAATAGTAGTATCTGGCCGTAACTCGTCCTGTTTCGTGCTGGCATGGGTATTGCTGGGAACCAAGACATGAGACGAACACCCGCTTTCATCTCCTCTCTAGCTCTCTTGTTGTGGACCGCTTCGGGCTGTGGCGCCGGCGAGCACACATGCACCCTGGTCGGCTGCTACAGCGGCGCCGATATCAGCCTGACTGTGCCCCAGGTGGACTGGGCCACCACCAGGACCTGGCGCGTGGAGGCCTGCCGGAACAGTACCTGTTTGTCAGGCACAACCGACCAGCTTCCGGGCGATGCCCCCACAGCGGGCACCGGCGTTTCTTTCTACTTGGCCGGAGACCCGTCGCTCGTCCCCGGTGCGTTGCCGTCCGTGTCCATGACTGCCTGGCAGGGGTCATTCGAGATCCAATGGGTGATTGCCTCGAACGGCAGCGACGGGACGATCACGGATGGCGATCGGTACACGGTTACGGTCACCGATTCCTCGGGAGCCGTAGTCGCCTCCATCGACCGGGCAGTCAACTACACCCGGCTTGCCCCCAACGGCGAGTCGTGCAGCCCGATCTGCCAGCAGGCCCGCATCCAGTAGCACGGGTGCATTCCTCCTGGCGGTTTGCGCCAGATACACGCCGCTCGGTCATTGGAACTGTTCGTACGTAATCAATCGGCCCGGCACCTCGGTGGTAGCCCGTTGCGACGCTGACTCTTTCTGCGTCTGTCCATCTGTGCGCATCAGACGGACAGGCTACCAGCCGAGCTTCGCTGATAGTTGTTGCTGCAGTATGCCCGCCATTCTTTGATGATCGGCCACATTGGGGTGCCAGTCACAACCCGTGGGCACGGAACCATCGGCTCCCATGTTCTGCACGCCCATATCGAACGTAGCAAGCTTCAAGTCGCCGGTGGCGGCGAGCGCTGCAACCACGTTGGCCAGGTGGGTCTTGACCTGGCTGAGAGCGGGCTCGCCGAGCATCGATCCAATTGTCAGAAATATCCAGGCATCGGGATAGTGACTGCGGACCGTGGCGATGAAGCTCTTGTAGGCAGTTTCGTAAGGGGTGCCGGGATCGCCAGTCGCCCAGTCGTTGGTCCCCAAGTTGATGACCACGACCGAGGCCTTGGGTACAAAACCCCATACCGCATTGTTGTTGGTTCCCAGCGCATCGGCGTAGACGCTCGACAATACGCCGCTGGTGTCGCCACTGAGGTCCCGATACATTCCCCACCCGGAGCGAGCAATGGTGCTCACCTCGGCATTGAGGGCATGGCCGGCGATGGCCGCATAGGATTGATACCAGGTCGAATTCTCGGCGGTCCAATGGCACGCGGGGCTGGCCACCCAATTGGGGTGCGGCTCGCTGCCCAAATTGCCATAGCCGGCACTGATTGAGTCGCCCACCACTTCAATCAAACGACCGCTGGCAGCGGGGGCGCCTTTGACCGTGCCACTGGTGAAACCAAGAAACGTGCTAAGGCCATACATCCCCTCTGTGTCGCGATAGAGTTCAACGACGTGGTCCACGGCGGCAAGCCCAGTAGCCAAGGTCACGGTTTGATCGGATCCGGTATCGACCTTGAATCGCGTGGCCATCTGCCCGTCGATGACAGGCTGGAAATACACGGTCGACGTGCCTTCGGTCCTCAGCTTCACCGCGATGGAGCTTCCGTTCACCGTGGCGACAAGGCCCGCACCCTGCCAGGCAAAGCGGACCGCGTTGGCATCCGTGGCGTCAACTCGACCCGCCCATCGCGGTCCGCCTGCAAGGGGCGCGCCCGTCCCGCCGCTGCCTGCACCGCCGGTACTCGTGGTGCCGCCCGTGGCAAGGGTTCCGCCGACAGACAGGCTGCCTCCGGCTACTATCTTGCCACCGCTGGTAGCGGCGCCACCGGTTGCCCCAATTCCTCCGCTGGTCGCCGTGCCGCCTAGCGCAGGGTTGCCGCCGCTGCGGCCCAGCCCTCCCGCAGAGCTCGTTCCGCCCGGACCATTCGTTCCCCCCAGCCCGCCTCCCGCCGAGGAGTTTCCCCCTGACCCGGGCTGTGAATTGGCGCCACCGCGTGATCCAGTGCATGCGACACAGATGCCGCCAGCAAGCAATGCAACTCGTCCGAGCCTGCTCATCGCATGTTCTCCAGGTTCACTGTCTGAGCGTGGAGCACGCTCATCGCCGCGCGCAAGCGGATGTCGCGCGATGAACTGCCGGCGCGGATCTCAAAGAGGCCGGGGTCGACGCGCCAGCGGTTGCGCGCCGGCTGCGTGGGATCGAAGGTGGCGAAGGCCCGCACCGGGAGCTTCAGCGCGACCTCGCGTTCCTCGCCCGGGGCGAGGTCGACTTTGGCGAAAGCGCGTAGTTCTTGTTCCGGCCGCGGAACCCTCGCAGCGGCGGCGTGGAGGTAGACCTGCACGATTTCGGCGCCCCGCCGCGCGCCGGTGTTCTTCACAGTAAGGCGAACGCTGACACCGCGCCCGTAATCCCAATGGGAGACGACCAGGTCACGGTAGGCAAAGGTCGTGTAGGAAAGGCCGTATCCGAACGGGAAGAGCGGCTCGACCTTGCGCGTGTCGTACCAACGGTAGCCAACCAGGACGCCTTCCTGGTAGGCGACCTTGCCGGCTGCACCTGGGAAATTGCCGAATGCGGGCTCGTCCTCGATCCGTTTCGGGAAAGTCACCGGCAGCTTGCCCGATGGGCTCACGTCGCCGAGGAGCACGTCCGCGAAAGCCGTACCGGCCTCTTGTCCGGGAAACCAGCCATGCAGTACCGCGCGGACCTTGTCGAGCCAGGGCATCGCGACCGCCGCGCCCGTGGTGGTGATGACCACGATCTTGGGGTTGGCAGCGGCTGCCATGCGCACGATCTCGTCCTGTCGCCCGGGCAGCGCCAACGATGCTCGATCGGCGCCCTCGGTCTCTTCCCCCATGCCATCGCCGACAGCGGCAATGACGATGTCCGCGCCACGCGCGACCTCGGCCACGCGGCCAAGCGGATCCTTGTCCGCCCTCTGCCACAGAAGCTCGACCGACGCACCGACGATGCCCTCGAAATACTCCAAGCGCAGGTCGTACGCTTTGCCGCCGACCAGTTCGATTTCGGTCGTCTTCAAGGTTGGGGGATGATCGCCCCAGTCATCGACGACCAGCTTGTCGTTGAGAAAAAGGCGAGAGCCATCGTCGGAACGCAGCGCAAGCACGTACCGGCCGGACTTGGGTGGGGTGAGCTTGCCAGTCCAGCGCACCGAGAATCGGTCTTCAGGAAGGCCGGGGCCGGGCGAGGCGAGCTCCCAATGGAAATCTACCGTGGTATCGACCCGCACGAACTTGGGCGTTCCGGTGCGCTCGGTCCCCACGAAGTACTCGCCCAGCAGGCCGTGACCCGCATGACCCGGCGGCGGGGTGAGCGCGGACGCAGGGATCGGCGCAAGTCCGTCGGGCGTCATCTCGCCAGGGGCGAAGTCGACGCGCACCTTGTTGCCCAGGGCTTCGCGAAGCGCATCGACCAGGGAAACTTTTCGGGTGGCGGCGACGTGGGCGCTGCCGCCGCCGCCATCCACCAGCCCTCCGCGCGGCCCCACTACGGCGATCCGCCGCAGCTTGCTGCGGTCGAGCGGCAGGATGTCGCGGTCGTTCTTGAGCAGCACGAATCCCGAACGCGCGGCCTCGCGGTTGAGCGCGCGGTGCTCGAGCGTGTCGGTCGCCTCCGGGCGCAGGCTTGCGTCTTCATCCAGGCGGAGGGCGACGATGGTGCGCAGCTGCCGCCGGACCATCTCGTCGAGCTGGGCAGGCGCGATCTCCTGCTTCGCCAACGCCGCGTGGATCGCGGCCGGCGAGAATTGCTCGCCCTTTGGCATTTCGAGGTCGAGGCCCGCGCGAATAGCGGGCGCCACGCTGTGGGTCGCACCCCAGTCGGACATGACCAGGCCGCGGAAGCCCCACGCGCGCTTGAGGGTCTCGTCGAGCAACCCCGGGTGCTCGCACGCGTAGACGCCATTTACGCGGTTGTAGGCACACATCACGGCCCACACCCCGCCCTCCTTCACCGCAGCTTCGAATGCGGGCAAGTAGATCTCGTGCAGCGCACGCGCATCGATCTCCGCGCTGACGGTCATGCGATCCGTCTCCTGGTTGTTGGCGGCGAAATGCTTGACCGTCGCCATGACGCCCTGGCTCTGCACCCCGCGGATATAGGCGACCGCCATGCGCGACGCGAGTTCGGGATCCTCGCCAAAATACTCGAAGTTGCGTCCGTTGCGAGCGCTGCGCGCGATGTTCACCGCCGGCCCGAGAAGCACATTCTTGCCGTGTCCCTTGGTCTCGCGCGCGATGGCCGCCCCCACGCGCTCGACCAGCGCGGGATCGAAGCTCGCGGCGAGCAGCACGCCCGCGGCAAACGCCGTGGCCTGGCCCACGCGCACGCCGAGCGGCCCGTCGGTCATGCGCAAGGCCGGGATGTGGAGCCGTGGCACGCCCACGGTCTCGAACCCAATACCGGCAACCAGCGCGATCTTCTCATCGAGAGTCATGGCAGCAAGCCAGTCTTCGACCTGTTGATCAATCGGTGAGGCGCACTCCGACTTTTCCCGCGCGGCAATCGGGGCAGGGGCCATTTTCACGCTGGGCGCGCTACCATCCGTTGACGTACTCGCCGCACAGCCGGCCGGCAAGTTCGCGAGCACGAGCGAGATGATGGTTTGGCTAGCGAAAAGAATGGAGGACTTGACGAAGAGCCGGAGGTTTGCGGGCATCGGTTGGTTCTCCCTGGGGCGCGTTCGCCCGCAGCGTATGAGATCGGCGCCGCCTTTTCACCATCTGTTTTCAGCCGACGCTGCCGAGACTCGATCAATCAGTAGTGCTAGGCTGCCGTCCATGAGAAGGGTTTCGATCCTGGCCTACGCAGCCGCGCTGGCGTCCCCTGTCGCCGTGTCGGCGGCGCAAGCCGAGGAAGGCACCGTCCGCATCGCGTTCGTCGGCGACGTCATGCTCGACGGCGGCCCCGGACATATCGTCACCAATGGAGGCGACCCGTTCGCAAACGTGGCGTCCGCCTTGCGCGACGCCGATCTGACCATCGCCAACCTTGAATGCGCCATCGTGAAAAAGGGCGTCTCGCTCGACAAGGAATTCACTTTCCGAGGACCCGAAAGCGCGCTGCCGCTGCTCAAGAAATACTTTTCCGCCGTGTCGCTGGCCAACAACCACTCCGGGGACTGGGGCAAGGAGGGGTTTGCGAGCGAGCTCGAACTTCTGCGCGAGACGAACCTGCCGTGGTTCGGCGGTGGCATCAACGTGAAAGTCGCGCGCAAGCCGCTGGTTCTCACCGCAGGCGGCAAGCGCGTGGCGTTTCTTGGCTACAACGACTTCCCTCCCCGCGCTTTCGCGGCCGGTCCCACTACCCCAGGAACCGCATGGCTAGTCGAAAAGGATGCGGTCAGCGATATCAAGGCCGCGCGCAAGCAAGCCGACCTGGTCATCCTATTTCTACACTGGGGCGACGATCTTGTGCCCGCCGCAACCCCAGAGCAACAGACGCTGGCACATCATCTCATCGACGCCGGCGCCGATGCCGTGCTCGGCGGGCACGCGCACCTGACCCAAGGGGTGGAGTGGTACCAGGATCGCCCCATCGTCTACAGTCTGGGCAATTTCGTATTCGACTACTATCCCAAGGATCCGGCGGTCTGGAAGGGCTGGATCGTCAAGCTGACCTTCGGCAAGTCAAGGCGACCCCTGCTTGAACGCACCAACGTCGAACTCGATCCCGCGGGCGTTCCTCACCTCGTGCCCTGACTTTCTTTGAAACCGATTGCAGCCGTTCCCCGATCAGCTACGCTTTGCTATCCACAAATCGACAGGAGGGGCGACATGCACCAGACTGATCGCCGCGCGTTCATGAAGGCTGGCCTCGCCATCGGCGCGGTCGGCGTGATGGAGTCCACGGGAATCGGGCGCGCCCTCGCAGCCGCTGTAGCCAGACCCGACATCGTCGTGGTCAAGGGCGCAGACGCCTTCGCCAGCACCATCAAGGCGCTGGAGGCGCTCGGCGGAATGAAGCGATTTGACATTCAGGGCCGCCGCGTGGGCCTGCTCATCAATGCACCGCCGCACTGGAAGCTCGCGGGAAGCCACACCAGGATGGAGGTTGCACTCGCTGTCGCCAAGATGTGCCTCGATGCCGGAGCCAAGGAGATCGTCACCCTGCCGGTACTCGCGCCCAAGTTCTGGACCGGCTTGCCGCTCTGCGAGACTCACGCCAAGGTGATCAAGTCGATCAAGGAGTGCTCGGGAAAGACGGTGGAGACGAAGATCCCCAAAGGCGTCCTGCTCAAATCGGGGAAGGTTCGGCCCGAGCTGCTCGACGTGGACGTCCTGGTGAACATCCCGATCGCCAAGCACCATGTGGGAACCATGTTCAGTGGCAATCTCAAGAACATGATGGGCGGCCTCGATCACGAGACAAACGCGTTCTTCCACAGCGGCTCCGGCAAGACCGGCTACGAGGATGTGGACTTCCTCTCACAGTGTATCGCCGAGCTGAATACCCTGCGCAGGCAGGACCTGTGCGTGGTTGACGGCACTGTCGTCCTGGGAAGCAATGGCCCCGCGGGCCCCGGCGATCTGCTGAAGCCGCAGAAGATCGTTGCTGGCACGGATCCGGTCGCAGTCGACGCATACTGCGTGACCCTGCACAGCCGCAAGCCGAAAGAGGTGGTGATGCTCGCCAAGGCCGCCGCGGCAGGAGTCGGGCGCGCCGACTTCCAGAAGCTCAACCTCCAGGAGATCGCGATCTGACCGCCTCTATCACTTTCTCTTACGACCCAAACATGGTTGAAATTCTCACGGGCGGAACTAGCTGCGCTCGCCCATCAGTACTCCACAAATACCTTGCGCATTTCCTCCAGCTTGTTGAAGAAGCGAAAAATTTCGTCGGCCGCAACCCGGGGCGCATCGGTATTCTTCCACAACACCTTTCCGCGCTTGTCGAAGATGACGGCCTGCTTCGGCGGATTGTCGGGACGATCCTTGGTGGTCTTGGTGTACTTCATCGGCTTTCCGTCGGGGTAGTAGTAGTAGCGAAACTCGTTCAACCAGGTTTCGTGGCCCACGGATACCACCGCCGCTGCCAGCCGGTCTTTGCTCGGGTCATAGTAGAGCTTGAAGCTTGGCGGCTTCCCTTCGCTCTCAGTCTTCTCGTCGATATCCAGGCTTGGGTATTCGCCCTTTTTCAATGAGCCATCTATGGCGGCGACGAGTGCGTTGACCTGCTTGACGTCTTCCGGCTCGGTCTTGCTGTCGGAAACCGCAGAACCGGAGACGGTCGCGACCAGGGAAAAACCCATGAGACAACACACCCGTCTATTCATTGCAGGATGTCCTCTCGAAAATGGGATCTCCTCGGCGCCAAGGATTCGGCGCTCCCCACCGCGAGATCCTGCCAAGCGCTCGCTCAGCCTTCGACTTTGCAGTCCGACACAGTTGCGACGTCAATGTCCTCGGGGTTCGACCAAGCGGCATTGGCAACCCAGCGCGTGCGTACCCCCGTCAGCTTCCCGATCACCTTGATCTGGCAGTGGGCGGCAAAGCGCTTGAGTTGTTCGCGCGGCTTGTTGGGGATCTCGGCCTGGAAGCGCTTCGTGATGGCCGGCTCAAGGAAGAGACCCGGAATCAGATACAGGTGCCGATCCAGTGTGTAGTAAGGCTTCAGCTTGTTCTGCTCGTCGCCCTGCCAGTTGACGATCTCAGTGGAAAACCCGCAATTGAAACCCTTGATGCCCTTGCGAGACACGCAGTCCAGGTCGGTGCGGTCCGAGGTCACCAGCGTGATCGAGGCTGAAGTCGCGGGCGACCCGGCCGTCGAAATCAGGGGACTCCTGCGCGTGGCAAAGTAGGCGGCGAAGATGATGAGCGCGGCGACCGCCAAGCCAAGAATCACTTTGCCGCGCGAGACGCCCGGCGTATTGCTGGCAGGCGCTGCCTGGGGCGCTGGCTCTGCTGCCTGGGGTGCTGGCTCTGCTGCTTGCTTCGGCTCTTCGTGTTCGCTTTCCACGGTGGTTTTTCCTTTCGGCCCCTTCTTTTACCGAACCAGGGCTCCGACTACAAGCCCACGGGCCGCTCGCGCGCTTTTTGCGCGATCTGGCAAGCCGTTGGATAGCTAGTCACAGGTCCCGGAGCACGGAACCCACGTGCCGTCGGTGGCCGTGATAGTCGCCGTGCCGGCGGTGAGCCCCGACGAACTGGCGGTCACGGTGACGGTTCCGGCGCCCGTGGCCTGAACGATGGCGTAGGCCACGCCGCCAAAGGCGTTACGCGAGGTTCCGCGGAACGACTCCTGCGTCATGCTGCCACTGTCCACCGCTACGATAGTGCCAGGACCCGTGATGGCGAATGTGATGGCAGCGGTGGAGCTGCTCGCGACGTTTCCCGAGGCGTCCACGGTCGTGGCCTTGACGAACGAAACGTCGTTCACATCGGTCAGCAGCGTGGGGTGATCGGCCGTGAGTACGACCTTCCCCGCTACCGCTCCACTGGGCGGCGCCGTCTGCGCCGACCCACCCCAGATGCTCGACCAGGTGTAGCCGATGCTCCTCACAGCCCCCAGTGAGTCCATCAGTCCCAGGCTGAGCCCGAATGACGGCCATTTTCCATCACTTTCGCCCATATAGTCAGCGCCCGTCCACACGAACTCGCCGGTTAGCGCCGGGTTGGCCGTGACGGTGGCCCAGGTGGTCGTTCCCGTGCCCATCTCGGTGAGCACGCCGGCGCGCGCAGGTGCCATTCCCATGGCCGTAGTGACGTCGCTGGTTTGGTAGTTCCCGCCGAAGACGTCCAGGAGGGTCCTCGTGGCGCCGGTTACGTCGCCGCTGTTCTGGGGAGTCGCCAGGGCCTGGGTGACAGCACGGCCGGGGTCGAGCGTGTGACAGATGGAGACCATCCTGGTCAGGATAGGAGTTCGCACGGCGATCAAGTCGGCGATTTCGTTGCCGGTACTGTACAGGGCGATGCTGGGGTGGTTGCGATCCCGCATGACAATCCCGGTAACATCGACCTGGTACCACGGTGCCCCGGTCGGGGTACCGGGCACCGCAGGCATTCCGGTCGGAGTCGTCGCGGTCATGTTGAAGTAGGTGGCGTAGTCGCCAGCGTCTTGGTACTTGTGTCCGACCCACACGTCGAAGAACTCGTCCATCACGAGAATGCCCATCCGGTCGCACAGATCGAGAAAGTCTGGGCTGGGCGGATCGTGGGCCGTGCGGATGGCATTCACCCCAAGGGCCTTGAGCTGCGCTATCCGCCGCTGCATGGCCCGCGCCGGCGCTGCCAGCCCGAGCCCGTGGTAGTCCTGATGCAGGCACACGCCTTTGAGCTTCGTGTTCGTGCCATTGATACTCAGGCCCGTCGTGCTGTCGTACACCAGGCTGCGGATCCCGAACGGAGTGACGTCGTCGTCCACGGTGACGCCGCCGGTTACGACAAACGTTACGAGTTCATACATGTTCGGAGCATCGGGGGACCATAGTTTGTGATTCGTGACCGGCATATCCAAGGTGAAGGTGGTCGATGTGCCCGCGGCGATGCTCTGGGCAGCCCCCGAGGAGGCCACAAGCGTGGTCCCGGTCCCACTCGGATCGCTGACTTTGGCCCCCACGTTCACGCTGTGCGATGACGTGCCCGAATTGACCACCGAGGTCGTAACGTGGATGGTTGCCGAGGTAGTTGTGGGCGAGGGTGTCTGGACATACGTGGCCCACTGATCGACATGCACCGGATCGGTTGCAACGATGCGAACGTGGCGGTAGATGCCAGCGCCTTCATAGAAACGCGAAGCGGGCTGCAAGCCGGTGTCGGTCCGGACCGCGATCACGTTTTCTGTGCCGAAGTTGATGTTCTTCGTCATGTCGTAGCGGAAGCTCACGTAGCCGTAGGGATGATTCCCGAGCTGAGTCCCGTTGATGTAGACTGTGCTGTTCGCCATGACGCCGTCGAATTCAATGTAGACCTGCTTGTCCGAGGTGACGGTTGCGGGAAGGGTGAAATGATTTCGGTACCAACCGATTCCCGACGCCAGGTAGCCTCCTCTTCCGGTCATTGGGGCATTCGGATCGAACGGCCCTTCGACGCTCCAGTCGTGCGGGAGGTTCACCGGGCGCCACCCGGAATCTGCGAGAGTCGCTGAATTCGCACCGGTCGCGTCACCCTTGTTGAACAGCCAGTTCTTGTCGAGCGGCATGATCTGTCGGACCCGACCCGGGAGCGGTTGAAGAACATTCGCGCCTCCTGCTCCGGTAGTGCCGCCCCCTCCGACTATGCCGCCCGTGGCGCTGGTGCCACCTGAAGTAGTAGTGCCTCCACTGGCGATGCTGCCCCCTGAAGCGGTAGTGCCTCCGCTGGCGCTGGTGCCACCTGAAGTAGTGGTGCCTCCGACGAGGTTGACTGGCATGTCCACAGGAAGATCCGGGGAAGCATCAAGGTTGCTAGTGACTGAACCGCCTGTACCCGGCGCATCGCTGCTGCCACCCGCGCCCCCAGTGCTGCTGACTCCCCCGGTGCTACCGTGCACGTCCACGGGAAGATCTACGGAAGCATCAGGGCTGGCACTGATTGAACCGCCTGTTCCACTGGTACCCCCCGCACCAAAACTCACGCAGAGATGAGAGGCACAGGTCAGACCCACGTTGCACGTATCATTTGGGTAACAGGAACAAGTCTCGGCTCCCATTGGGCAGGTACCACCGTCGGTCCCGATTAGGTTATTGTTCGAATCCACCTGGCTCGGCTCGGCGCAGGTTTTCGTGGTGGTGCAAATCTGCCCAGAGGGGCAATCGACGTCGCGCTGGCACTGATTGTGGCACCGCTGATCCACGGCGCATATGAGCGGTGGCTGGCAATCGCTGGCGTACAGGCAATGCGTCTCCACGGGAAGCTGACACACTCGCGATTGGTCAGTCGCCGTGATGCAACTCTGTCCCACAGGGCAGTCCGCCGAAGTGTGGCAGGCGTCGTGGCACTTGCTCATGGTGCACACCAGGGGCTGGTTGCAGTCGCTGTTGAGTATGCACGCACCACCCACGTCTATCTTCTTTGGCCCGCTGCAACCGGCTGCAAGCCAAGCCGAAACCATCATCAAGCCAGAAGTGCGCAATGCCGACATTTCAAATCTCCAGTTTTGGGTACGCTGAGAGCCCGACTGGGTGAAGGTATCACAGCGGGCCGGTGACGGATTCGCCCAAGAGGGGGCGCGGCGATGGGTTCATGTCTCAACTCTGGCTGGCACTCCAGCAAACGCCGTGCCGAGGTAAGAGTGTCCCAAATTCCGCCAGATCACGCGAGATCGCGCGGCCTCGGCATCGCGGGTTTGTACTTCAAGTGCAAACGCTCGCCTAGCTTTTGTACAATTTGTGCAACCGAGCGGGCGACACACTTGGGATCTCGATCCAGCTTTGTGGCGGCGCCGCGGTGCGCACCACGGACCTGCCAGGGCCGCCGCATGGGCGTAGGCGCCGCAAGTCGGGTTGATAACATCGATCCGGGCGAGGTCGCGATACGGTAGTCTAGCCTGGGCGACATGAAATCAGATACCACGTTGCCTCTGTCTCCGCTGGGATCCGCCCGCCAGCGCCTGGCGCCCGCGGTTGCCTATCCGCCAGGGCTTCTTTCGGATCTGCGCGACGCCGATCTGGGCGAGGAAGAAGCCTTCTTGGCTTGGCAGATGGGCCAGCTTGCGAGCGGGATTGGTGAGGCCGAGCGCCGAGATCTGGTCAGCCTGGTCGCGCGATCGCTCATCAGCGGCAGTCAAGGCAGCACGCGCATGCGCCTGGCAGCGGCTGAGCGAGGGCTCTTGCTCCAGGCGCCCGCGCTGGTCGGGGCCCCGGGCGAACGCAAGCCGCTCATTGTCGACGGCGAGTTCCTCTATCACCAGCGGGTCCTGGCTTGCGAGACTCGCCTGGCAGCGGCCATCAAGGCGCGTGCGGCGCAGCCTGGCGCAGACCCGCAGGCCGTGAAAGCAACGGTCGCGGAGATCGCGGCTACAAGTACGCCACCGTTGAGCGACGAGCAGCAGGCCGCGGTAGCGGCAGCCCTGGGCCGCCGCCTGGCCGTGGTGAGCGGCGGTCCCGGCACGGGCAAGACTACCATCGCGCTCGCGCTCGGTCGCGGGCTGGTGCGCCTGGGCGTGCCCCCGTCTGAGCTGGCGCTGGCCGCGCCTACCGGCAAGGCCGCCAATCGCCTGCAAGAGTCCTTTCACGCCGGGCTGGCCGCGCTAGCCGCGCCGTCTGCCGAGGATCGAGCCCTGCAGTCCGCTGGCCCGGCAGCACAGACCCTGCACCGGCTGCTCGGTTACTCGCCGTCGACCGGTCGTTTCTTGCACCATCAGAATCATCGCCTGGCCGCACGGGCGGTGATCGTCGACGAGGGGTCGATGATCGATCTGGCGCTCATGGATCGACTGCTGTGCGCCCTACGCGACGACGCGGTGTTGGTGCTGTTGGGCGATGCCGACCAATTGCCTTCGGTCGACGCAGGAGCCGTGTTTCGCGACCTCTCCAGCCTGGCGGTGCGGCTGCAGCGAAACTTTCGCACTGACCAGGCCCAGGCTGGCGGCCGTCGCATCAGCGAATGTGCGGCAGCGGTTCGCGCGGGAGATACCGGCCGGCTTCTGGCCTTGCTCACGCCGCGACCCACGACCGCGGGGTTGGCTTTCGACGGGGTAGAGCTTGTCCCCGGCATGCAGCGCGAGGCTGTGCTCGAGCGTTGGTACCAGGATTCGATCGCGGCCCTGCCCGAGTGGAACCAACTCGTCGAACATGAATACGTTCTCGGGCCTGAGGGATTCTCCTCAGAGGACAACGACCGCCTGACCCGCCTGCACGCGCAGGTTGCGCGCCAGCGCGTGCTCTGCGTGACGCGCGAGCGGGCCTTCGGCGCCAACCCGGTCAACGCCTTCTTGCATGGCCTATGCGCCGGACCAGGCGGCGAGCTTCTGCCGGGCGAGCCTGTGCTGGTCTTGCACAACGACTACCAGCGCGGCCTGTGGAACGGTGACCAGGGCTTCATCCTGTCAGTCAAGCAGCCCGGCCATGCCGCCCGATCCATGGCGGTCTTTCGCTTGTCGACCGTGGCGGCCTCGCCCTGGCTGGTAGTCTCGCCCGAGGCATTGGGTGAGGGCCTGTCCCTGGCCTATGCCCTGACCGTGCACAAGGCGCAGGGGTCGGAGCACGACCAGGTCCTGCTGCTCTTGCCCGAGCAGCCTCTGCCTCTGCTGACCCGCGAGCTGCTCTACACCGCCCTGACCCGGGCACGGCACGCGGTCGTGATCTGCGGCAGCGCAGAGGTCTTGTCTGCTGGCGCCGCTGCCAGTCTGACCCGCGCCTCGGGCCTGGCCGAAAAGCTGGCCGCGCCGTAGCGGGCGTCGAGAGCGGATGCGGTGTCACAGGCAACCCAACGCCCTCGTGCTAGCCTTGCTTTGTCGACTTGAGATCCGTCAACAAAGAGGCAACGAGGCTACCTGCCCGTGGCGAAGTCCAGCATTGAAAATGCGTCCGTGACGCCGATTCCGGTGGTGTCCCACGAACGCGCCACCGGTGCTGCGTTGGAGGCAGATGTTCGGACGGTGAGCCAAAGCCCCATCGTGAGTGCTCTGCTGGAGGCCGTGGACGCGGGTCTGCTGGTGCTCAACCGGGAGCGGCAGATTCTGGCCACCAACCGCGCGCCCCTGCTGGAGAGCCTGCGCCACGAAAGGCGAGCCATCGGGCTGCGGCCCGGCGAGTTTTTCGTGTGTCCTCGCGCAGCCGAGCAGGCGCAGGGCTGCGGAGCGGGCGAGCACTGCCTAGCGTGCGGGACCTTCCAGGCCGTCACGCAATCACAGGCCGATCGGGTCACCGTCGAACAAGAGTGCCTGCTGACTTCAGGCGATGGCGTAAACGGAACGCCGCGGGAGCTGAACGTGCGCGCCACCCAGGTGGACATCGACGGCAAGGACTACACCGTGGTGTCCCTGCGCGACATCAGTCATGAGAAGCGCCGGCAAGCGCTGGAGCGGGTTTTCTTCCATGACATTCTCAACACGCTGTCGGCCTTGGCCAACTGGACGCACCTGCTCAACCATTCGAGTGGCGAGCGTCTCGACCGCGCACGCGAGCGGGTGAGCCGTTTGGTCGGCCAGCTCGAGCGCGAGATCCAGCTCCAGCGCACGCTGCTGGATGCCGAGCAGGGCACGCTGCGAGCCGAGCGAATCCCCGTCACGCCCGCGGCGGTGCTCGCGGATCTGCGGGGCATGTTCGCGGAGACTGCCCAGCAGTGCACGCTGAGCGTGGAAGATCACTGCCCGGACGCGGAGTTGGAAACCGATCCCGTGCTGCTCGGCCGGGTGCTCACCAACATGGTGAAGAATGCCCTCGAAGCCACGCCCGACGGGGGCCAGGTTCGCTTGTGGTGCGAATGGGAAACCGGCGCGCAGGCGAGCGACCAGCCGGATCGGCACGACGTGATCGCGTTCCACGTGCACAACCCGGGCGAGATCCCGCCTGAGGTTGCCCCGCGCATCTTCCAGCGTTCGTTCACCACTAAGACCGGGACGGGACACGGGCTGGGCACCTATGGCATGCGACTGCTGGGCGAGCGCTACCTGGGCGGCAAGGTCAGCTTCGTCACCAGTGCAGCAGCCGGCACCGTATTCTCGATTCGCTTGCCGCTGCCCGCGGCCGTGGGTGCGGGGATCTAGTTTTCGCGTCTACCGAAGGTGGCGGTCGCAACGGCTGGTTCGATCGCGTTGCGGCCACCAGGACTGGACATATTTTGTGACCAGCCGTATATTTCGGTCATGAAGAGGGTAGCCGCCGCCAAGTTCAAGGAGCAATGCCTTTCCATCCTCGATCACCTCGACGCTGACGGGCTGGTGATCACAAAGCATGGCAAGCCGGTAGCGCGCCTTCTCCCGGCCGAGCGGGCGTCGGCAGAACTCATCGGAGCCCTGCAAGGCCGCATCCACATCAAGGGCGACATCCAGTCCACGGGTGTGACGTGGAACGCCCATGGTTAACCTCGACACGCATGTCCTGGTATTCGCGCTGAGCGGTGACGTCACCGACCGCGAGCGGAGGGTTCTGGCAGCGAACACCTGGAGCATGTCAGCGATCGTCTTTTGGGAACTGGCGAAACTTGTACAGCTGGGACGGATCGAGATTGACTTGGACGATGCCGAGGTTGGAAGACTGTTCTCTGGTATTCACGTCTGGCCACTGGACTTGCAGGTCAGTGTACAGTCGACCCGGTTGGACTTTCGCGGGGATCCTGCCGACGAGCTAATAGCCGCTACCAGCGTAGTACATCGGGTTCCGTTGCTCACTCGTGACCGTCGGATCCGCGGTTCGCGATTGGTCCCGTTCGCCTGAGCCACTACAAGCATTGGCGAGCGGCGTATGTCACGGCGGGGCTACCGCAGGTCGCCCCTACCTACGCCGGTCAATGCGCCCGAGGCCGTCACGGCCACGGTCACCGCTCCTGGCACCGCCACGACCTCTGTCACCGTACCCGTCCCTGCCACGGCCACCGCCACCTACACCGCTCCCCGCCAATCCAAGGTTCCGATTCGCGCTCTTCAATTGGACATTGCCGGTCGATGCCCGTAGTTTTGCGTCCATGACCGGCCCCGATAGCGATCCTTCCTCAGCCACGAACTTCATCGAAGAGATCATCAACGACGACCTCGCGCAGGGGAAGAACCAGGGGCGCGTGCACACCCGGTTTCCGCCCGAGCCCAATGGCTACCTGCACATCGGCCACGCCAAGTCCATCTGCCTCAACTTCGGTCTGGCGGCCAAGTACGGCGGCAAGTGCAACCTGCGCTACGACGACACCAACCCCAGCACCGAGGACGTGGAGTACGTCGAGTCGATCGAACAGGACGTGGCCTGGTTGGGCTTCCGCTGGAATGGCCAGCCGCTCTATGCCTCGAACTATTTCGACGAGATCTACCGGCTGACCGAGATTCTGATCGAAAATGGCAAGGCCTACGTCGACGATCTGTCGGCCGAGCAGATCAGCGAATACCGCGGCAACTTCTACAAGCCGGGCCAGGACAGCCCGTTTCGCAACCGCTCCGCGGCCGAGAATCTGGACCTCTTCCGTCGCATGCGGGCGGGGGAATTCGCCGACGGCTCGCGCGTACTGCGCGCCAAGATCGACATGCGCCACCCCAACCTCAACATGCGCGACCCGCCGCTTTACCGCATCAAGAAGGCGACCCACCACCGCACGGGAGACAAGTGGTGCATCTACCCGATGTACGACTACGCCCATCCCATCTCCGACGCGCTGGAAGGGATCACGCATTCGGTATGCACACTGGAATTCGAGGATCACCGCCCGCTCTACGACTGGACCATTGAAAACCTGCCGCTTAGCTATCGGCCGCGCCAGATCGAGTTCGCGCGGCTGAATCTGACCTACACCTTGATGAGCAAGCGCAAGCTGTTGCAGCTCGTCGAGGAGAAGCTGGTCTCGGGTTGGAACGATCCGCGCATGCCCAGCCTGAGCGGCCTGCGCCGGCGCGGCTACACGCCCGAGGCCATCCGCGCCTTTGCCGAGCGCATCGGCGTGGCCAAGAACGACAGCATGGTGGATGTGGGCTTGCTGGAATTCGCGATTCGCGAGGACCTGGAAAAGCGCGCGCCGCGGGCCATGGCGGTGCTGCGGCCGCTCAAGATTGTCATCGACAACTTTCCCGAGGGCCAGGTGGAATGGTTCGAGGCCGCCAACCATCCCGACAATCCCGCGATGGGGACGCGCAAGATTCCCTTCTCCAAGGTCGTGTACATCGAGCGCGACGATTTCTGCGAGGTCCCGCCCAAGAAGTGGTTCCGGCTTTCGCCCGGCGCGGAGATTCGCCTGCGCTGGGCCTGCCTGATCAAGTGCGTGAGCGTGGTCAAGAATGCGGCAGGCGAGATCGTAGAGTTGCATTGCACCTGGGATCCAGCCTCGCGCGGGGGCGACGCGCCCGACGGCCGGCGGGTCAAGGGGACTTCGCACTGGGTTTCCGCCGCGCACGCCAAGCCGGCGACGGTGCGCCTGTATGACCGACTGTTCACCAAGGCAAATCCCGGCGAAGGCGGCGCAGATTTTCGCGCCTGCCTCAATCCCAATTCATTGCAGGCGGTGTCCGATGCGCAAATCGAGCCGGCCCTGGCCGACGCCGTGCCTGGCAGCCGCTTTCAGTTCGAACGCCTGGGCTACTTCTGCGTGGACAGCGTGGATTCTAAGCCCGGCCAGCCCGTGTTCAACCGCACCGTGCCCCTGCGCGACTCGTGGGCCAAGCTGGCGGAGGGTTCTGCTCACCCGCCGAAGTAGGTCGTGCTAACCAGCATCTCGTAGACCGTGGATCGAAGTTAGGTCCTGCCGCCGCTCCGAACCCCCCTGTCCCCTCTGCGTTCTCTACGGCGGGTGGCTGACGAGATGAATAACCTCACCCCTTTGGTTGCGGCCGTCAGGCTGCGATGTGTTCTCTGTGCTCTCTGTGGGGAAGAGCTAACCTACATCAGCGATTGGTGACCGTCAGTCGGCCGAGCATGCGCCAGATCCCGCGGTGCAGGCGGTGGAATCCGCGCACTGGCGGGGCGTACATCAGGATGCATTCACCTTGCACCAGGTCGAGGCCCAGCTCGGCTGCCACTTTGGCCGCGGCCTCGCTCTCGGCGCCCTGCTGTAGCCACGCCCGCCGAATTCCGGCCGCCGCTGCCTGGCGCAAAATCTCGGGCGCCTTGTCAGGCTTCACGCAAACCCAGACTCCGTCAGCCGGACGCGGTAGCTCGGCCAGTGACTTGAAGCAAGGATCGCCCTCCACGCTCGCCAATGTGGGATGCACCGCCATGACGTCGAAGCCACGCGCCTTCAGCTCGCGGTAGGCGTAGTTCCCATACTTGCGGCGCGCGCGTGACACGCCCACGACCGCCAGACGCCGGCACTGCAAAAAGTCAGCGATGGATTGGCTCATGGTGACGGACATTCTGACATGGAAACGCCTGTCCTGGACCCTGCTACATTTCCCGCCCATGACGTCACTCGACTATGTCCACGGCTACACCGAAGACGAGGCCAATCGCCTGGCGGATCAGGCAGGCACCCTGGCGGATCTGCTTCACCACGATACGCAGTATCCGGCAGGCAGCCGCGTGCTGGAGGCGGGGTGCGGGGTGGGGGCGCAGACGCGCATTCTGGCGCGGCGAAGTCCCGCCGCGCATTTTGTCAGCGTGGACGTGTCCGCGCGGTCGCTGGCGCTGGCGCGCGCGGCGATCGAGCGCGCGGGGCTGGACAACGTGGAGTTTCGGCAGGCGGACCTGTTTGGGTTGCCTTTTTCTGAGGCCAGCTTCGATCACGTGTTCGTCTGTTTCGTGTTGGAGCACCTGCGCCGACCCGAGGATGCCCTGGCCGCGCTTCTGCGCGTGCTGCGACCAGGCGGCTCGCTGACCGTGATTGAAGGCGATCACGGCTCGGCGTTTTTCCACCCGCAGAGCCCACGCGCCAGCCGCACCATCGAGTGTTTGAGCGAAGCGCAAGCGGCCGCGGGCGGGGATTCGCTGATCGGGCGCCGGCTGTATCCGCTGCTGCGATCAGTGGGCCTGCACGACGTGCAGGTGTCACCGCGCTTTGTGTACGCCGATGCCAGCCGCCCGGGCTGGGTGGATGGCTTCACCCGCAAGACCTTCATCGCCATGGTCGAGGGCGCGGCTGAGCCAGCCCAGCGCCTGGGTTTGATCGCAAAGGCCGAATGGGATGGAGGCATCGCCGACCTGAAGCGTACCGCCGAGAATGACGGTACGTTCTGCTACACGTTCTTCAAGGCGATGACGCGCAAGCCGTAGCCGTGGCATCGGGACTTGCCCCCCACCTGAACATTCGGATAGGCTCCTGGCCATGTTCGCAACCCTGCTCGTCGTGGCCGTGGCCGCGCTCGCCGCCGGCGCGCTGGTGGGCTGGCTGTTGGCTGCCGCGCGAGCGAGGGCGCGCGGGGAGGCAGGGCTGCGTGCCGCTGAGGCGCGGCTGCGCGAGATCGAGGGCGGGGCGCGGGCCGCGCAGGCAACCGTGGACGAATTGCGCGCGACCCTGTCCCGCGGTGAGATGCGCGAGCGCGAGCTGGCGCGCGAGCTGGCCGAGGCACAGAAACACCGGACGGTTGCAGAAACCCAGGTGGCTGAACTGCACCGCAGCCTGGACGAACAGAAGGCCATCCTGGACAGCGCCGAGGAGAAGCTGGGTGACACCTTCCGCGCGCTGGCAGCCCAAGCCCTGGCCGCGAACAACGAGGGCTTTCTCACCCTGGCCAGCGAGAAGTTCGGCGCCGCCCGCCGCGAGACTGACGCCTCGCTGGACTCACGCCACAAGGCCATCGAGGCCCTGCTGAAACCGGTGCGCGATTCTTTGGAGAAGGTGGACGGCAACATCCGTGAGATCGAGAAGGAGCGCGGCCAGGCCTACGGCCGGCTCAACGCCCTGGTCACCGGCCTGGCGACCTCACACGACAAGCTGGCGCAGGAGACGGGGAACCTGGTGCGCGCGCTGCGTGCCCCGGCGATGCGCGGCCGCTGGGGCGAAATCCAGCTCAAGCGCGTGGTCGAACTGGCCGGCATGGTCGAACACTGCGATTTCGTGCAACAGGAAACCCTGGACGACGGCCGGCTGCGGCCCGACCTGATCGTGAACCTGCCCAATGGTCATCAGGTGGTGGTGGATGCCAAGGTGCCGCTTGAGGCCTACCTGGCCGCCGTGGATGCTGCCGGCGACGAGCCCCAGCGGTGCGAGCATCTGCGCCGGCATGCTGACCAGGTGCGCGCGCATGTGCTGAAGCTGTCGGCCAAGAGCTACTGGAACGAACTGCCAAGCGCGCCCGAGTTCGTGGTGATGTTTCTGCCGAGTGAAGGCATCTACCACGCGGCCTTGCAGGAAAGCCCAGACCTCATCGAGCAAGGCGTGGGCAACAAGGTTCTCATCGCCACCCCCACCACGCTGATTGCGCTGTTGCAGGCGGTGCACTATGGCTGGCGCCAGGAAAAACTGGCGGAGAACGCGCAGCGGATCAGCGAGCAAGGGCGCGTGCTGCACGAGCGGCTGGCCACGCTCTTCGATCACTTCGGCAAACTGGGCGCGGCTTTGGGCCGGGCCACGGACTCGTACAACGCGGCGGTGGGCTCGTTCGAGCGCATGGTCAAGCCAGCGGTGCGCAAGCTGGAGGAGCTGGGCGCGGCGGGAAAGAAGCCGGTCGACGAGATCGATCCCGTGGCGGTGCGGCCGCGCGAATTGGCAGCGGGGGATACCAACGACGAGTCGAGCCAAGCGGACACCATAGGAAGCTAATCTTAGCGACGCACTCGTCGCTCAAACGAGATTCTCAGTACCAACCGAACTCTCTGTCAGCGCGACCACAAACATTGAATTATGGCACCAACTCGAGAGCGCGCGTGAGGTGGCGACCAATCCGGATCGCCGCAAAATCACGGTGATCGGTCGTCAGCACGCGATACACTCCGCCGCTCCGCAGGGATTGGCTCTGGCTCTTGGCGGGCAAAGCCCGCCTTCGCCGACGCGACGGAGCGACTTGCTCCCCATCTGAACATTCGGATAGTCTCTTGCACGCCTGACCATGGATTTCATTCGCGTCTCGCGCCCGGTTTCGCTGGCCCTGCTGGGCGGGCGGGGACACTACGAAGCGGTGGTGCAGGCGGTGATGAATGCCGAGCGCAGCGTGTGGATCGCGACCGCGAACCTGAAGGAGCTGATGGTCGAGGACCCGCGCGCGCGGCCCGGGCGACGCCGCACCGCCCGCGGTGGCGAGTATCGATCGGTGCTGGAGGTGTTCGACGAACTGGTGGTCGCGGGGGTGGAGATTCGCATCCTGCACGCCTGCACACCCTCGCGGCCCTTCCGCGAGGAGCTGCGCCGCTGCGCCCATTTGCAGGCCGGCAAAGGGCGGCGTGGCTCGTTCGAGCTGCGCTTGTGCCCGCGCGTGCACGTCAAGACGGTGATCGTCGACGGCGCCCTGGCGTATTTGGGCAGTGCCAACTGGACTGGGGCCGGCCTGGGTGCCAAGGGCGAAGGCCGCCGGAATTTTGAACTGGGGCTGCTCAGTCGCGATGACCTGCTGCTAGACGAGGTGCAGGCATTTTTCGATGCCATCTGGCGCGGCCAGCCCTGCGCCGGCTGCAAACTGCGCGACGAGTGCCCCCAGCCACTCGGATGAATATGCCCCACCTGGCCAGCTCAATCCTTCGCCGACTGCGCGCCACCGAGCATGGCGTAGCGGTTGCGGGCCTGGGCTGCATTCTCCTTTGCTTCGCGCTGCTCAAGCTCTACTCGCTCAATTTCGTCAAGGGCGACGAGCACATGTACTTCTACATGAGCCTGCTCGTGTCGAGGGGAGAGTGGCCTTACCGAGATTTCTTCTTCTCGCATCCGCCGCTGCAGCTCTACCTCATGGGCGCGCTCTACAAGCTCTTCGGCTACTCGCTGGCCTTGTCGAAAGCCGTGCCTTCTCTGGCTGCCATGGTTTCGGGTGTGCACGTTTACCTGCTCGGGCGCCGCCTGGTCGGCCGGATCGAAGCACTTCTCGCAGTCGCCCTTTTCCTGTTCACCTTCGACGTCCTGCGCGGCTCGTCCCACTTCACGGGCGCCAACTGCGCCCTTGCCTTCGGCCTGGCTGCCACCTACCAGGCGCTCGCCCGCCGCCCCATTCTCGCCGGAGTGCTTTTTGCGGTCGCTACCTTCATCGGCATCTACATCGCCCCGCTCGCCCTCATGCTGGCGGTGTTGCTCATCTTCCGCTCTTGGAAGGAATCGCTGCGCCTGCTTGGCAGCTACGTTGCTGCCAGCGCTCTCATCTGCGCGGTTTTCGCCGGTGTGGCCGGCCACGCCTTCTGGTACCAAGTCTTCGGCTACAACCTCAACAAGATAGCGCTTCGCTATTCCTGGTACGCCAAGGCCAGAAGCGTCGCCTACCTCAATACCGCGGCCACAATTGGGGTTGTGCCCGGCATCGTCTGGGCCATCGCCATGTGGGCGCTACGCGGTCGGGCGCGAGGGGAAACCGCGCTCCCGGGCGCTAGCGGTCGGCTGGCGGCCCGGCTCAATCTCTGGGGCGGCGACCGGGTGGCGGCGCAGATGATCTTCGCCACGTTCATCTGCGGCTACTTGTACTTCTACTCGACCCGAGTCGACTACTACTCCTACTACTTCATGCTGATCATGCCGTGGACAGGGCTGATGACGGCAACCGTGATCGTCGATGTCCTGCGTTTCATCGGCGAGCGACTGGGTTCACGCGCACCGAATGAGCCGCCCTTGCCACGTACCGAGCGCCGACGGCGCCAGCAGGCAGCCCGCAGGCACCCGGCGGCCTCCGCCGCGAATGCGCCTCGACCCGTCTGGCGCCTCTGGCCGCTCGTCGCCTGCGCCGCTGCCCTCGCCCTCGTGCTCCTCTATCGCCAGGGCATAAGCGCTGAGCGCCAAGAGGATGCGGGCAACGATGTGATGGCTTACACCTGGCGCGACAGCCCTTTTCTCCCCGGCGCGGTGAACCGCACTGTGCGAGCGCTCTTCTGGTCGCCCACCAGCCACTCCACCCATCCGCCCAATGCCATCACCTACTACTTGCAGCACGAAACGCTCAGCGCCCCGACCATCGACGCCTTCGTGCGCGCGGTGCGCGGCCAATGCCAGCCGGGCGAGCGTATCTTCGGCGAGTACTCACTCGGCCCCTTTGCCGCTGCGGTCGGCTCCTGCGTGCTCGGGGCGAATCTGGCCGACACCAACAATCACCGTTTCAAGGTCCACGAGAGCACGCCCGGCGACTGGGTGCGCGCGCTCGAGCAGGACCATCTTGACATCGCCATCGTCGTGCCCGGTACGGCCATGCTGAAGGAGCGCGAGTTGCGTGACTATCTGACCGGCACCTTCCCACGCCTGGTCGCCACCTGGAACGATCCCTACGTGGGGCACGTCGAGCTCCGCCGTCGCGCAGAGTAGCACCAAGGGAGATCCCATACCCAGGGCCAGCGGCATGGGCTATGTTGTAGCTGCGGGAGATGGCCTCCCGACCCCTCGAACATGCGAATCCTGGTAACCGGCGGCGCCGGCTTCATCGGCGCGAATTTCCTTAATCTGTTGGTGCCCCGCCACCCTGAGCACCAGTTCGTCAACCTGGACGCCCTGACCTACGCCGCCAATCCGCGCAGCCTGGACCCGGTGGCGAGCCTGCCCAACTACGCCTTCGAGCGAGTCGACCTGTGTGATTTCTCCGCGCTGCGGGCGGTGTTTGCCCGCCACCAGCCCGAAGTCGTGGTGCACTTTGCGGCTGAGAGCCACGTGGATCGTTCGATCACAGGGCCGCGCGCCTTTGTGCGCACCAACTTCGAGGGCACCTTCAATCTGCTGGAAGCCTGCCGCGAGATCTGGGCGCCAGGCCAGGGGATCTTCCATCACGTCTCCACCGATGAGGTGTTTGGCTCGCTGGGTGAGACTGGGCGGTTCGACGAAGAAACCCGCTACGATCCATCCAGCCCCTATTCTGCGTCCAAAGCGGCAAGCGATCACCTGGTGCGCGCCTGGCACCGCACCTTCGGTCTGCCGGTGCGGGTGAGCAACTGCTCGAACAACTATGGGCCGCTGCAGTTTCCCGAAAAGCTGATCCCGCTGATGATCCTGAATCTGCTCGAGCGCAAGCCGCTGCCAGTCTATGGCCAGGGGCTCAACGTGCGCGACTGGCTCTACGTCGAGGATCACTGCGAGGCCATCTGGGCGATCATCGGCGCGGGCCAGAACGGCCGCACGTACAACATCGGCGGCCGCAGCGAGCAGCGCAATATCGACGTGGTGAAGCAACTCTGTCGCCTGGTGGCCGAGGAAACCGGCGCAGCCGAGCCGGAGCTTCTCGGACTCATCGGCTATGTCCCGGACCGGCCGGGACATGATCTCCGCTACGCCATCGATTCCTCTCGCATCGAAGCAGAGCTGGGCTGGAAACCGCGCGAGAGTTTCGCCAGTGGGCTGCGCAAGACGGTGCGCTGGTATTTGGCCAACCGGGCCTGGATCGATTCCGTGCGCACCGGCGAATACCGGCGCTGGATCGAACAAAACTACGGGAGCCGCTGACCATGGTCCAAAAAGGCATCATCTTGGCTGGGGGAGCGGGCACGCGCTTGCACCCGCTGACCCGGGCGGTGAGCAAGCAGCTCATGCCGGTTTACGACAAGCCGCTCATCTACTACCCGCTGACCACCCTGATGCTGGCGGGGATTCGCCACATCTTGGTCATCACCACGCCGCAAGACGGACCCCAGTTTCAAAAACTCCTGGGCGACGGCACGGCCTGGGGTTTGCACATTCAATACGCCGTGCAACCCAACCCCGAAGGGCTGGCGCAGGCCTTTCTCATCGGCCGCGGGTTCATCGCGGGCGAGCCCTGTGCCCTGGTGCTGGGCGACAACATCTTCTACGGCACGGGCCTGGGCGGCTTGTTCGAAGACGTGGCCGGCCGCGAATCCGGGGCCACCGTGTTTGGCTACTACGTGCAGAATCCCGAGGCCTATGGCGTGGCCGAACTCGACGCTGACGGGCGCGTGGTGAGCCTCGAGGAGAAACCCCAGCAGCCGCGCGGCCACTACGCGGTGACCGGCCTTTACTTCTATGACCGGCGCGTGGTCGAGCTGGCCGAGATGCTGCGACCCAGCCCGCGCGGCGAACTGGAGATCACCGATCTCAACCGCCTATACATGTTGCGCGGCCAACTTCACCTGGAAAAACTGGGACGGGGCGTGGCCTGGCTGGACACCGGCACCCACGATTCCCTGCTGCAGGCGGCGCAGTTCATCCAGACTATCCAGGCGCGCCAGGGTCTGATGGTGGCGTGCCCGGAGGAAATCGCATACCACAAAGGCTGGATCGATGTAGAGCACCTGCGCCGGCTGGCTGAGCCGCTTTCCAAGACCAACTACGGGCAGTATCTGCTGCAGCTCCTGGAAAGGGGCCCGCAATGAAGGTCACGCCCCTGGAAATCCCCGAGATCCTGCTGGTCGAACCCAAGGTCTTCGGCGATACGCGCGGCTATTTTGTCGAGACCTTCCAGGCTGAACGCTACGCCCAGGCCGGCATCAGCGAGCGCTTCGTCCAGGACAACCTGTCCCGCTCCAGCCGCGGCACCCTACGCGGCCTGCACCTGCAGTATCCCAATGCTCAGGCCAAGTTGGTGTACGTCGTGCAGGGCGAGGTCTTTGACGTGGCCGTGGATGTGCGGGTGGGCTCGCCCAGCTTCGGCAAGTGGGCCGGCACCAACCTGTCGTCGCGCGACCATCGCCAGATGTACATCCCGCCCGGCTTCGCCCATGGCTTCTGCGTGGTGAGCGAGCACGCCCTGTTCGCGTACAAGTGCACGGATCTCTATCTGCCCCAGCACGAGGTGGGCGTGGCGTGGAACGATCCCGCGCTGGCCATTCCCTGGCCGGTCAGCCAACCCATCATCAGCGACAAGGACCAGCGTTTCTTGCCCTTGGCCGCGATCGATCCGGCGCGCCTGCCGCGCTGGAGGGGATAGCCGTGTCCGCCGGCATCCTGCTGCTCGGCGATCGGGGCATGCTGGGCCGCGCTTTTCGCGAGCTTCTCGCCGCGAAGAAACGGTCCTTTGCGGGGTTCGACCTACCCGAGCTGGACATCGCGGAGCCGGATCAGATGGGGCCGCTCTTCGAGAAACCTTGGTCCGCGGTCATCAACTGCGCCGCGTACACCAACGTCGACGGCGCGGAAGCGGACGAGGCGGCCGCCCTGCGCGCCAACGGCACAGCACCGGGGGTGGTGGCCGCGGCCTGCGCCCACGCGCGCGTCCCGCTCGTCCATTTCAGCACCGACTACGTCTTCGCGGGCAGCGCCCAGACGCCGTATGCCGTGGATGCGCCTCTGCAGCCGTTGGGCGTTTACGGCCGGAGCAAGGCCGCCGGTGAGATCGCGATCCGACAGAGCGGTGCCGAGTTTCTCATCGTGCGCACGAGCTGGCTGTATGCCCCTTGGGCCAACAACTTCGTGCGCACCATGGCTCGCCTGACCCGCGACAAGCCCGAGCTGAAAGTGGTCGACGATCAGCGCGGCCGGCCCACCAGCGCACAACACCTGGCCGCAGCCACCCTGGCCCTGGTCGACCGCAGAACGCGCGGGACGTTGCATGTCACCGACGGCGGCGAATGCACCTGGTACGAATTCACCGTCGAGATCGCGCGCCTGCTGGGTCGCACCGCCATCATACGTCCCTGCACGACCGCCGAATTCCCCCGCCTTGCCCCCCGACCTGCCTACAGTGTGCTGGATCTACGCCCGACTGAAGCCATCCTGGGCCCCATGCCCGACTGGCGGGCCAACCTGGCCAGCGTCGTCGCGCGACTGGAAGCGCTGTAGGGCGGATTGGTTGGCTTTTTCACCACAGAGAGCGCAGAGGAAGGAAGGGAAGAAGGCTTCGGACGCAACAGGGGCCAGCGGGATGGAACCGAGTGGGCATCGCCCACGCCATACCGTAGCGGTCTGACAGTACCGCCGACTACGAAGCGATCAGGGTCTTCACCTCGACCAGAGACGGGGCTGCCGACGTGCCGCGGGCGAGCGCGTAGCGGAACACCGTCTTCTGTTTGCGCAGGGCTACCGCACCGACCGCACCGGCCTTGTTCATGGCGATGAACGCGAGCTGCGCCTTGTCGTTGGTTTTGACCTCGGGATGCTTCTTGACGATGCGCTGGAGGATCTCGTCGCAGGCGCGTTTCGGATCGACGCCGGCACGCATGCGCTCGACGATCGCGAAGGCCGCCGCGTTCTTGATCGCGAGCTCGCCGATGCCCGTGCAGCACGCGCCGCCGACATCGTTGTCGCAATAGCTGCCCGCGCCGATCAGCGGCGAGTCGCCCAGCCGGCCCGACAGCTTGTTGTTCAGACCGCTGGAGGACACCGCGGTCGCAAGGTCGCCTTTCGCGTCGAGCCCGATGCAGCACACGGTGTCGTGGTGATCGTCGCGCCAGAAGCTATCGCGCTTGGACTTCTGCCACCGCAACCCAATACACATTGCATGCGTCGACGGCCACGGCTTGGATCAAGCGGAGGGCATGGCGCCCGATGCTATGCCAGCAGCGACGGACAAGCCAACGATCACCGCGGCCGGCCGACCGGCGCACAACCCCCAGGCCACCGCGCGGGGCACCGCGCCTGCGGCAGGTCTCGGAGAAGAGTCGACAAGAAAATCGGCTGCTCTTACCATGAACAGATGATGCGACTGACTACGCTGACAATCGTGACCGCATTGCTGGCTTCCCTCTGGTCGGCACGGGTGGCTGCCCAGACCCTCACCAAACCGGGGGCCATCACCACGCCTTACCCGACCACCCAGAGCATTTCCATTGAATGGGCGATCACAGGAGATTCAAACAACAACGGTGTGGTGACCGTGCGGTACCGCCCGGCAGGGACAACTGGAAGACCGGCATGGCGCTGTTCCGCGTCCCCGCGGGCAGCAACGACACCGGGAGCTTCGGTTCGGGAAACGGCCAGTGGTCGAACAAGCACTCGGGGAGCCTGTTCGACCTCGACCCCGGGACATCCTACGAGATCGAGCTGACGCTCACCGATCCCGACGGCGGATCGACGACGCAAACCACGACGGCCGCGACGCGCCCGATTCCGCAGGCGGCAGCGACCGCGACCACCAAGGCGGTCACGCCCGCCAATCTCAGCACCATGCTCTCGGGCGCCGCACCCGGCGACATCTTGCTCATGGGGGCCGGCAACTACCCCGCCTTTACTGTGAGCCGCAGTGGCTCCGACGGCAAGCCGATCGTGCTGCGCGGGGCATCGGTCGATGGGGTTGTGATCCAGGGCCGGGTGACGATGGATGATCAGAAGTACGTGTACCTGGAGAACGTGACGGTGCAGGGCGATGTGCGCATGCACGGCGCCTCCAACATGGTGGTGCGCGGTTGCCACATTCAAAGCACTGCCGGGGGGATCGACTTCGAGATCGGGAACGCGGTTCCGCGCAACAACTACATCGTCGACAACGACGTGGTGGGCGCGGCGAATTGGATCGACAGTCAGCTCAGCACCGACGGCTTCAACGGCGGCGAGGGAATCCAGTTCACCGGTTCGGGGCACGTGGTCTGCTTCAACCACGTGAAGGGCTTCCGCGACAACATATCGCTCATGGAATACGAGGAGGGCTATGAGCAGGTTTCCATCGACATCTGCAACAACGACATCGAGGAGGCGACCGACGACGCCGTCGAGGCCGACTCGGCCATGGGCAATGTCCGTGTGATGCGCAACCGGGTGCGAAACTGCTTCGACGGTATGAGCTCGCAGCCCAACCTAGGCGGCCCGACCTACTACATCCAGAACGTCATGTACAATGTCCTGTACAGCCCCTTCAAATTCCACAACGGCACAGTGGGCGACGTCGTGCTACACAACACGGTGGTCAAGTGCGGCGACGCCTTCGGCTGCTACGCGGGCGCGACCTGGAGCCGGGCGTTTTTCCGCGACAATCTCTTTATCGGTGGCCCGGGCGGCACCTACGGCGGCTATGGCAACGGTAGCGGAAACGTCCTCGACCTGGCCGACGCCGACGCCACCTGTTCCTTTGACTACGACGGCCTCGGGTCAATCGGGACCAACACTTTCGCAGGGAAGATTGGCGCCACCCGGTTCACCAGCTTGGCAACCTTGCAGGCCAACACCACTGAAGTCCACGCGGTGCAGGTCGACATGAGCGTGTTCGCCGACACGGTGCCGTTTCCCTCCAACCCTTATCCGCCCAAGCCAGTGGTGGATCTGCGGCTGGCCGCGGGGAGCGCCGCCATCGACAAGGGGGTGGTGCTGGTCGGCCTCAACGACGGCTTCGCGGGCGCCGCGCCTGACCTCGGCGCCTATGAGCTGGGGGCAACGCCTCCCGTGTATGGTCCGCGGACGGCCGGGACAGGGGGCACCGGAACGGGCGGCGCGAGCGGCGGCAGCGGTGGTACCAGCGGAGCGGGCGGCGCGAGCGGCGGCAGTGGTGGAGCGGGCGGCACCAGCGGCGGCACCGGCGGCAGCGCCGGCACGGGCGGACGCTCGGGCACGGGCGGACGCTCGGGCACGGGCGGGAACGCTGCGGTCACGGGCGGGAACACCGCGGGCACGGGCGGGAACGCCGCGGGCACGGGCGGAAGCGCTACGGGCGGAAACGCTACGGGCACGGGCGGGAACGCTGCGGTCACGGGCGGAAGCGCTACGGGCGGAAACGCTACGGGCACAGGGGGGAACGTTGCGGACACGGGCGGAAGCGCTGCGGGCACAGGGGGTGATTCATCCGAGGGAGGCACGGCAACGGGACAGGCGGCGAGCGGCGGATGCGGCTGCTCGCAGAGCGGCGGCGGCGGCGGGGCTGCGTCGCTCGCGCTCATCGTCCTGATGTTGGTCGTTCGCCGGGCCAGGTGCGCGCGCAGATGACCTCTTGGCGAAGGACAGGTGGCGCCGCGCTTCCAAAGGTGCGGCACGAGCAAAGGCATCGTTTGACACCGTCTCTCGACCGACCGTACCATGCTGGGATGGGGTTTCGACTGACGGGTATCGCCATTGCTGTTGCCTTGCTCCTGCCGGCCAGTGTCCTGGCGCAAACCAAGGCGCCAGGTTCCGCTGTCCAGACAAAGGAAAAGGCAGAGGCCAAAGCGCACTACGATCAGGGCACGGTCCATTTCAACCTGGATGAGTGGCCGCAGGCCATCCAGGAGTTCAGGGCCGCCTACCGCCTGTTTCCGGACGCAATCTTTCTTTACAACATTGCCCAGTGCCACCGGAAGATGGGCGATGCGGCCGAGGCGCTGAGCTTCTACAAGAAGTACCTGCGCGAGCGGCCGGATGCGCCGAATCGAGCCGAGGTGGAAAAGCGCATCGATGAGCTAGAGGCTACGCAGGCCGCGCAAGCCAAGTCACGCGAGGCTCCCCCGGCCGGGTTGACTCCGCCTAATCTCCCCGCACCAACCCCCGCTGCCGCTGCGCCGAGTGGACCGACCCCTGCCCCTGCGCCAGGACCCGCGCTAACCGAGCCGGTTGCCGCGCCGCCGGCCCAGCCGACACCGCCGCCCGTCCTCGGGAACGCGGCCCCGGCTGTCCCCGCGCGCGCCGACTTCGCACCGCCTGGCGCCGATGTCACGACCGCAACCCCTGCCCAAGGTGAGGCTGGGTCGAGCAGCATCTTGCGAAAGTGGTGGTTCTGGACAGGTGTGGGGGTGGTGGTTGCAGCCGCCGTAGTCGTGACCGCCGTCGAACTCTCCCAGTCCAGCTCGCCCGGCCACTACCGGGGCGACATGGATCCCCCTGTGCTTACGGTGCCCTGATGACCAATAGACAGACTTCTCCTCTGCTCCTGTTCTTGGGCTTCGCCGCACTTGGCGCTGCCTGCCAGAAGAACCAACCCGTCACCGAGATCATCCTGGAGATCGGCACCAACATCCCGGTCCCCGCGGAGATGGACAGCTTGTCGATCCAGATCTCCACCGCGTCGAGCGGCGTGTTCTTCAACAAGGCGTACAGTCTTGGCACTGGCCCAGGCCAGATGATGTTGTCCAAGCCCAAACGGATGACTCTAGCGCCGTCAGACACAGCGACGACAATCACGGTGCAGGTGGACGGCCTGCTCGCAGGCGTCGTCATCGTGTCCCGCACGGCCATCGCCAGCTTTGCGCCAGGCGAGTCTGGGCTCCTACGCATCGACCTGCTCAGGGAGTGCGAAGGGACTATCTGTCCCGCACGCCAGACATGCGTGAACGCCGGCCTATGCACCGATGCGAATACCGGCCTCACTCCTTTTGACCCCGGCAAGTCCCCCGACCCGGCACCACCCGACCGGGACTCCGGCGCTCCCTCGGCTGGAAAGGATGGGCAGGCGGCCGACGGCCTGCCTGGGGCAGGGGGCGACGGGCCGCCGAACCTGACGGACGTGGCCCGCGACCTCGGCGTCGATAGGCCGCCAAACCTGACGGACGCGGCCAGCGATTTCGGCGCCGATGGGTTGGTGGCTGCTCCCACCGATGCCATGAACGATGGACAGGCCGCCGACGGCCTGCCTGGGGCAGGGGACGATGGGCCGCCCGATCTAGCGGACGCGGCCCGCAGCGCCGACGGGTTGGTAGCTACCGACGGATCCGGGCCCGACGTGCCGGCCAGCAAGCCCAACGGCGCGACGTGCACCTCGAAGGCCGAATGCCAGTCGGGCTCCTGCGTGGACGGTTTCTGCTGCAACAGCGACTGTTCCGGGACCTGCATGTCGTGCAAGGTTTCCGGCAGTGCCGGGACCTGCTCGCTGGTTCCGCTCAACGATTCCTCCGACGGAGATTGCCCGGACGAGGGCGCGCAAACCTGCGGCCGGAACGGCAAGTGCGACGGCGCGGGCGGGTGCATGCTCTACCAGTCCGGCACCGGATGCTCGGCCGAAACCTGCCCAGCGGGATCCTCGACCCACACCCGGCCAGGCTTGTGCGACGGCCATGGCGTCTGCGCCGCGGGCCAGCTGCTCGACTGCGCTCCTTTCATGTGCAATTCGGTCACCAACGCCTGCTACGCGAACTGCTCGACCGGCGGCTCGGAATGCAAGCCGCCGGGCCAGTGCACAAACGGGTCATGCGGCAAGAAGAGCAACGGCCAGACCTGCGTCTTGCCTTCAGAGTGCACATCAAACTTCTGTGAGCAGGGAGTGTGCTGTGGCGGCGCTTGCCAGGGCTTGTGCACGTCCTGCGCGGTGGACGGCTCCCTCGGAACTTGTTCGGCGGTCAAAGCCGGCAAGGCCGACCCCCAGAGCCGCTGCCATGACAAGGGCGTGGCTGGCTGCGGAACCAACGGCTCGTGCGACGGCAGCGGCGCGTGCCAGAACTACGCAACCGGGCTCCAGTGCCAGGCCACTTGTGATCCCACGGGCACCACGTTCTCCACCTTCACCTGCAATGGCTCGGGAGCATGTGGCCTGTCCAACACACAGCCTTGCGCGCCCTACCACTGTGATGCCAGCGGCTGCAAGAAATCCTGCACCGTCCCGACTGACTGTGCCTCGGGCTACCTCTGTTCCCCCAGCGGAACCTGCGTATTGCCCACAACCGAAGACTGCATGAACGGCATCGATGACGATGGGAATGGCCAGATCGATTGCGCTGATCCGGCCTGCAACGCTGGCTACATGTGCGTGCCCCAGTTGCCAAGCGGTTTCACCGGCCCCGGGGAGGTCTATGACGGACCCGGCCCGTCCCCGCCATGCGACCCGCTCTACACGACAGACTACCTCAACGGGTTCGCG
>Ga0182017_10000421_pt1 | contig 33194 bp, 26 predicted proteins | sample 712E3DmetaG_FD_120492 | JGI IMG/M metagenome (GOLD analysis project Ga0182017, IMG submission 120492) | Permafrost microbial communities from Stordalen Mire, Sweden - 712E3D metaG | ecosystem: Environmental > Terrestrial > Soil > Wetlands > Permafrost | place: Sweden: Stordalen | collected... | reverse complement strand
TGGTCGGGAAGGCGGGATTTGAACCCGCGGCCTCAGCGTCCCGAACGCTGCGCGCTACCAAGCTGCGCTACTTCCCGTCGGCAGGAGCCCTTCACTGCTCGGCACCGCCTTGTCCGGTCATCGTAGCCGCTGGCGCCTGCACGACGACCTTGGCAACCCGCCTGCGGTCCATCCTCGTGACTCGGAACGTGCAGCCGGCAAATTCGAGCTCATCGCCCTCTTCGGGGATCCGGCCGAAGCCTTCGAACAGGAAGCCGCCAAGAGTCACGTAGTCGCCGTCAGGGATCGGGACCCCGAGCTCGGAGCGCACCTCGTCGACACCACATGCGCCATCGACCAAAAAACGCGACTTGTCGACTCGCTCGATCGCGGGCAATGAAGCCCGGTCGAACTCGTCCCTCAAGTCACCGACGAGCTCGCTCACGAGATCGTTGATCGTGAGCACGCCGGCAACGCCTCCGTATTCGTCCACCACTACGGCAAAGGCCCGTCGTGCGCGGCGCATCTCGGCCAGGATCTCGAGAGAGAGCCGGGACTCAGGGGCGATGTAGGGCTCGCGGACCCTCTTTGCGACATCGAGGACCGGTGAGTCTTGGTCGTCACTCCCTCCTACTGCCCGAATGCCCTCGATCCCGAGCGGTCCCGGATGGAACAGATCTTTCACGAACAAGACCCCGAGCAAGTGGTCGAGGTCGTCCTGATAGACGGGAAAGTGGCTGTGGCCGGAACGTCGCACGGCGCGGGCCACGTCGTCGAGCGTGACCGGCACCGCGAGGGCGACGACATCCACCCGGGGCGTCATCACCTCCCGGGCCGTCGCGTTCCGCATCGACTCGAGGCCCTTGCGAATCTGCATCTCCTGCTCGGAGACCTGCGCCGACGGCTGGCGGCCGAGCCTGCGAGCCTGAGGGCGGAGTTTCATCGTTCGCGACCGTCCGACTCCCGACGGCTAGCGGTCAGCGAGGAGCGGAAGCGGTCTATAGGACTCGTCATGGAACGTGCCGCCGTCCAGGACCGCTCGGGCCGCGCGCCGGATCCTGATCGCGTCCAGAGGTTTGACCAGCCAGCCCTCGGACGCCGACCGTCGGGCGAGGAACACGTCAGCGCGGCGGTCGAGCAGGATCACGATCGGGACATGGGGAATCCGGCCCCCCGACTCCTCGAGATGAAGGTCGAGGCAGATCGCCATGCCGCCCATGTTGCCGACCTGCAAGTCGGTGATCACGAGATCGGGCGGATCTTGCTCGACGGCTAGCCTCACATCCTCGCCGGCACAGAGCTCGCGGATCTCAGTCTCGTCGTCTTCGAGGGCCGATCTCAGCTCCTCGAGGACCGACTCGGAGTCACTGACGATCAGGATGACTTCCACGATCGGAGACTAGTTGGCCGCCGAGCAGGTGGCGAGCGACAGCGTGGAGACCTTCGATGTCGTGCACGTCCTCGGTGAGAAACGGAACCAGTACCACCGGAGCGGGTGCCACCTCTCCGCCCAGTTCGGCGACGTATCGCTCCTCACGAGTCGCGACAACGAGGAATTCCTCGAGGTTCCGCCGGAGCTCTTCGTAGGCAAGAGGATCTGGAAGGGGCGGGTCTCGCTCGTCGGCGCGAGCTTGCACCGGTGACGAACCATCGGCGGGTTGGGTAGGCGACGGACCGCCGACGGTCGGCTGATCAGGCCCGAAATTCGAGAAGAGACGGTTCACGACCAGCGCGCTCACAGCTATTGAGCTCTCAGCTAGGCGTCGGGTGAAGAAACGCGCCTCGTCGATCGAGTCCTCCCGCGGCGCCACCACGAGCACGAAGGCCGTACCCGGATCCGCCAACAAGTCCTCGACACGGCGTGCCCGCTCCCGGAAGCCTTCCTCCATGCCTTCGAAAGCGCGGAAGAACGCCATCGCGTCCTCGACGATCTCTGAGCCGGCGACCCGGGAGATCGTGCGCAACAGCGCATGTGCCGCAAACGTCATTGCCTTCATGTACACACGAGTCGGCATGAGCACGAGCCGGAAGACCCGGTTCTCGAGAAAGCTGTAAAGCCGGCGCGGCGCATCCACGAAATCGAGCGCGTGCCTCGTGGGAGGTGTGTCCACGACGACGAGATCGAATCCGCCTTCGGAGTGCAGCTCGTACAGCTTCTCCATCGCCATGTACTCCTGCGTGCCTGACAGCGCCGAAGTCAGGTTGCGGTACAGGCGGTTCTGGAGGATCCGCTTTGCTTGCTCGCTCGACTGCGAGTACCGGGCGACGAGATCGTCGAAAGTGCCCTTCGCGTCGAGCATGACCGCAGACAGCTCGCCCCTCCAATCCCCGGCGATCCGCCGTGGCGTGTTGTCGAGGTTCTCCAGACCGAGCGCGTCCGCAAGCCGGCGCGCGGGATCGATCGTCACTACACAGGTCTTGCGACCCTGTTCGGCGCCAGCGAGGCCTATTGCAGCCGAGACGGTCGTCTTGCCTGTCCCGCCCGACCCGCAGCACACGATGACGGACTTCCCGGTGACCAGAGCCGAGAAGTCAGAAGGTGTTCCGTCCACCGCGCCTCTCACGCTCACCTCCGGCACCCAGCCGACCAGGTCACGCCGCGTCCCCGGCGCTTAGTGCTTCAATCGCGGTCCCGAGAGCCTCAGAGAGCATTCCCAGCTGTTCGGGGCCAAGGTCGGCGGTGAACTCGTAGGGCAGCAGCAACTGTGGCAGCGGCAAGCCGGCGCGGAGACGCGCCAGCTGGATCGCTTGGAGCTCTTGGCGGGTCGCCCGGAACTTTGCCGCAGCCGCCAACCGGGCCGCTTCGGCGGGGCCCGGTGGATCGACGTTCGCCGCCGCGGCTGCAGCCACCGGATCGGCGAGAAGGTGCGTGAGCACCGGGTAGCACGCGTTCACGACGACAGGCGCGAGCGCGACGCCGACGAGGTCCTCGAAACGATAAGCCGTCTCGATCAGCTCATTGACGGGAGTCTCCTCAGGCAAGCTGACGAGCATGACCTGGCACCGGGCCGGGTCCCGGAGCAGCTCGACAACCCCTTGGGCCTGGCTACGAAGTGGACCTCCTCTGGCGGCGTCCATCAACCCGAGAGCGCTCGTCAGGAATGTCACCGCATGGCCCGCAGCCGGCGCGTCGAGGACGATCAGGTCGGACGTGCTGGAGCGCTCGAGTTGCTTGACCTTGCCGAGCACGAGAACTTCGCGGATACCGGGGATTGCCGTCGCCACCACCTCGAGCACACCCGTCGACACAAGGCGCTTGGCGACCCGCCGCAGTCCGTGGCCCTCCAGATACTCCACGAGCGCGTCGTCCGGTGTGATCACACGGCCTCGCACGCGGCCACCGCTGCCGGGTGCCTCATAGAGCACCTCCTCGTCGTAATCGAAGGCGACTTCCAACCCGAACAGGACGGACAGCCCGCCGGCGTCGTCGAGCTCGATCACGAGAACCTCGAGACCGACGTCTGCAGCCATCCGAGCGAGTGCGGCGGTGACAGTCGTTTTCCCCACGCCGCCCTTGCCGGCGACGACCACGACGTTGCTCTGGCGGCAGAACGCCTCCCGATCCATCCGCGGCGACACTACCGCCCGCTCCCTGCGCCTTCTCTTCCGGAAGAGTCCATAAGAGCCCCTTGTGAGGACGGTAGGGGCGGCAGTAGCGTCGCGATGAGCGGGGCCGACGACATTTGTGCAGGTCTGCGCTGGCGGCGCCTATGAGGTACACCGTCGAGCGACGGCCCTGGGGGATGTTCGCGGACGATGTGCCGGATAAAAGGATAGGTGCCGCGGAGTGGCCGGCGCTGAGCGTGCCGTGGGGCCAGACGAGGAGAGGCCGTGATCACGAGTCGCGGTGAAGAGATGTGGCAAGCCAAAGCCGCCTGTCGAGGCCCGCACGCGGTCGTGTTCTTCCCTCCATCGCGCCCTGAGCGCAAAGACGAGCGGATCGCACGGGAGCGGACCGCCAAGGAGATCTGTCGCACTTGTCCCGTTGTGCAGAGCTGCCTCGATTACGCAGTCAGGATTCGGGAGGCGAACGGGATCTGGGGCGGCCTGAACGAGGCCGAGCGCAAACAGATCGTCGACCGGGCGGTCGCCGGCCCACGCGCTGCTGCGTCCGCCTGAGATTTGGCCGCGCCGCTACCCGGGCCGCACGAGAAGACCTATTCGCTCGTCAGGCCGGATCGATCAAGCACCGATCGGCCCTAGGGCCTTTTCGACCCGTTCCAGCAAGCGGACGCTGCAGCCCGCCATCTCGACGAGCGGCGAAACCTCGGTCACCACCCGCTCGGCGATGGCCGCGAAGACTCCGGCGAGCGGCCCGGCCTCGTCCATCGCTATCGGCACGCCCGCGTCGCCGCCGGCGGCCACGTTCGCATTGAGCGGCACCGATCCGACGAGCGGAACGCCGATCTCGTCGGCAAGGCGCTGGCCGCCACCGGATCCGAAGATCTCGTAGGTCTCACCATGCTCGCAGGTGAAGGCCGACATGTTCTCGATGACGCCGGCGACACGAATATGTCCTCTACGCGCCATGTCGGCCGCGCGGCCCGCGACCTTCTGTGCTGCTTGGTTCGGTGTCGTGACCACTAGCACTTCCGTGCGCGGGAGCATCCTGGCCAAACCCATCTGGACGTCGCCGGTGCCGGGCGGGAGATCGATCACGAGGTAGTCGAGCGCGCCCCACCGGACGTCCTCCAAGAAGTGCTGGACCGCCCGGTTGAGCATGAGGCCGCGCCACATGATCGCCTCGTCCTCGCCCGAGAGGAAGCCCATCGAGATCACTTTCAACAAGCCGGAGCCGACCGCACGCTCGAAGGGGATCATCTTGCCCGCCTGCGCTTGGACGGCGCCGTCCATCGCGAGCAGTCTCGGCACGGAGTGGCCCCAGACGTCAGCGTCAAGCAAGCCCACGACGAGGCCCCGGCGGGCGAGCGAGACGGCAAGATTCACGCTGACAGACGACTTGCCGACGCCACCCTTCCCCGAAGCGACAGCGAGCACCCTCGCCGTCGCCGGGATGTCGGTCGCCACGGCTCTGTCCTGGGCTCTCAGTCGCGCTCTCGCCATGAGCGCCGACCGTTCGCCGGGGTCCATCACCCCGGTGCGGACCTCCACTCGCTCGACACCGGGAACTGCTCTCACGTGGCGCTCGACATCGGCACGGAGCTGATCTCGGAGCGGGCAGGCAGCGACTGTGAGAGCGACCTCGATGCGCACCGCTCCGCCTTCGATCTCGATATCGCGCACCATTCCGAGCTCGACGATGTCGGCGCCCAGCTCAGGGTCGACCACGCCTGTAAGCGCCGTCCGGACGGCTTCGGCAGAGAGAGCACCCGCGTCGGGGGGTCCGACGGGTGAGAGGGGCGGTCGGTGCGACTTGCTCACGGTATGATCGAGCCTAACGGTGCGGTGCGGGGGGCCTTCTCGGCTGCTGCGCCCAAGGTCCTCAGCAAAAGGAGATCCACAGTGAGTCTTGCGTCCTCAACGGTGAAGCTCGGTCAGCGCCCCAGCCCGGTGACTCTTACCGATGCCGCTGTGGCCAAAGTGACCGCCCTGCTCGCGCAAGAGGGTGACGACAGCCTCGCGCTCCGTGTGGCCGTACGGCCCGGTGGCTGCTCGGGATACAGCTACGAGATGTTCTTCGACTCCGAACTGGCCGACAACGACATCGTGCGCACGTTCGGGTCCGTGCGTGTCGTGGTGGACCCCGAGAGCGCGGAGCTCATCAAGGGCGCAACGCTCGAGTACCGCGATGGCCTGCAGGAAGCCGGCTTTCACATCATCAACCCGAACGCGACGCGAACCTGCGGTTGCGGCTCGTCGTTCAGCTGAGCTGAACCTAGCTTTCAAATGGCAGGCACAGCCGGTCCTTACTCACCTGTAGTCCGCGCCGGGCAATGGCTGATCTGCTCGGGCCAGCTCGGGCTCGTTGACGGCTCGCTCGTCGAGGGCGGCCTCGCCGCGCAGGTCACCCAAGCGATCAGGAACGCCGCCTCGTTGCTCGAAAGCGAGGGAAGTGGGCTCGAAGATGTCGTGAAGACAACGGTCTTCCTGACCGACATGGCAGACTTTGCTGCCATGAACGACGCCTACGTCGCTGCATTCGGCCACAATCGGCCGGCCCGAAGCGCCTTCGCCGTGGTCGGTTTACCTCTTGGCGCGCTCGTCGAGATCGAGGCATGGGCTTATACGTCTCGATCACCCGCCAACTCTGCCGGCTAACTGTGCGCCTGACGCGCCGGCTACTCGGCGCCGCAACGGCGGCGCTACTCGCGATCGTTGCCGCCGGCTGCAGCTCCGCGACAACGACGACAACGACGACAACGACGACGACTCTCCCGCCACTGCCCCCAGAGGTCTACGCCTACGTGACCATGGTCGGCACAGGAGCGAACTTGGGCCTTGGCCATAGCGTCGTCCCGGTCGAAGTCTCCTTGGGTGGTAACGGCCCGGGAGCTGCGCTCGGTGTCGGTACATATCCCGACGCGATAGCGATCACACCCGACGGCGGGCACGCCTACGTGACCAACTACACCTCCAACTCGGTGACCCCGATCGACCTGGTGACCGGGAAAGTCCTGCCATCGATCTCGCTGGGTTCAACTGCGGGACCCGCAGGCATCGCGATCACCCCCGATGGCGCGACGGCCTACGTCACCGACGCGGGGGCTGCCGGGACGCTCGGTGACACCCTCACCCCGATCGATCTCGCCACCGACAAGACCATGCCGCCCATCACTGTGGGGCCAGGGCCGCAGGGCATCGCGATCACTCCCGATGGGCGGCGTGCCTACATCGCCGACGCCGGTGCGATCGTGCAGGGCCAGACCGGCGCATTCGGCTCCACCGTCACCCCGGTGGACCTGACGACCGGCAAGGCATCGGCGCCTATCACAGTCGGGAATGCTCCGACCGGTATCGTCATCACGCCCGACGGCTCCACAGCACTCGTCGCGAACCTTAACTCGGGGAGCGTCTCGCCGATCAACCTCACGAACGGAGCGGTGGGAGCCCCCATCCCCGTGCAGGGAGCCCCCATCGCAATCGCCGTCTCGTCCGCCCAGCCCACTGTCGCCTACGTCGTCGACACCATCTCGAAGCAGTCCGCCACCGGCAATGTGACGCCGATCGACCTGACTAGCGACTCCGCGGGAACGCCGATCATCGTCGGCAGGAACCCGCAGGCGATTGCCATGAGCCCCGATGGCAAGACCGCGTGGATCGTCTGCTACGACAGCCAGACGATCGTGCCGCTCAGCACCCGGACGAACCGGCCCGGAACGGCGATCCGCATCCCTGGCGGACCGTCTGCAATCGCCGTGACTCAGCGCTCCTCTTCGAGCCCGACGGCGACAACGACAACCAGCGTCAAGGGCGGCTCGGGCTCGAAGAAAAAGAGGAAGGGCTAGCGGTCAGCCGGCCTCGGGCCCCACGGGATCCGCACCCGGCGACGGCGGGCGATTACGGGCGGCGCGTGGCGTGGTCGGACGGCAGCCAACGGACACTACCGAAGCGGTAGCCGACGCTGCGGACCGTGTCGATGAGGTGCGCGTGCTCCTCGCCCAGCTTGGCCCGCAGGCGCCTCACATGGACGTCGACGGTCCGAGCGCCTCCGAAGTACTCATAGCCCCAGACCCGGGACAAGAGCGTCTCGCGACTGAACACCCGGCCAGGATGAGCCGCGAGGAAACGAAGGAGCTCGTACTCCATATACGTCAGGTCCAAAGGGCGCCCCTGGATTGCCGCCTGGTAGGTCTCCAGGTTCAGCGCCAAGGGCCCGTAGACGATCAGGTCCAGGTTCTTGCCACGACCGGTGCGCCAGAACAGGTGCGTGAGGCGCGCCTCGACCTCCTGGACGGGCGCGCCCGAAACTACGAAGTCGTCGAATAGGTCCTCTCGAAGCTCGAGCTCGGCAAGGCACGCCTGCGACACGATGAGGAGCAACGGCTGCAACGGGCTGTCTCCCTTGCGCAAGGTGCGACAGGCGGCAAATGCAGCGACCGGATCCTCGAGCGCGGAGACCACGGCACCCGCGTATCCGTCCTCGGGCTCGTCGCGCTCGGCGAGGGCGGGATCGCTGACGGCTCGCCACGGGTAGCCCGCGCGTTCGAGCGCGCCAGACACCCACTCCGAGGGTGGGTCCGGGAAGACGAGCAGCGGTTCCATGGAAGGTGCCCGAGGTCGAGTGAACGAGGACGCCTAGAGGGCTGGAAGGTAACGCGCCAGCTCGTAAGGCGTCACCTCCCGGGTGTAGGCATCCCACTCCGCGCGCTTGTTGCGCAGGAACCACTCGAACACGTGCTCGCCCAGCGTCTCGGCGACTAGCTCCGAACCCTCCATGGCCACGAGCGCCTCCTGCAGGCTGGACGGCAAAGACCGGATGCCTTCGGAAGCCAGCTCCTCCGGGGTCATCGTGAACAAGTTCGCAGCCGCCTCGGGCCCGAGCTCGTAGCCCTTCTCTATGCCCTCGAGCCCCGCCGCCAGCACCACGGAGAACGCGAGGTACGGGTTGCAGGCAGGGTCAGGGGCGCGGTACTCGAACCTGGTCGACTCGACCTTGCCACGCCGCGCGATCGGCACGCGGACCAGCGCCGACCGGTTGTTATAGGCCCATGAGACGTTCACCGGCGCCTCGTAGCCGACGACGAGGCGCTTATAGGAATTGACCCACTGGTTGGTTACGGCCGTGATCTCACGCGCGTGCTGAAGGACACCGGCGATGAACTGGCGCCCCACCTCCGACAGGCCGTGATCGCTGCCCCGGTCCGCGAAGGCGTTCCGGTCACCCTCGAACAGCGAAAAGTGCGTGTGCATGCCAGAGCCCTGGACGCCCGAGAGCGGTTTGGGCATGAAGCTGGCGTGAACGCCGCTCTCGTGGGCGATCTCCTTGACTATGAGGCGGACCGTCATCACCGTGTCGGCCATCGTCAGCGCATCGGTATAGCGGAGGTCGATCTCGTGCTGGCTCGGCGCATCTTCGTGCTGGGCGTACTCGACGGGGATGCCCATGTCCTCGAGGGTGAGTACCGTGCGCTTGCGCAGGTCGGTGGTCAGGTCCGCCACCGTCAGCTCGAAGTACGAGCCCGAGTCGAGCGGCTTCGGCGGCTCACCCGGTTCGCCCGGCGCGAAGTAGAAGTACTCGATCTCCGGGGCGGCGTAGAAAGAAAACCCGCGGTTGCGGGCGCGCTCGAGAGTCCGCCTGAGCACGTGCCGGGGACAGCCTTCGAACGGCGTGCCGTCGAGATTGGTGATGTCGCAGAACACGCGGGCGACCGGCGAGACGTCGCCTTCCCGGCCGATTCGAAACGGCAGGATCTGGAACGTCTTCGGGTCGGGCTTGGCCAGCACGTCGCTCTCCTGCACGCGACTGAAGCCGTCGATCGAGGACCCGTCGAAGGTCATCCCTCCCTCGAGCGCATTCTCGAGCTCTGCGGGCGTGATGCTGAACGACTTCGGGGTGCCCAGCACGTCGGTGAACCACAGCTGGATGAAACGCACCGCGCGTTCCTCGACCGTCCGCAACACGTACTCCCGCTGGCTTTGCATCGAGTGCCTCCGATCGTGGCGCCGGGCTGAATCCACAAAGTTCGCGAACTGCGGCGCGCGATCAGTGTCGCAGGTGAGAAGGCCGTCATCCAGCCTTCAAAGACCGAAAGGGCGCCTCGTGAAACTGTTCACACTGCGTTCACAGTTGAGCAATGATGTCGAAACGTACAAGCGCCAAACTTCACCGACCAGCTTTTCAACTGTCGCGCCTTAGCGCGGACCAAGGAGGAACCGTGCAGGATCGCACCGCTGCCGAAGTCGTCCAACTGACGAAGGACGAAGGCATCGAGATCATCGACATCCGCTTTTGCGACCTGCCCGGTCTCATGCAGCATTTCTCGGTGCCGGCTCATGAGCTGACCGAGGCGTCCTTCGAGGAGGGATTCGGTTTCGACGGATCCTCCATCCGCGGCTTCCAGGAGATCCAGGAATCGGACATGCTCCTGCTCCCGGACCCCTCGACCGCCGTCCTCGACCCCTTCCGCCAGCACAAGACACTGAATCTCAACTGCTTCGTGCACGATCCGGTCACTCTCGAGAGCTACTCGCGCGACCCTCGCTACGTGGCGCTCAAGGCGGAGCGATACCTCCAGACCACCGGGATCGCCGACACGGTCTACTTCGGACCGGAAGCGGAGTTCTTCATTTTCGACGACGTCCGTTTCTCTCAGGACCAGCGGTCCGCCTTCTACCAGGTCGACTCGATCGAGGGGATTTGGAACTCGGCTCGCGACGAGAAGCCGAACCTCGGCTTCAAGCCGCGCTACAAGGAGGGGTACTTCCCGGTACCTCCCATGGACCACTTCCAGGACCTGCGATCGGAGATGATCCTCGTGATGGAGCGCCTCGGGATCGAGATCGAGGTGCAACACCACGAAGTGGCGTCGGGGGGCCAGGCAGAGATCGACATGCGCTACGACACGCTGCTGCGCATGGCCGACAAGTTGATGCTCTACAAGTACGTCGTGAAGAACGTGGCACGCAATGCCGGGTACTCGGCCACCTTCATGCCCAAGCCCTTGTTCCAGGACAACGGGTCGGGGATGCACTGCCACCAATCACTGTGGCGCGACGGTGTGCCGCTCTTCTACGCCGAGACCGGTTACGCGGGTCTGTCCGACATGGCGCGGTGGTACATCGGCGGGTTGCTCAAGCACGCGGCAGCGGTCCTCGCCTTCGCCGCTCCGACGACGAACTCCTACAAGCGGTTGGTGCCTGGCTACGAAGCACCGGTGAACCTCGTGTACTCCCAGAGGAACCGCTCGGCAGCGTGCCGGATCCCGCTCTACTCCAAGAGCCCGAAGGCGAAGCGGGTCGAGTTCCGCTGCCCCGACCCGGCGTGCAACCCCTACCTCGCTTTTGCGGCGATGCTGATGGCCGGCCTGGACGGTGTGCAGAACCGGATCGAGCCGCCAGACCCGATGGACAAGGACCTCTACGACCTTCCACCTGAGGAGCTTGCGAACGTGCCGCAGGTGCCGGCTTCCCTGGACGAGGCCCTACTCGCCCTCGAGGCTGACAATGACTTTCTGAAGACTGGAGGGGTCTTCACCGACGACCTCATCGAGACCTGGATCAGCTTCAAGCGGCTTGCCGAGATCGACCAGGTCCGTCTGCGCCCGCACCCCTGGGAGTTCATGCTCTACTACGACATCTAGAGTCTTATGGTCTTTGACCTGGTTGTTTTAAGTCACAATTGGGTCTTGGTCTAGAACTTGGTCTAGAATCTCCCGCGTGCGGGGAACGATCGAGGCACGGGGACCCGGCGCTTGGCGCCTACGCGTCGTCGTCGGGTACCGTCCTGACGGCCAGCCACGGCAGGCGTCAAGAACCGTCCATGGGACTCGACGTAAGGCGCAGAGCGAGCTGGCCAAGTTCCTAGCTGAGGCCGAAAGGGACGAGGCGCCGCTCGTCGGGAACATGACGGTGGCCGCGTACTTGGACCGATGGATGGAGCACGTCCGCGCCCACCGGCAGCCCGACACCACGCGTAACTACGCGCTGCGTTGCAACGCTTCAAGAGAGAATTCGGGTCGGTCCGCCTGGACAAACTGAGGTCGCATCATCTCGACGCGGCGTACCGGCGATGGCTGCTCGAGGGCTTGTCCCCAGCGACCATCAATAGCTACCACGGCGTGTTGAGCTCCGCGCTCAGTCAGGCGGTGAGATGGGGGCTGATCAGCCGCTCGGTGGCACCGCTCGCCACCTTGCCGACAGTGGAACCGAGGCGGATGACCGTCCCCAGCGTCGAGACGGTGCGAATGCTTGTGACCACGGCTGAGAAGCACGATCCGGTGCTCAGTGCAGCGATCATGTTGGCGGCGCTGACCGGATGCCGGCGTGGCGAGCTGCTGGGACTGCGATGGTCCGACGTCGACCGCGCCGAAATGGTCCTGCAAGTGCAGCGTTCGATCAAGCGAGAGGAGTTCGGCCGTGTCTTACGCGCGGGACCGACTAAGACTCACCAGGATCGGAGAGTGGCTCTAGACCCCGTGATGCTCGCTGTGATCGATACCCATCGCCGGAGGGCAGAAGCGTGGGCGGAGGAGGCTGGAGTGACGATCGGCGCCGTTGGCTACATGCTCACCGAAGATCCGACCGGTGAGACGCCGATGGCTCCCGACACCCTGACACACCGGTTCAGCCGCTTGGCGGCAAGAACGGGAGCCGGCTCCATACGTTTCCACGACATTCGCCACTCGGTGGCCACCACGCTGCTTGGAGCTGGCTATGACTTGGCCGTCGTGGCCGGGCGGCTCGGCCATCGTGATCCCACGGTGACGTTGCGTGTGTACGCCCACGCTTTGCAGCAGCGCGATCGTCAAGCAGCGATCACCCTGGGAGTCCTGTTGGCGCCGCCTTCGCTCGAAGGGACGGAAGAGTAACAATCCGCTGATTTCCTCCGACGTTCGAGCAGTTTCCTAAAGTTCCATTCCCGACATTCGCGTGAGCTGCAGCGTTGACGAAGACCGACCAGTTGACGCGCTTGAGGCGTCCGATGCGAAACAGTCCCGGTATCTGGTCTCGACGGGCTGCCCGGTAGCCACTTTCGCGTGAGCAGCCGACGCGACGGCACCACTCGGGGATGCCGATGAACTCCGCTGTTTGCTGCTCAGTTCGCTGTCTACCCAGATCCGCTTGTGACGCCCCGTGAGCCGGTCGCCCCGGCGTCACGGCGCCACACACAGCGCTTCGCGGACGGAGGAGGTCCCCTCCTAGCTGGTTGCTCGCCACAGGGTGCCTCTCCTTCGGTATGACTTCGCACTCCACGTCAGCGTGGCCGTCACGGCGTAGGCCGATGGTCATCTCGCCGATGCCACGCCGATCGGGCGATGTAGTCCTTACGAACATCTGGCTCCCTCTCACTGGAGGCAACCCGTATGGCGCCTCTATATAAGACGCACTGGGGGCTCCAGGCTATGTCTGACGCCACGTCGCAAACACAGCTGGCGCGACGATTCCGCAGGCGGAACAGCGATTACCATCTCGACCGCGCGAGCCTGCCCAGTCGTTCTGTCGCTTCGTATTCGAGCTTGCAGTGACCTCCGGTCCTGTCTGGCACCGTCGTGCCGGTCTCGGCGCCGGAACTTAGGAGAATCCTTGCTACGGCAACCTCGACTGCGACTCGCGGCGACAGCCGCCGTAGTGCTGGCGTTCGTCGTGACCGGGCGCTCCTCACCTCTCCCAGTTGCGGGAGCTGCACAGAATGCGGCCCTGGCGGGTGCCGCCAACTTGCTCTCGACGACCCAAGGAGTTGTCTGGTCGTTCAACATCGAGAACGGATCCGGCGTGGTGCTCCGCAGTGCCGACGACGGGAACCGCTGGCGGGTCGTTCTGTCCGAGCTGGCGTCGCAAGTCAGTTTCGGACTGGTTGCGAGCTACTTCCTCGGCCCCGAGAACGCTTGGGCCGCTCTAGAGGAACAGACCGGCGCGACGAGCGTCTACCGGACCTCCGACGGCGGACGGCACTGGGACCGATCTGACTTACGGATAGTCGCGCCGCCGCCGAGCATGCCTATCCTCTTTGATCAGCTCTACTTTGCTGACCCGGAGCACGGCTGGCTGCTGGCGGTGGGCACGGACCTCGGCTCCGGATCTGCCAATTCGCTGGTCATGCTCTTGTGGCGGACAGATGACGGCGGGCGCACCTGGAGCCAGCTTCCGCCAACGAGCCTTCCCCCGCAGAGCGTCGAACTGCCCCCGTACGCGGGCAGCGCATGTCCCGTGTTCAGCCCCCCGCATATCGCGTTCACCACTCCCAATATCGGCTGGTGGACCTACGGCGCCTGCGGGACCGGAGCTGCCCGGCCCCTCGTATGGCGCACGCGAGACGGGGGCCGCAACTGGACCCCGTCACCCCTGTCGGCACCACCCGGTGGCTGGGGGAGCTGGGACGTTCTCGATCAGGGCGGAACCGATGTCGGCGCGCCGTACCTGATCCCAACCAAAACCGGAACCACCATCGTCGTACCGGTGTCGGTCGGACGATCTCGGCTGGTCGTCGAGCGATCGCTCGACATGGGGCGGACGTGGCGCATTGCCGGCATGGTCGACACGCACTCTTTACCCCTGCAGAGCACACCAGCGGACTGGTTCGACCCCGTCAACGCATTGGACTGGGTGGTGGCGGCACCTGGCGGGCTCATCGAGACCACCGATGCAGGGAGAAGCTGGACCCTCATCCGCTCGCCGGTCACCATGTCCGGTCAGCCTGCTTCATTCACCTCGCCCGGTGACGGTTTCGTCCAAGGTGCCGGCCTTGTCATCGCCATGCGCACTGGGGACCGAGGCCGCACTTGGAGCCCTGAGTCCGCCTCCATCTCTGGTTCGTTACAGGCGTCGTGGTCGCTGGGTGACGCTGTCTCGACGATCGAGGTCGCGGGTCCCCACCTGGCCGTTGCAGCGGGCGACGGGCTCATGACCTCGAGCGACGGTGGCCGCTCCTGGATCGATCGGCTGGGGGTGACCACGCCGGCAGGCGATCTCGACTTCGTTAGCAACCAGGTGGGATTCGCGATTGCCAACGGTGAGCTCGTGCGAACCATCGACGGTGGTGCGAGCTGGCATGCTCTCCTGCACCCCGTTGCGGGTGGGGTCTCGGGGATCGATTTCTGGTCGGCAAGCGCTGGCCTGGTCGCCGTCGGCTCGAGCCTGTTCGTCACCTCCGACGCCGGCATGACCTGGCAGCCGCTTCGGCTTCCTCCAGGTTGGAAGGTTCCCGGCGCCTTCTTGGGGGGAGACGAGCCGGTTCCCGTCTGCTTCACCGCCAGGGGCGTCGGATGGGCCGCTGCCATCCGGGGTCATCGCTATGGCGTGCTCGTCAGCACAACCGGTGGTCGCAGTTGGAAGGTCGCGCTCTCATCGTCGGTTCTGCTTCCGGGAGCGGAACCAAGCAAGCTCGGAGCCGGGGTATCGATCGCCGGGTGCCAGGGGAGGGCGGCCTGGATTCTCGTCTCGCAAGCCGCAGGGCCGATGGACATGCAGGGCGTACCCACCACCTTCGACTTGCTGCGCAGCCTTGACCTCGGCCGCTCCTGGCTGGACGTGCTGCGCTCGACGAGCGAGATACAAGTGGCCCGGCCGAAGGTCCCCACTTCCCCGGGCGGGCCCCAGTCGGTGGCGCCCGAACCCGGCGCGTGGACACTCACACTGGCGTCACCAGCAACGGCGTGGTTCACGGCCACGGACGAGGACTTCGGCGGCATCACCTTCGGCTCGACCGGAGACGGTGGACTGCACTGGAGGATCCACTCATTCTCCGGGGCACAGAATGGGCCGCCACCAGTCCCTACGCCGCGCCAACTGCCTTTCGATGACAGATGGCTGGCAACAACCGGTCTCAACGCTGCAGATGCTTGGGTTCTTTTCGCCGCGCCCAAGAACCTTGCTTCCAGCTACCTCTACGCGACCAGCGACGGTGGCGCGGCCTGGCACCGGCTCGCCGTGTTCGGGTGACACCTCGCTCGGCGCAGGTAAGCCGTTAGCGCCTCTTCGCTAACTGCGCCTTCGCCAACTGCGCCTCTACAGAGCAGCTTTTCGCTCGCCACCTTGGCGATCGCCACCGCCCTCACCGACCACCACCTTCACCAAGGACCACCGCCACCACCTTCACCAACCGCGCCTTCACAAAACATCTCTTCGATCACCATCTCGGTGATCGCCACCGCCCTCACCGACCACCTCCTCGATCACCACCTCCTCGATCACCACCTCCTTCACAACCAAACTCCTGGACTTCACACCTTCGGCACTTGAGGCCATAGACGGTCGCCTAGCAGGTCGTTGGTTACCTTGTTGCCTTGCAAGTGATCGCTCGGCGCGGGCCAGATGCGTGTTCGGATTCGCCGCCTGGCGCCCGGCGTGCGCGTCATACGTGTGCTATCATATCTGTATGACAGACTTGGAAGTAGGTGTCGACGAACTCCAGAAGCCCAGTGTGGAGGCTTTCTTCGTCGCAGATCACGCGGACGTCGTGGGAGGCAAGGTCTACGTCAACGGCGGATTCTGGAGCCGACTGCAGTTCCCGAGCTACCCCGCGGTGGTACCTCATATTGCGATCGTCGCAGCTCTGCACGTCCCGGCCCGGATGTACCAGGCCGAACACGTCTTTACGGTGAGTCTTGAGGATCCAGACGGCCACGAGGTCGCTGGGTTCAAGGCCGAGGGGAGGTTCCGGGTAGGTGCGAGCCCTGACATGGAGTTGGGGGAACCGACGACCTTGCCAGTAGTGCTGCCGGTCGTGGGACTCACGATCCAGCGACCTGGGACGTACATCTTCGTGCTTCGGCTAAACAAGCTTGAGCTGGCGCGATTGAAGATTCACGCCATGCAAGTGCCGATCGTCCAGCAACTCGGGTTCATGCCTCTCGCGAGTCCTCCGACAGGAGACGACGCCTGACTTCTTGTCCGAGCCGCGATCGGAGCGAGGTGATGCGTGGATTTCAGGGACGCCGAAGGAATCGACTGGGATAACGAAGATGATGAGGAGGGGAACCTCGTCCATTGTCTCCGCCATGGCGTGACCGAGTCTGTGTCGATCAGGTACTGAGGAACGATCCCTCGCTCGTGAAGACGCGCCTCAAGACGGCGACTTTCGCCGTTCTCGGGCCGGACGACGAAGGAGTGCTCTGGCTTCTGTATTTCGATTGGTCACATAATCGAGGGGACTGGTTGCGGCCCGTGACGGGGCGCCCGGCAAAAGAGCAGGAGAGGGTGGAGTGGGCGCGGACAAGGAGCGTGCGTTGACCGACTGGAGAGAAGACGAGCGAGTACGGCGACAAGCCGCAGAAGACGATGAAGTCGTCCCGGGTTCGTCCGAGCCGATTGAGCCAACGCGCCTGCAGCAGCTCATATCAGTCCGGTTGGACCCGGAGGTGATCACAGCCCTGCGCACGCGTGCCGACGAACAAGAAACCACCATTAGTTCCTTGGTGCGTGCGGCCATCGCCGAGCTCTTGGCGAACGATACGAAGAGAGTGACTGACCTCTCGGTAGTAGTGGAAGTCGCGGGCTGGCAAAGTGTGATGGATTCGCCGAGAAGGAGCACAACCCTTCCGGCCTTGTACCCGCAAGACGACGGCGCTCACACCAGAGGAGTGGCTTAGCTGACATGTCGGTTCGAGGCGAACGACCAGCCTCGAATTGCTCTCCCCGTCCCCGATGAGGTCCAGACTGACGATGATTTCACGGTTGGAACCCGAATGGCTTCTGGTGGGCTGGAACAGGACTGCGGGGGAACGTTGTCCTTCGCCACGTCGCACCGCCGTTCGTAGTGAATGCGATGTATGCCGGGACTTTGAGCACCCTGGCGTAGGAGCTTCAGCTCGTTGCTGGCTCAGCGACGGTGACGAAGCTCGTCTGAATGATCTTGGTCTAGGTTTTGGTCTAGAACTCGTGCCCACTGGACCGTCCTGGAGTCACCTGTTGCGTTGCCTCTAGCGCCGTGACCAGCTCTTTTGATGTCTACTGACACCCAGTGAGGCCAGCCAGATACATCATGCTCTACTACGACATCTAGATGTTGATGGCCTTCCCTGACCGCACTTCGAGGCATTGAGTCTCGCTGCCAAGCTGAGCCTTCTACAGTTTCGCCCAAGAGCCGAAGCCTTCGGGAGCGTGAATGTCCAGGTCGCCTAGGCCGTCGCACTTGGCAGGTCAGCGTGTTGTGAGCACCTGCCTCATCGGGTTTAGTGCGAGACAGCCGCCGACGGGCGCTCCTGGGCCAGTTCTCGAAGGCTCTGGCCGGGCAGGACGGGGACTTGTCACCGCGGAGCGCGTTCTACCAGCAGGTGGTAAGCGCCCGCTCCCACACCGGTCATACCGGCTGGTGGTGCCGCCTGCCGCCGCTCCTTGGCGAGTTGTACGCCAGCCGATCAGAACCAGCGGAGGTCGCGGGCCAGCTCGAACGCCTCGGCCATCTTGTCCCTGGCCACCTCCGGCTCGTCTTGGTCCCAGGCCGCGCAGGCCGACTCCAGCATTGACTCGAGCTTGTCGGGGAGTCGCAGCTGGGAGGGCCTGAGCATCTGGCGGCCGGATGCGACGGCCTCGCCGACCAGCCCGGCGCCCAGGTGCGCGGCGATGAGGGGCCAAAGACATAGCCAGAGGGGCCAGCCAAACAGCTGGTTGCGGTCGAAGACGGCGGTCCCCCATAGCTCCATGGCCTCGTTGGCAAGAGCGACCACGCCTTGGGGGCGCCCGTCCTGCCAAGCCAGCCAGGCGAGGCTGGCCTTGGCCGAGCCCACGAACCAGGGACTTGCGGCGGCCTCACCCGACGCCATGGCCTGCGGGGCGAGGGACCGGACGGCCTCCACGTCGTGGCTGCGGAGCGCGGTCTCGGTCAGCGCCCACAAGCTCTGCGCTCGCAAGGCAACCTCCCCGATGCGCTCCGCCATGGCTAGTGACTTCTCCAGGTGCTCCCGGGCCTCCACCAGGTCGCCGCGCATCAGCGAGAAGTGGCCAACGGCATAAGTGGCATAGGCGATGTCTTTCTGATCATCGCCCTGAGTTGCCGCCGCCAGCCCCTTACGTGCGTTCGCGATGTCCTCCTCGTCGACGCGCCAACGGTTCTGACTGGCCCGCTGAGCGGCAACGGACCAGTAGAACTCACACTTGCGAGCCGGGCTCCCCCGGCCCTCCACCACCGGGCGGGCCGCGGTGAGGGCCGCCAAAGCCAACTCCCCCTCCCCGCTGAGGAGGTGAAGGTGAGCCCGGCCGTCCAGCATGATCTCGAGCCACACGTCGGCCCATGCATCGTCTTTGTCCCAGGGCTGCTCTCCCAGGAGCTCCTCGGCTGCGTCGAAGGCGGCGAGGGCGGCGTCGTGACGGGATTCGTGTATCTCCAGGCGTCCCAGGAGGACCCGCAGGTGGGCGCTTTGGAGAGCGTCGCCGGGGCCTTCCAAGCGGATAGCCGTCTCGAAAGCTTCCCGGGCTTCCTCGAGGCGCCAAGTGCGCCAGAGCACCTCGGCCAGCTTGGCCCATACCCCTGCCGCAGCCCTGGCTATCACCTCGCTGCCCGAGCGGTCCTCGTTTGCTATCGCCAAGGCGGAGCGGAACGACGAGATCGCCTCGTCGTTGGCAAAGGTCCGGGCGGCGTGCACGCCCGCCACCTCGAAGTAGTGCACAGCCCGCTCGGGCTCTCCGGCTGCGGCGAAATGGCGGCCGAGGGGGGCGGCGACCTGTTCGAGCCGGTCCGCCGACATCGCTTCGAGAGCCCAGGCGGCCCGGCCATGGAGCCGGCGCCGCTCGGGGCGCAGCATCCCCAGATAGGTGGCCTCCTGGATGAGGGCGTGGCGAAAACAGTAGGTGGGCTCGGGGAGCCTGCCCACCTCCTGGAGGAGCCCAGTGTTACAGAGCTCGGCGATGCCCGGTCCCAGAGCCTCTTCTGTCACGGCGCCTTCCGTGCCGCAGACGGCTGTGAGCAGGCCGAGGCCAAGCTCGGTGCCGAGCACCGAGGCGGTGCGGGCGACCTCCTGACCAAGTGGGCTGAGCCGGTCCACCCGGGAGCGGACGAGGCGTTCCAGCACCTCGGGGACCTCTGCCCCCACCTTTTCGACCCGACGCCATGTGCCCTGCTCGCGCACCAGGGCCCCGGTTTCGACCAGCCAGTGGAGCCGCTCCTCCAGGAAGAGAGGGTTGCCCTCCACACCTTCGCGTACAACGTCGAGGACTTCCTGGGAGGCGCCCATGCCCATCAGGGAGCTGGCAAGTTCCTCCTCGGCCTCTTCCGACAGGGGGCCGAGCTCGACTTGACGCAAGGGGACGGGGCCTGTGGCCAAGGAGCGCTCGAAGCTGGAGGTTTCTAGGCCAGCGTCGGGCCGGCGAGTGACCAGTACCAGGAGAGGCCCGTCCTGGGCCAGGCCAGCGAGCTCGGTGGTAAGGCGCAACGAGGTGGGGTCGGCCCAGTGCAGGTCCTCCAGGGCGAGCACGGTCGGGCCTATGGCAACCAGGCGCGAAACCAGCGACTCCAGCGCGGAGAAGGTCGCCCGCTGCAATTCCTCGGGGGTGAGGCGCACCAGTCCTGCCCCACCCGCCAAGCCCATCATGCGAGCCAAGAGAGGCGACAGGTCTTTGTTGCCCATCACAACGCTGAGCGCCCTCTCCAAGGCAGGGCGCATCACCGCCTCGCCCTGGTCGGGGGCCACGTCCACCCAGGCGGCCAGGAGCTGTTGGTAGAGGCCGTAGGGGGTGGAGGAGGCGTAGGAGGCGCAGCGCCCCTCCAGCCACAGGGGCAGCCGGCCTGTCCCGGCCCCCACCCAAGCCAAGAAGTGCTTGCGGCACTCCTGGACGAGGCGCGTCTTGCCGAGCCCCGCCTCTCCCACCAAGACTACGACCGCGCCTCCGCCCTTCACTGTCTCGCGCAGGGCGCTGTCGAGCACTGCCAGCTGGGCTTCCCGCCCCACCAGGGGGGCCTGGCCGCCCAGGTGACCATGGCGCCGCGCCCCACGGGCCTTGGGCATCTCCAGGTAAGAGGCCACCAGTGGCTTGGCGTCGGCGCCACGGGCCACCTCTTCTGTGGGCCCCCACTCGAAGAGGCCCTCTGTAGCGGCACGCGTCGCCGGGCCCACCAGGACCGAGCTTGCCCTGGCCACCGACTGCAACGAAGCGGCTATGCCCACCACCTCTCCCACCGCCCCGTACTCGACCTTGGCCCCTCCCCCGATGGGGCCGACCACCGCCGGGCCGGTCTCGATACCGATGCGCACCGTCGGCAAGCCGTCACCCGAAATAGAGGCGCTCGCCGGCAGTGCCCGGAAAGCTGCCCGTACCGCCCGTTCGGGGTCGTCCTCATGCGCCTCGGGAGCACCAAAGAGCGCCGCCAGGCCCCCGCCGGAGACCGAGGTCACCGTCCCGCCGAGGCCCTCCACCTCGGCGATCACTCTTGCCAGGGCTCCACCGACGACCTCGCAGAGGTCCTCTGGGTCCAACTTGTTGCCCAGCGTCGCCGGGCCCGCCACTTCGGCGAAGAGCACGCTCACGACCTTGCGCTCCTGCCTAAGGCGCGCCGGGCCCGGGGCAGGTGCCTTGAAGGGGGCTCCGGGGACCCGGGGCGCAGCGGGCTCGAAGATCGCTTCGGCGTGAACCTCGTCCAGCGCCGGGGAGATCCTAAGGCCCAGCTCTTCCAGGGCGACGCGGCAGCGGTCGTAGGTGCGCACCACCAAATGGCGCTGCCCCTGGGCAGAATAGGCCCGCATCAATGCCGCGGCTGCCTCCTCGAAAGCTGGGTCGTGGCCCAAGCAGGACTCCCAGGCCTCCACGACCGCCTCGGGCCGGGAACGGCCTGCTCCTCTGGCGCGGTCGCGTGCCAAAGCGAGGCGCGCCTCCTGGCGGAGGGCCTCCAGGCGCTCCCGGGGCCGCAGCGCCCACTCGGCGTAGGGCTCGTCGGCAAGCAGATCCTCCTCGTCTGCCAAAGCGGCCACAAGACGATCGTCACGGCCCTGGCCTGGGCCTATGGCCAGCGCGGCCCTGAGCGCCTCTTCGTGGGCCTCCAGGTCGATATCGACCGCAGCTTCCGACGAGGCCCAGATATGGCCCAGGTCGGCTTGAAGGAGGCCGGCCGTCGGCTCGCCGAGTTGGGAGAGGACACCCCGGGCCAGTGAGAGCGCCTTGGAGAGCGCTCTCGAGGCGGCGTGGGCGCCGAGGCCGGGGAACAGCTCCTCGCAAGCGACGTCGCGGCTGACCCGCCGACCGGGACTGAGGAAGAGGAGCTCACAAAAGCGCTTAGCAGTGGGGCGTGGCCAGGGGCCGGCGACCCGGCCACAGAGGGTGATGACGAACGGCCCGAGCAGATTGACAGTTACGACCCGCGATCCTGGCGGGCCCTTGCCCCGCTTAGCGGTGGCAGCCACGACCCCCATTCTCGCATGGACCAAGCGGCAACACCGCGGGAACAGGCCTTCGTTACCTTGTCCCTGGAAGCCACGCTACGGCCCAAAAGGAGCGAGATGACAACCCGTCTCAAGATGCCCGGCTGTCGACGTGCCGGAATACAAACGTCCGAGTACCGCGGCTTGTGGGTTGAGATACAAGCACCTCGGAAGAAGTGCCACCATCCTCCGAACCTCGGTCGTCCCCGACACCTGCTCCGACTGACAACAAGGAAAAGGGAGACATCATGGGCGTGAGAATGTTGCGTCGCATCCTTCCGATTGCCGCTGGCGGAGCGATGCTGGCAGCGATGGTGGCGGTCCTGCCGGCCACTGCGACTCCGGCGCATGTCACGACGACGCGCGCCGGAACCCTCCGGCTCACCGTCAGCCCCAGGAGCTCAGCCTTTGATGCTCCGCTCACCATCTCGATCTCCGGTGTGACGCCTGGCCAGCGGGCGACGCTGGGCGTCACCTCGGTCGATGCCACCGGCGTCAAGTGGAGCTCTTCTTCGACGTACGTGGCTGGTCCGTCGGGCACGGTCGACCCGGCGACCTCGCCGGCGGTCCCCGCACTAGGTGTCAGCTACTTCGGCCTCGACCGCATGGGCCCGGTCGACTTCATGACGACCGCCGCCGGCCCGGGCAGCACGTTCTCGTGGTGGGCGCCTAAGAAGACCACGAACGCGTTCAAGCTCCTGAACTTCGTGTTCAGCGCGTCGAGCGGACAGGCCCACGCGTCTGTCACCGTCCAGCGTGGCATTGCGCTGCCTGTCACGGCCAGCTCCGAAAGCGTCGCCGCCAATGGCTTCCTGGGTGAGTTCTGGGAACCCCCGGCCGGCGAGAACACTCATGTCGCCATCTTGGAGTTCGGCGGCTGGACAGGTGGCATAAACCCCATCGGTGGCCAGTTCGCCTCACATGGCTACCCCACCTTGGACATCGCCTTCTTCGGCGCGCCTGGCCTGCCCAAAGTGCCGAAGGACATCCCCCTCGGGTACTTCGCCAAGGCTCTGGGCTGGCTCGCCCGCCAACCGGGTGTCGACCCCAAGCGCATCTGGGTGATGGGGACTGGCGAGTATTCCGGGGGCAGCGCGGCTGCCCTGCTGCTGGGCGCGTACTACCCGACTTTGGTGCACGGCGTGGTGGCGCTGGTGCCCAGTGCCGCTGCAGGGTGCTTCCACACGTTGTCCGGTGGAGGCTGTTACGGCCCGCCTTGGACCTTCGACGGCCGGCCGGTGCCCTACACGACCCAGTACGACACTTTTCACCCCACTGACAACCCGGCCGCATTGATACCCGTGAGGAAGATCCGCGGGCCGGTGTTCTTGGACTGCGGCGGCTCCGACTCAATCTGGGACGCCTGCTCCCACGGCGAGACGATCATGGCCGAGCTGGCCGCTGCCCACGACGCGTACCCCCACGAGCTCCTGAGCTACCCGGATGCTGGTGACGGGATCGGCGTCCCGGTCCCATACTGCCCGGGATGGGCTACATATCCCAACGATCTTGCCGGCTCGGACGTGGTGTCAAACCCGGTCGCGCTTGCCGAGCAGTGGCCGAAGCTCCTCGCCTTTCTCCACAACTGACGACCACCGAAGTCCACCGCTGTCAACGCCTAGGCGGTCGTGGCCCCATCAACGGTCCCAGCGTGTCGACAAAGTCCATTCCCAAGAAACCCGGGAGGTAGATCCCTGGCAGAACACGGCCGACGTCATCGAGGAAGCCGGGAAAGGCGACGCCGAGTGCGCCATCAGTGGGGGTGGGCTCGAGCGAGCAAAGAGCGACCCGGAGAGTCTCCGCGGCCTGGGCCGGCGCGGTTCCTGGGACTCCGAGGCGCGCTCGACGCACAATCACGCCGTCCTGGACGCGCGCAGCACGAATCCCGCTTCCGCCGTTCTCTGTGGCGGCGCTCGGACGGCGCCCGTCGCGCGCGGATCAACTGGTGACGACGGACTCTGCCATTGCGATCAACTCGGGCCCTGACATCGACCGGTCACCGATCGGCGCCTTGGGCCGTTCTTGGTGGCGGGAGTCACGGATCAGCACACCGGCAGCCAAAGCGGCCGCTGCGAGCAGGGCAGCACTCACGGTGAAGGCCGTAGTGTACCCGTGGACCGCAGCGTTCTGGACTGCCCTGTCGGCGTGCAGGTGGGCGGTCAGATAGGTAGCCGCCGCGGCGGCGGCCACCGTGTTCAACAGTGCGGTGCCGAGCGATCCCCCGATCTGCTGGGTGGTATTGACCAGGGCACTGGCCACTCCGGCGTCAGTAGGGTCGACCCCTGCCAAGGCCGTGGAGGACATCGGGACGAAGGTCATCCCCATTCCCAGGCTGACCAGCAGCTGAGGCGGCAAGACATGGGCCAGGTAGGTGCTGTCCACGCTGAGGCCGGTGAACCACATCAACCCGCCGGCTGCCAGGACCAGCCCGATCACCATCAGGGCCCGAGGGCCGATGCGCGGAAGCAGGCGGGTGGCCAGGCCTGCACCGAGGATGATCCCCCCGGAGAAGGGAAGGAAGGCAAACCCCGTCTTGAGAACCGAATACCCCAGGGTCTCCTGGAGGAAGTAAGTGAGGAACAGGAAGGTCCCCAGCAAGGCACTGCCCACCAGCAGCGAGGCCAGGTACGACCCGCCCCGGTTGCGATCGAGGACGACGCGCATTGGCAACAGCGGGTGAGTCGAGCGCAACTCGATGACGACGAAGGAGCAGAGGGCGGCGGCGGCCCCAGCCAACAACCCGAGGGTGAGCGGCGCCCTCCACCCATCGGTGCCGGCCATCGTGAAGCCGTAGACGAGGAGGAACAACCCGCTCGTCACCGCCATAGCTCCAGGGATGTCGTAGCCGGCGCGCACGTGCGCCCGGCTCTCCTGGATGAAGCGCCTGGCGCCTACCGCGGCCACGATCGCGATGGGCGCGTTGATCAGCAGGGTCCAACGCCACGACGCCAGCTGGGTCAAGGTACCGCCCAGGACAAGGCCGATGGCCGCACCGCCGCCCGCGATGGCGCCGTAGATGCCGAATGCACGGGCTCGCTCTCGGACTTCGGTGAATGTTGTCGTGAGCAGCGACAACGAGGCAGGCGCCATGATCGCGGCGAAGGCACCCTGCAGGGCCCTGGCGCCGAAGAGCATGGCCGCATCCTGGGCCAGGCCACCCAGGGCGGAGGCCGCGCCGAACCCGATGAGGCCCACGATGAACATGCGGCGGCGACCGAGGTAATCGGCGATCCGCCCACCGAGAAGCAGAAGGCTGCCGAAGGCGAGGGTGTAAGCGCTCAGCACCCACTGGCGGTCGGCGGTCGAGATGTTCAAGGCTCGCTGGGCCGAGGGCAGGGCGACGATCACGACCGACGCGTCGAGCACGATCATCAGCTGGGCCACGGCGATCACGGCCAGCGACCACCACCGTCTCGGATCGGGCTCGAGGCTCGATAGGCTGGCGCCGGGTGCGGCATGGACTGCGGTCGGCTCGTTGGTCATCGGGATCCCCCTCTTCCGGTGGCTCACGCCCGCCTCGCTCCGATATATTCGGAGTGATGGTTCCGTTTCAACCGCAACTATACGGAACGCGCGTTCCGTTTGTCAAGGGGTCCGTGGAGCAGGGACGGTGACGACGGAGCCCGTGGAAGTTCGGCACAAGCGCGCGGACGCCGTGAGGAACCGCGAGCGCATCCTCGAGGCGGCCGAGGCGGTCTTCTCGACCGAGGGAGTGTCTGTGCCAATCGACAGGGTGGCCGAACGGGCGGGGGTCGGGGTGGGGACCGTCTACCGCCACTTCCCTACCAAGGAGGACCTCTTCGAGGCCATCGTCATGACGCGTCTGGAGGGTTTGCTTGCGCTGGCCGGGGCCGAGGCGTCCGCGGAGTTTCCCGGGACAGCGCTGTTCTCGTACCTGCAGGAGTTTGCCCGCCAGGCCTCAGCCAAGCACGACCTGTTCGACGCCATGGGAGCGGCCGGAATCGACTTCAAGACACGCTGTGCCGAGAAGCTCGACGAAATGAAGGCGCGCATCGGGCTGCTTCTGACGCGAGCCCAGGTCGCGGGCGCGGTCCGGCGCGACACCTCGGTCGACGAGCTCATCGGCCTGGTCGTTGGAACATGTCAGGCGGCTGCACACGCCGGCCTGAACGACGACGCCTGTCAGCGCATGGTGGGAATTGTCTGTGACGGCATCCGGGTGCCGGCCGCGACAGCGCGCTGACCAAGCCAACGGGGCGCATGAGCGCGCCGGTGATCCATGGGGATGACGGCACCCTGACTGACCGCGTCGGACCGGGACGATGACTCCCGTTCAGGCAACTGCACGAGACCTAAGTCGCCTGCAATTCTCACTCTTCACGCCGAGTTCATGCAGAGTTAATCGCGCAGAACAGGATTCCGAGTGGAGGACTCATCCCCACTTGTTAGAACGGTCAAGTGACCGATTCCTCCGTTAGCGTCCACCCGAAGAGACGATCCCGACCGTGTTCGGCAGCTCCAATGCGGATCGCGCTCGTGGCCCATGACAACAAGAAGTCGGACCTCGTCGAATGGGCGCGCGCCAATAGGACCACCCTCTCGCATCACACGCTCCTCGCCACCAGCAGCACTGGAGAGGTGCTCGAAGCGGAGCTGGAGACTCCGGTGGATCGCATGCACAGCGGTCCGCTTGGCGGCGACCTTCAGCTCGGGGCGAAAATCACCGAGGGCAACATCGACCTACTGTTCTTCTTCTGGGATCCACTGGAGCCGCAACCTCATGACCCCGATGTGAAGGCGCTCCTGCGCATAGCGGTGGTCTGGAATATCCCGGTGGCGTGCAACCGTGCAACCGCGGACTTTCTGATCACATCACCGCTGTTCGACGGTGAATACGACAGAGCTGTGCCGGAGTACGCGGGAACGAACAAGCCGCCGGAGTTCCCGCCAAGTGATCCAGTGGACCAGCTGCCGGATTCCGGTCGCCTCCGGAGCTGACCGGCCGGGTGCGCAAGGCCCCGTTGTCCCGCCCCAATCAGAGGCTCAGACCACGCAGTTCCTGCATCGTCCGGCCATGGCGAAATGGTGGGGGTCGATGGAGAACCCGTAGCGAGCCTTCACCGAACTGGCGAATGCGGCGAACAGCTCGTTCGGGGTCTCGGTCACGGCTCCGCATAGCTCGCAAACCAGGTGGGAGTGGCCAACAGGCGATAAGTCGTAGACCGCCCTGCCATGCCCCAGGTGCGAATGGCTGACGACTCCGAGCTCTTCCAGCTCATCGAGAAACCGGTAGATCGTCGACATGTGAACATCGAGCCCGTGGGCGCGGACCCGTTTGCCGACGTCTTCAGCAAGCTCAGGTGCTGTGCAATGGCCTGAACGTTCGAACAGGGTCCGAAGGACAAGCCGACGTGCCGTGGTGACACGTCCCCCGCGGCGGCGTAGCTCGGCCAGTACCAGCTCGACGGGATCGGCTTCGGCCGTTGCCTGGGCGATCGTCATACCGCCAGCATAGAGAGTTCCTGAGAATCTATTGCAGATGAGTCCCGCTTCAGTCCAGTTCGCTGTTGCGTGCAGCTCGCAAATGAGCAAGACTCCGCGCCGAGGTCGATCGACAGCTTTCGAGAGCCTTGGCGAGGAGGGGGCATGGCAACCACGGTCGGCGGACCCGCCGGACGCCTGAGAACGATCCAAGACGCGCTGACCCCGAGAGAGTGGGGCAGGGTCGGCGCGATGGCCGGCATCGTGATCGGCCTCAACGTGCTCGGGTGGGCCATGTTGGCCGCGGCCACGGGACACCACTACCACCTGAGCAAGACGGACGTCTTCGGGCTCGGAACCGGTGTGCTCGCCTACACGCTCGGGATGCGCCACGCGTTCGACGCGGACCACATCTCTGCGATCGACAACACCACTCGCAAGCTCATGGCTGACGGAAAGCGCCCGCTCAGCGTCGGGTTCTTCTTCTCACTCGGGCACTCGACGATCGTGTTCCTCCTGGCCGTGCTGCTCAACTTCGGCATCCGTGACCTGGACAACCAGGTGAAGTCCGGCTCGTCCGGTCTTCATCAGTGGACCACCGTCGTCGGGACGTCGGTGTCGGGTTTCTTCCTCTATCTCATAGCCGGGCTCAACATCGTCATCCTCATCTCGATCCTCCGGGTCTTCCGCGATCTTCGCAAGGGCGAGTTCGACGACAACGAGCTGGATGAGCAGCTGAACAAGCGTGGCCTCATGAACCGCTTGCTCGGAGGCTTCGCCCGCAGGATCGACACGCCGTGGAAGATGTACCCGGTCGGCGTCCTGTTCGGGCTCGGATTCGACACCGCAACCGAGGTGGCACTGCTCGTGCTGTCGGGAACAGCCGTCGCGAGCGGGCTGCCCTTTTATGCGATTCTGTCGCTGCCAGTGCTGTTTGCCGCAGGGATGTGCCTGTTCGACACGCTGGACGGCTGTTTCATGAACTTCGCCTACGGATGGGCGTTCTCGAGACCGATCCGAAAGGTGTACTACAACATCATCATCACGGGGCTCTCGGTCGCCGTCGCATTTGTCATCGGCACGATCGAGCTCATAGGGCTCTTCTCGACCGAGTTCAACTTTCACGGCGCGTTCTGGGACACGATGGCCAACTTCAACATCAATCGGGCCGGGTTCATCATCGTCGGGATGTTCGTGGTCACCTGGGTGATCGCCCTTGCAATCTGGCGTTTCGGCCATATCGAGGCACGTTGGGACCGGTCCGCCGCTCTCACCAGGGTCGAGACCGGAGCCACGGTACGAACGGAGCGCGGCCTCGAAGGTGTGGATCCCTATGAACCCGCCTGGGCCGATGTCGACTAGGTCTTTAGGGCCGCCTTTGGATCGGGACCACGATGAAGGGCTCAGCGGCAGAGTCGCCCGACTGCAGCTTTCCTATCGCACGTCGACGGCGTCGACTCCGAGCCGCGGCGTCTCAGGGGCGTCGTAGAGCCGGACCCGGATCTCCGAGTGGGGTCGGGTCGCCGTCACGCAGGTCGAGACATGGGTCCACTGGCTCCTGCCCGGGAGCGGCCCGAAGTTCACCGACGAGGACTGGCTCGGGGACTCGCCGTACAGCCAGATCGTCATTCGGCCCCGTGCTCCGGGCTGAGCGGCAGCCGTGACGACCTCGGCATCGGCGCAGAAGCTCTCGCCGGCGCTGGTCGGCAGGGAGATGTCCTGGTAGATGCCCCCACCGGCGGCCGAGGCAATGATGACTCCGAAGCCGTTGCCCTCGTACGGGCTGGTGACCAGCTTGCCGGCCACCTCGATCCCGAACCGCGTGTAGCTCGTTGCCCGCCAGCTGTTACCTTCGTGGCGGTTGAAACCGCCGTTCTCCACGAAGGACTGGTGGACGTCAACGGCGTCGATGCCGAGCCGCGGCGCCTTCGGGACATCGTAGAACTGGATCCTCATCTCCGAATGCGGTCCAGTCGCGGTCACGCAGGTGGACACATGGGTCCACTGGTTCTTGTCCGGGAGCGGCCCGAAGCTCACCGAGGAGGACTCGTTCGGGGACTCGCCGAGCAACCGCAGGGTCATATGGCCCCGCGCCCCGGAATAGGCGGCCGCTGTAACGACTTCGGCGTCGGCACAGAGGCTGTCGCCGGCGCTGGTCGGCAGGGAGATGTCCTGATAGATGCCCCCACCGGAAGCCGAAGTGCTCGTGAACCCGAAGCCGTTGCCCTCGTACGGCTTGGTGACCAGCCTGCCGGCCAGCTCGATCCCGAGCTGCGAATGGCCGGCGGTTTGCCACCCGCCACCACCGCGTCGGTCGAAACCGCCGTCCTCGACCAGCGACTGGTGAACCTCGACGGCGTCGATGCCGAGCCTCGGCGTCTTCGGGGCGTCAGAGAACTGGATCCGGACCGCCGAGTGCGGTTGGGATGCCGTGACGCAGGTCGAGACATGCGTCCACTGGTTCTTGCCCGGAAGCGGCCCGAAGCCAACCGACGACTTCTGGCTCCGGGACTCACCGAGGAGCCTGAGGGTCATGGCACCGCGCGCCCCTGAGTGGTCGCCTGCCGTGACCACTTCGGCGTCGGCACAAAAACTCTCGCCCTGCTTGACGGGAAGAACGATGTCCTGGTCGTCGTGGTGGTTGAAACCGCCCTCGTCGACGAGATCGGCAGCAGGTGTGCCGGGGTCGCCTGAAACCGCGGTGGCCGGCGCCTGCAACCACCCGGTCACCGGCATGCCATGGTCCGGCTGGACGACGTCGCCGATGACGCCGAGCGTGTTCGTACCGTTGCCACCGTCCATGTTCTGCTCGAGAATGTCGATCGTCCCGTTGCCGTTGGTGACGTCCGCGGCGGTGACGACCGCGGTGTGACCCTCGCGCCACGTCGGCTCCATGCTCAGGACGTCGCCTGGTTCTGGCACGCTCGAGCCGTCGTTGGCCATCTTCTGAAGGTCGCCGCCGTCGGCACGCGAGTAGTCCGCGACGACATCTGAGCCATTGGCCGGGTAGGGCCGCACGCCGTACTCGAGGTACAGCCATCGCATCGACAGTTCGACACATTCCCACTCGTACTCTCCCCAGGCACGCGGGAAGAAGGCGACCGTCTTGTCCCAGCCGCCCCGGTTCACGCCTGGTCCGCATGCAGTCAGCCCGTCCCAGCTCGAGAGAGGGAAGGACCCGGGATAGTTGTTGGCATCGCAATTCCCACTCCACCAAGCTGGGAACCGAACCGGCGGCGGGTCAGCCGTGCTGGCCGAGACCAGGATCACGTGCTGAGTCACCGGCGAAGCCGGTCCAGGCCTGATCAGGTCGCTGCTCGGCACCGTGGTGGGCGTCGAGATGTCGGTGGCCACGACTGACGTGCCGGCCGCGAAGGCCGCCTCGGCGCTGCGGTTGGAGCGAAGCGGCCCCGCCGCCTGGATGATCCAGAGCCGGCTGCCTGCGTCCGTCAGCCACGACACGACCTCGGTCGCCTGGCGGTGTGCGCCGAGCGCGACCTCGAGGATCCGAGCCGAGCCTTCGACGCTATGGCCGAAGATCAGTGCCGGAGTGTGCACGGACCGGATCAAGCGCCCCGTGCCCATCGCGCGGTACTCGCCCAAATGCTGAGGTTCGACGATCCCGACACCTGCCGCCGGGGCGGCCGAGCCGAACGGGTACGCATAGATCGTGAATGCCCGGTAGGGCGCCTGAGTCACGGCGGCGGCTCCTTGAAGCACGTCGCCGGGCTTCGAAGCGACGAAGACCGCAGCTGGCAGGGCTGGGGAGCGCACAACGAGATCGACCGCGTCGACAACTGTCCGGGCCGAGTACGCGCCAGCTGAGGCGCGGATGGAGGTGACGCCGAGCGGCGTCGCAAGCGCGCTCACGAGAACTATCCCCGTGACGAGCGTCTCCATTCTCCAGGTGCTTCTCTCGTAGCGCACGGAAGTCTCCCGATTGTGTCGGCCCGACCCCGGGTTGGCTCCCGGACAGTATTGCGCGCGAGCTGCACGGCTTGCCAAGTGAACATCGCCACCGAGCTCGGCCGAGTTTGCCAAGGCTCCATCTGTTGTCGTTCGCGCGCCGTTGACAAGCGGCGCGAGGCGTGGTTCTTGCGCGCGAGGACGTTGCTCGTAGGCTTGGCCACAATGGCCGACGAGCAGGAGCTCATCACCGACAGGGCAGGGACGTGAGCCCGTCAACAAGGCGCTATCGGCAGATTCGCTTCGAGTCGCCGGCTGGGGCAACTGAGTTGCTGCTAGTGCGTCACGGTGAGTCAGAGGCCGCCGACCCCGATCGGCCATTCCCGCTTGTCGACGGCAGGGGCGATCCGGAACTGTCGCAGCTGGGCCGGGAGCAGGCCGTGCTCGTTGCCGACCGCTTGGCTGCCACTCGAGTCGACGCCATCTATGTCACAAGCCTGCGCCGCACCGCCGAGACAGCGGCTCCACTCGCGGCGCGGCTCAAGCTCGTACCCGAAGTCGAGCCCGCCCTGGCTGAAGTCAATCTCGGCGAGTGGGACGGCGGCATCTACCGCCAGCGCGTCGCCGAAGGCGATCCCCTCGCGCTTCAGATGCTCGAGGAGGAACGCTGGGATGTGATTCCCGGCGCCGAGTCCAATGCAGCCGTCGCAGCGCGCGTCGGTCCGGCGATTGCACGTATCGCGGAACGCCACGCAGGTGAGCGCGTCGTGTGCTTTGCGCACGGCGGCACGATCGGGGCCGTCCTGGCAATCGCGACCGGATCCCGGCCGTTTGCCTTCAACGGCTCCGACAACGGCGCTATCTCGAGCATTGTGATGGCCGGACCGCGCTGGCTGCTGCGTGGTTTCAACGACAGGTCACACCTGGAGCGACACAACCCTCGCGTACGCTCCGCCTCATGACGTGGAACGAAGGTCCGCTGCTGGGGTTTGATCTGGAGACGACCGGCGTCAACCCGCGCTCGGACCTGCCGGTCCAGGTGGCCCTGATCCGTTGGGAGCCGTACGGAAGTGGCTACCGCAACGTGTTCGTCGTCGATCCGGGATGTGAGGTCCCCTCCGGAGCGGAGGCCGTCCATGGGATCTCGACACAGAAGGCCCGGCAGGAAGGTTGCCCGCTCGGCGAGGCCGCGGCAATCGTGCACGCGGCGCTCGGCAAGGCACAAGCGGACCGCGTGCCGGTCGTGGCCATGAACGCGAGTTTCGACATCACGATCGCTGCGATGCTGTTCCGCAGCTTCGGGCTGGAGCCGATTGAATGGCGGGCACTCGTCGACCCCCTCGTCATCGACCGCAAGGTCGACTGTTTTCGGGCCGGCAAGCGCCGGCTGGACGCTCTCTGTGAGATTTACCAAGTCGCGCTTGGCAGTCCGCATGACGCGGGGAGCGACGCCCATGCGACCCTCTCGCTCGCTCGGACGATCGCTTACCGGTATCCGGAGATCGCCAAGTACGAGATCGGCGAGCTGACCAAGCTTCAAGCCGGCTGGCACCGGGAATGGGCGCTCGAATACGACTCATGGTGCCGGGAGAACGGCGAGCCGGGACTTGCTCTTGAGGAGTTCTGTTGGCCTATGCGCGAGGTTCTCGACTTGCACGGTGCGCCCAGTCGCTGAACGGGGCTGGCCACTTTCGCCGACGAGTCTGTCAGTATCGGCTCGCCGGCACTGACCGCCTCAACTCGGGCCAGGCCTCAGCACGGCGTGGGGTCGTAGGACGCTGATGCGTTGTTATAGATCGGCGCCTCGCCGGCTGGAGTCGGCGCGATCGTGGTAACAGTTGTCTGGTTCGATGTCGTCGTCGTAGCCGAAGCGCCGCTCGCCGGGATCGTCGTCGAAGTCGCGCTCGCCAGGATCGCCGTCGAAGTCGCGCTCGCCGCGGCCGTCGAAGTCATGCTCGCGGT
>Ga0182017_10000420_pt1 | contig 33201 bp, 31 predicted proteins | sample 712E3DmetaG_FD_120492 | JGI IMG/M metagenome (GOLD analysis project Ga0182017, IMG submission 120492) | Permafrost microbial communities from Stordalen Mire, Sweden - 712E3D metaG | ecosystem: Environmental > Terrestrial > Soil > Wetlands > Permafrost | place: Sweden: Stordalen | collected... | reverse complement strand
GGCGAGAGTGCCTGGACCCACGCGCCGTGTGCGTGGCTCAACGCCGATTGCAGCGGCGACACGCACGTCACCTTCACCGACATCGACCCGTTCGTCGCCCGCATCGGCTCGACGTGCCCGTAGCATAGCGCGTGGGGTGTGTCGAATCGGTGGTCGGTATGGCGCGTCGAGGACGCGCCCTACGGATTTGCGGAGCGGATGGGCGATACTGGACTCGAACCAGTGACCTCGTGCATGTCGAGCACGCGCTCTAACCAACTGAGCTAATCGCCCGTGGCGGCACCGGCGAACGGCCAGCGACTGCCGGGCAAGGCATGTTGCCGCCCGGCGCTCGGCATGTCAACCGCCGTCCCGGCGACGCGCACCCCGTCCCGCTCCGATTCTCTGCGCACGCCGAACCTTCCACCGTCTGACGTGCGATCGCGCGTGGTCGCTTAGTGGATGACCGGCACGATCGGCATAAAGCAGCCGACGCGCTCCTGCTGGAGCGTCGCGAGGTTGCGCAGCCCGCGCACGATCTCCTTGACCTGCTCGGGAGCCAGCTCGCGCAGCAGCGGCAACGCCGTCCGCAGCAGGGCCGTCCCCTGGAGCTCGGCCTTGGGCTTCAGCTCGAATTCGTCGTTCTCCGACTTGCCCAGGTTCTGGAGAAGCTGGACGAGCGCGACGAGTTCGGACGGCTTCGGCAACGGATAGACCGGGCAATCCTTCGCCAGCGCAGCCTTCGTGGCGGCAAAGTCGATGGCCTCCGACAGGCCGCCCAGCTTGTCCACCAGCCCGAGCTTGAGAGCCTGCTCGCCCGTGTACACCCGCCCGCCGGCGAGCTCGTCGATGTCCTTCTTCAGCCGGTCGCCACGCGTGGACGTGACGCGCCCCTTGAAGAGCACGTACGTGGCGTTCATGTAGTCCGTGAGCCACTTGCGCTCGTCGTCGTTCCACTTGCGGTCGAAGCTCATCAGCCCGGCGTGTTTGCCGCGGCTGAACTCCGTGGTCGTGATCCCCAGGATGCCTTCCATGAGACCTTTCCAGACGATCTTGCCGCCGACGACGCCGATCGAGCCCGTGATGGTCGAGGCCTCGGCGAAGATCGTGTCCGCGGGCACGGCGACGTAGTACCCCCCGCTGCCCGCAACCGCCCCCATGCTGACGACGAGCGGCTTCTCCTCGGCACAGCGCTTGGCGGCGTCCCAGATGATGTCGCTGGCGACCACCGAGCCGCCGGGGGAGTCGACGCGCATGACCACGGCGCGGATCTTGTCGTCGGTCCGCGCCTGCTCCAGCGCGGCGCGGATCGTCGTGCTCCCGGCGGTGCCCGCAGAGAACGGGCCCTGGTCGTCCTTGCCGACCATGATGCCGCCGTCCACGTAAACCAGCCCAATGCCGGGGTCCGTGGCCTCGGTGCCGCCCTTGAACATCTCGGCGATCATGCCGAACAGGGCGAACGGGTTCTCCAGGTCGACCTCCTGCTCCTGCTCCTGCCCCGGCTGGTATTTCTTGACGACCTCGAGGTCCTTGCCGAACTCCTTCTGGATCATCTTCTTGTAGGCCCCGAACGAGGAAACCTCGTCGACGAGCTTGTGCTCGAGTGCCTGCTGCGCGGTTAGCGGGGCGGCATCCACGAGCTTGCGGACCTCGTCGGCCGTTAGGCCGCGGTTCTTGGCGATCAGCTCCACCCAGCGCTCGTACACGCTGTCGAGCAGCCAGTTGACGTTCTCGGCCGCCTCGGGGCTGGGCTCGGTGCGTGTGAACGGCTCAAGGGCGCTCTTGTACGCCCCGCAGTGCAGCATCTCGGCCTCGACGCCGATCTTGTCCAGCAACCCCTTGAAGAACGTGAGCTGGGCGTGCAGGCCCGTGATCTCCAACTCGCCGTTCTCCGCGAGCGTGATGCGGTCAGCCGCGGACGCCAGCGCGTACGACAGGTTGCCGGCCGAGTCCATGTAGCAATAGACAGGCTTGCCCTTGCTGCGGAAGGTCTGCAAGGCGCGCGTCAGCTCCTCGACCTGCGCCAGCGACATCTGAGGCTGTTCGATGATGAGCGCCAGGCCGTTGATCTCGTGGTCGGCCGCCGCCTCGCGGATCGTCTTGACCCATTCGCGCAGGGTGTGGGCGCTTTCCTGCCCGAACATGCTCATGAGCCCCGCCATGTCGTTGGGCTTCTCCATCACCGGGCCGTCCAGCCGCAGCCGCAGGATTCTCTTCGCGGCCAAGGCCTCTCCGGGCCACCCGGCGACCATCAGCAGGGCGAGTATCGTTCCGGCCGTCATCGTCCGCATCGTTCGCGTCATCGCACGACCTCCAAGTCAGTTGGTCCGAGCTCCGAAACGTGGCCGGCTACCGCCCTGCGACCGAGTTTCGCGTCGTGAGGGGGAAGAGAGTGGCCACGCGCGCGATTATACGGCGGCGCGCCGCGCCCCCGCGTGCGGGGAATGTCGGAAACTGTCGCCTGAGCGGACAAAGGCGCCGCCCGACATGCGCTGGCGGCCGTCAGGGCTGACTCGCCGGCGCGCGCCGCTCCAGGGCGGTCTTGACGGCGTTAAGCCCGGCCTCCACCTGCGGGTTCTTGGGCGCCACCCGCTGGGCGTCCGTGAAGGTCCGGAGCGCTTCGTCGAATTTGCCCTGTGCCATCAGCGTGCGGCCAAGCGCGACGTACGCGTTAACAAAGCCGGCATTAACGCGGATCGCGTCGCGGAAGCGGGCGGCCGCCTCGTCGAGCTGGCCCTGCTCGCCCAGCAGCACGCCCAGGCCGAAGTACGCGTCGGCCTGATATGGATCCACTTTCAGGCCGGCCTCGAGCACGCGTTGGGCTTCGTCGGTCTTCCCCTGCCGCGCCAGCGCGCGGGCGAGGTTGCTGTACGCGATCGAGTACGTCGGCCTGAGCCGAATCGTCAGAGCGAAGCGCTGGGCGGCTTCCTCGAACTTGCCCTGGCGGGCCAATGCCACCCCGAGGTTGTATTGCGCGTTCGGGTAGCTGGGGTCGGCGGCCACGGCCTCGCGATACAGCTCCAGGGCTTCGTCCAGACGGCCCTGCGCCATCAGGTCGACTCCGAGATGCGTCAACAAGGAGCCCGAATGCGGCGCGCGCGTCAGCACATAGCGGTACAGCTCCTCCGTCGTCTGCCAGAGGCCGAGAAAGCGCTCGCTGGCGCGCACCTCCGCACTGGCCGCCAGCAGCACGACCAGGGCGATGCCGGCCCGCCCCAGGGCGCGGCGGTGCTCCCAGAGCCGCGCGAGGGCGAACGCGAGGAGCATGAGCACGCCCACCGCCGGGAAGTAGGCGAAGCGGACGCCGCCGCATTCCTGGCTGAACCCGATGATCCCGCTCACGGGCAACAGCGCGAGGAAGAGGAACAGCCAGCTTGCCACGAGCGCCCGCGTCCAGCGCAGGGAGATCAGCAGGACCGCAACCAACACGACCGTGCCGATGACGCCGGCCAGGAGGATGGGCTGCGACAGGTCGAACGGCTCTGGGATCGGATAGTGCGGCGTCAAGTCGCTCGGCCAGATCATCTTGTATGGGTAGAAAACCACATCGTGGCAGAGCTTCAGCGGCACCCAGTGCGGCGGGAAGTCCTTGGGCCAGTAGGCCGCCGCCGTCGTCGCCTGCGACTTGTACGTGATGACGGCGGAGATGCCCGCCACAAGCACGAAGGGGATCTTTTCGCGTATCGCCCGGGCGTTTATGCGCCGTAGCGGCCAGTAGTCCAGAATGAGCAGGAGGAGTGGCATCGCGATCGTGGTCGGTTTGGCGAGGAGCGAGAGCACAAATGCCACCAGTGCGCCCCCGTAGAGCAGCCAACTGGACTTGCGCGTATACAGCACGTAGGCAATCAGGCTCCAGAGCCCGAAGAAGGCCGCGAGCGTCGTCTTCCGTTCACCGATCCAGGGCACCGCCTCCACCGTCAACGGATGCACGCCGAACAGCAGACCAACGAGCGCGGCCACCCACGCGTTGCGGAACAGGAGGTATAGGAACACCGTGACGAGCACGCTGTCCATAACGTGCAGAGCCAGGTTTGTGCGGTGAAAAGCCCACCGGTTGTCGGGCCGCCCGCCGAGCGCCCAGTCCGTCATCAGAGAGACCATAGTGAGCGGCTGATAGTACCCCTGAACGGTGGACGGCGTGAGCACCTCGCGAAAGAACTGTCCCACCGTGCTCCAGCTCGGAGTCTGCACCAGCCGGTTCTGGACCCAGTACTCGTAGTCGTCGAAAGCAATAAGCTGCGAAGACATCGCCGGCCAGTGCACGACCGTCACGGCCGTGGCGACCAGGAGGCACAGGACCACCAGCACAACCCCTTGCGGCCGCCTGGCAGTCGGTCCCGCTGCGGCGGGGACGGACTCGGACGAGTCAAGGGGCGGAACACTCGCTTGTGGTGATTCACTCATTGCTGCTCCACCTCGCCGGTCCGTGCCGGATCTGGCGCAAGGCCGGCGCTCGAACACCCATCGGTTTCCGGCGTCTCGCAGTCCACTATGGCCCGGCCGATTTCAGCCGTTTGTTCAGCGCCGCCGTGAGCGCGCCGGCGACGTTCTTGTCGGCGGGAGCGAGGTCGCGCGCCTGTTCGAGCACGCGAATGGCCTCGCCGATCCGCTCCTGGTGCGTCAGGGTCATCCCCAGGCCCACGTAGGCGTTGACGAAGCTGGGGTTCGCGCGAATCGCCGCGCGGAAATGTCCCGCCGCTTCTTCCAGGTTGCCTTGGGTTGCGAGCAGCGCGCCAAGCCCGTTGTGCGCGTCCTCCGCCTCGGGGTCTAGCGCCAGCGCTTGCTCGTAGTACTTGCGGGCTTCGTCGACTTTCCCCTGCCGCCCGAGCGCACGCGCCAGATTGCTGTAGCCGACCGGCCGCTGCGGCGCCAGCCGTATAACTTCCTCATATTCCTGCGCCGCCTCGGCGAACTTGCCCTGCGCGGCGAGTGCTGTGCCCAGGTTGTTGTGCGCAATGGGGTAATCGGGTTTTTCCTCGAGCGCGATCCGGTAATGCTGGATGCTCTCCTCGAGGCGCCCCATCTGAAACAGTGCATACCCCAATCCGGTCTGAAGACCATACCCGCGTGGATCCATCCGCAGCATATATCGATACAAGGTCTCGCTGTTTCGCCAATACCCCAACTGTTCGTGCGTAATCCGGGTCTCCAGCGCCGCGATAACGACGACGGCACCGACGGTCGCGCCCGCCCACAGCCGGGGCCGTGCGGATCGCCGGCCGGCTTGCCATAGCTTGCCCAGCGCCCAGGCCAGAATCAACAGGAACCCCACCACGGGCAGGTATGCATACTTGTGGGATGCAATGACATTGGTGAAGCCGATGATTCCCAGGGTCGGAAAGATCGCCGCGAAGAAGAACACCCATCCGGCCCACAGCGCCCGCGTCCAGCGCAGGGAGAGCAGCAACAGTGCGATCAGGACGGCGGTCCCGATGACGCCAGCCAGCACCATTGCGTGCGCCAGGGACAGCTCCGGGGCGACATAGTTGGACGACAGATTCGTCGGCCAGAGCATCTTGTACGGGTAGAAGATGATGTTGTGGCAGATCGTCAGCGGGATCTTGGCGACGGGCTGATCCTGGGGCAGCGTGATGATGCACGCCCGCGCCTGCGAGATGACCGTGACGACCGCCGCCAGCCCCGCGATCGCGAAGAAGGGGATCTTCTCGAGCAGCGCCCGCCAGCTTACGCGCCGCAGCGGCCACCAATCCAGAATCAGGAGCAGCAGCGGCACGGGCACCGTCGTCGGCTTCGCGAGCAGCGCCAGCACCAGGGTCAGCAGCGACAGCCCGTAGTACAGCCGCCGCCCGCGCTGTACGTACAGCACGTACAAGACCAGGCACCACAGCGCGAAGAACGCCGCCAAGAGCGTCTTTCGCTCGCCGGTCCACGGCACGGGTTCCACGGCCAGCGGGTGGACGCCGAAGAGCAAACCGACGAGCGCGGCGGCCCACGCGTTGCCCAAAAGCAGGTACAGCAGGATGACGATCAAGGCCGTGTTGCCGACGTGCAGGGCCAGGCTGGTGGCGTGATACGGCACCGGATTGTCCGGCCGTCCGCCCATGGCCGAGTCGAGGGACAGGGAAATCATGGTCAGCGGCTGGTAATAGCCCGACACGGTCGAGGGCTTCCAGACCTCGCGCAGGAACTGACCGATGGAGTTCCAGCTCGGATTCTGCACCAGGCGATTGTTCCCCAGGTACATGCCGTCGTCGAAGTAGTCCGCCCGCGCCGAAAGAGCCGGCCAGAACACGCAAAGAACGACCACGGCGACCACGCCGACGAGCAGCGCCAATGTACCCGTAAACGGCCGCGCGGCGCGGGCCTCGCCGGCGGGCGACGCCAACACCGACGCCCCGGCAGCAGAACCTGTGGCACCCATCGCCACATCGTAGCCCGCGCGGGCTGCGTCAGCAACGGCGGCTAGGCGGCCGGCGTGCGCGGCTCGCGGGCTGGAAACCGAAGGTGCTCAACTGCGTTGTTTTGTGTGTAGCCTAACACTACAACGCTACCTCGTCGGCCACTGACAGATGCGTACGTCGCGTGGTCGTATTCTGGTCGCCCACAATCGCCGCAGCGTTCGCTGGCGGTGGCTGCGGGCGGCGGCCGCGTTGTGGTGCTCCGTTCACGCCAATTGCGCCGCGAGGCTTTCGGCCGTCCGTCGGGAGCAACGTCCGCCGCGGAGCCAGAGCGCGACGAGCGCACGCGTGGCGGTCCGCACCTGGTACACGGTCAGGGCGGGGTCGTTTTTTTCTCTAGTGCACGAATTCCGCCAGGAACAGACGGCTCACGCACGTCAGCAGCAGGTGGCGTGCAATCGCCCCGTACTGGCGGACCTCAAAGTGGTCCAAGCCCAGTCTCGTCTTGGCGTCCTCGAACAGCCGCTCGATGCGCCAACGGCTGAACACCACCAACAGCAGCGTCTCGACCGGCGTGTCGAGCGGGGCGTTGCTGGGGAAGAACTTAACTTCGGTGGGCTTCCATACGTGACGGGCGATCAGCAGCGGGTGGGGTCCGTCTGGCAGCCCGTTCTCGTCCTTGATCCACAGCGGCACGCACTTGGCTTCCCACACGAACGGTCCCTTCGTGCCCTCCTTAACTCGGTACTTCTGCCAGGGAATCCGCCGCACGAGGGGCGAATGCTTCAGCAGGTCGCGCACTTCGCCAGCCGGCGTGTGCTTGACCTTCAGCCGCGGCAGCCGGCGGGGCGGCTCCCGCATCGTGGCGCCCTGCGCCAAGGCCTTGTCGCGCGCGTGGTCACGATACAACACCGGCGGCGGCACGGATCTGCTTGAGCAGCTCGCGTTGCGAGACGCCCTCGGGATTCCAGACACAAAAGAACGGCGTGCCGGGCCGCCACCCCGCGTTGCAGCCGGTCACGCACCGCCGCCTCGTCCCACCGGAACAGGCTCAGGAACTCCTGCAGCGAGCGCGACGGCGAGCCGGCCGCGTCGGCCATCGGTTCGACGCTCTTGCGGTCGAGGTCCGAAAGCTGCCCGGCGACATAGAGGTCCAGGTAGCGGCGGGTCGTCCGTCGACCGAAGCAACCGTCAGACTCGTGCAGGAAGGTGGTCAACGCCGGCTTGAACTCCAGAATCGTCGCGGCAGCCGTGCCAATATCCTCCTGTATCCTTACTCAACCCACAGGGATCTTGGCCACGACCGCCGCGTTTGTCGAGCCTTCGTAGCGTTGTAGTACTAATTGTGCACCTTGGTTATCGGGACCCACCGAAGGGCAACCGCCGAGAGACTACGAAAGCCGGGCCTTCTGATGATCGGAAGTGGGACCGTGTCCCATGATCACCGGACGGGCTGGCCGCGGCATGCGAGCCCGTCGGGCGGAACTGTGCCGCTCGGCAGGCCCGGCTTTCATAGTTTCTCGGTGGCAGGTGTTCTGGCCGTTGGGTCGTGGGAAGGTCGTCGGCTCGCCCCGCCGGCGCGGAGTTGACCGCGCGTCGGCACGTTGGATAATGACGCCGGCCGGGAAAGAAGTGACCAAAGCGGGCCGTGACGCACGAGGTTGCCATGCCAGACATCACCGAACGCGTGGTCGAGCTGATCAAGTCGGCCTCGACCGATCTCTCGCCCGACGTCGAGCAGGCCCTGCTCGCCGCGAAAACCGCGGAAGCCGCCGGCTCCGCGGCCGAAGGGGCGCTCCAGACGGTTCTGGAGAACGTGCGGATGTCCCGCACGACCGGCCGGCCGATCTGCCAGGACACCGGCACGCCGATCTTCTACGTCTGGAACCCCGAGGGCGTCTCGCAACGCGAGCTGCTCAAGCAGATCCGCGCCGCCGTGCGCATCGCCACAGAACGGGCGTACCTGCGGCCGAACGCGGTCGCGGCCCTGTCCGGCAAGAACTCCGGCGACAACACGGGGATCGACTTCCCCACGGTGCACTTTGAGGAGTGGGGGCACGACTACATTCAGGTCGGGCTGCTGCTGAAGGGCGGCGGATCGGAGAATTGCGGCGCCCAGTACAGCATCCCGTCGCCCGAGTTCGAGGCCAGCCGCGATCTGAAGGGCGTCCGCAAGGCCGTGCTCGACGCCGCCCACAAGGCGCAGGGCTTCGGCTGCTCGCCGGGGGTTCTGGGCGTCGGCGTCGGCGGCGACCGCGTGACGAGCATGTTGAAGGCGAAGGAGCAGCTTTTCCGCCCGCTGGCCGACACCAACGCGAGCCCCGAGCTGGACGCCCTGGAGAAGCAGCTCCAGCGCGAGATCAACGAGCTGGGCATCGGTCCGATGGGCTTCGGCGGCAAGACGACCGTGCTCGGCGTGAAGATCGGCGAGCTGCACCGCGTGCCGGCGTCGTTCTTCGTCTCGATCGCCTACATGTGCTGGGCCGACCGCCGGAAAGTGATGACGATCAAGGAAGGCAACGTCGCGCTGCTGGCGGCGCGGTGAGTGACAAGCGGAGACCGATTGATGTCTACCCGTCTGACCGTCCCCATCAGCGAAAAGGACATCCGCGCGCTGCACATCGGCGACCAGGTGCTGCTGTCCGGCGTGATCTTCACCGGCCGCGACGCCGCCCATAAGTACATGGTGGAGACGTTCATCAAGGGCAAGTGTCCCAGCGGCGAACGCGTCCTGTACGACGTGCTCAAGGCCGGGCTCAGGGGCGGGGTCATTTATCATTGCGGCCCCGTCGTCCGCAAACGCGAGGACGGCGAGTACCAGTTTGTCGCCGCCGGCCCGACGACCAGCATCCGCGAAGAGCCGTACCAGGGCGCGGTGATCGAGCATTTCGGCCTCCGCGGCGTGATCGGCAAAGGCGGCATGAGCGAAAAAACGCTGGCCGCGTGCCAGAAGCACGGCGCGGTCTATCTGCACGCCATCGGCGGCGCCGCGACGCTGATCGCCGAGAGCGTCAAGCAGGTCGTCGCGGTCCACAAGCTCGACTTCGGCGTGCCGGAAGCCTTCTGGCAAATCCGCGTCGAGGACTTCCCGTGCGTCGTGACGATGGACTCGCACGGGCAGAGCCTGCACGAGAAGATCGAGGCGGACTCGAAGCGTAAGCTCGCCGCGCTGCTCGGGCAATAAGAACCGTCCCCGCTGGCGCCGGCGCGGTGGTCCGGAGTGCGGCAAGTACTGCAGCCGGCTCCGACACTCGATCCTGAGAGGGTGAATGCGTGAGTGGCGACATGCCCGACACGCCCGCGCCGATGGCCGATGCCGCGACGGAGCCCGACGTTCCGCCGGATCGCAAGCCTGCGCTGGCCTTGCTTGGTTTCAGCTTGGTGTCGGGCACTCTGCTCGGGGCGCTTGCGTATGCGATCGGCAGACCGCTTTGGGCGGAGTTCCCCGCGGGCGGGTTGGTATTCGCGGTCGTGTTCGGATTGCTGGTGGGGTTGGCTTGCGCTCCGTTCCTGATGTTACTTCTGCGTACACGCGATATCGACCTGGCACGGCCGATTGTGCTTTGGACCTGTGCAGTCATCGTGGGCGTGCTCGCGTACTACTGCCCGGATAGCCGCGTCTTCCATCTGATGGGTGTTTCAGGCGGAGTATTCATCATCACGGCCGGTGTCGTCCGTTGTCTTCTTGCGAGAGTGTGGCTGGATACGGGGCTGTGCCGCTTCTGCGGCTACGACCTGTGCGCTTCCCTGCCGTTCGAACGTTGCCCCGAATGCGGCCGACCGTTCGCGAAGCCCCACTGGTTCGACGTGGAAAGCCCGGATTACGCGCGTCGTCGGGCAACCACCCGACTGCTGGCTTTCGTGATTCGCCATCCGGCGGTGCCCGTGCTCGCGGTGGCCTTCACGCTGCTCGCCTCGTACGCATTCCTGGGCCTGCGTCGCCAGGCACGCTGCGAGCTGATCCTGCGGGGTATCGAGGAAGCTCGACGCACCGGAACGGCCTTCGACCTGAAAAGCTGCACACACTTCGACTGGGATGCGGTCTACGTGTTCGGCCCCTACGGCGGCGGTACGAGTGTGGAGCGCGTCGTGGGATTCCGGTGGCCGGATGCAGACAAAGCGTGGGATGAGTTCGATGAGAGCCTCCAGGCGCTCGTCTTCGTCAAAGGCCAGACTGTGGTCGAATACGTGACGATCCCTCGCACGTGGGACTTCTCCAAAGCCCCGTACGAGCTACGCCTGAGCCGTGATGAGGCCGTGTTCGAGCTACGCCCGACCGAATTCAAGACGGTCGAGATGCTCCTCGCCCACCCACGCTCAGGCCCTTGATTCTCCTCGCCCGTTACCGCGCTACTTCCCCGCCGCGCTCAGCGTAATTAGCGTCACGTACGCCCGGCTCTCCTCGGCGCCGCCCGTCGTGGTTCCATCAACCGTCAAGAGAACGATCGGCCGCCCCAGCTCCGCCACGCCGCCGTACTTCTGCGTGATGTCCGAGAACTCGGGGGCGGTCACGTCTCCGCCGAGCTTCGTGGCGCTCGCGTTCATCGTGGCGAGCTTCACGTCGATGGTGGCCTGAAATCGCGGGTCCGCCTGGTCCGGGCAGAACGCGTTGAGCTCGAAGCGCACCCCGCCCTTGGTGCGTCCGATCGAAATGCCGGGCGGCTGCGGCGTCCCCGGCGGCCCGATCTGCGGGCCGGTCACGTACGGGACATCCCGGCTGACCTCAATGTGCGTGGCGTGCCCGTCAATGGGCACAACCTGATCGATGCGATATAGCAGCCGCGCGTTGCCCAACGGCGCCAGCGCCGCGACCAGCTTGGCCGGCGTCGGCCCGTCGGCGGCCAGCTTCTTCGCGTCCAGACCGATTCCACTCTCCGGGGCCATGACGACCTCGAACACCGTGGCCTCGAACCGCGCGGACGGCCCGGGGACGGGTGCGCCCGAGGCCTCGTGTGGTCCGATCTCGCTGCCCCGGGCCCTGCCGCCGCCCCCGCCCGCGCCCGCACTGCCACCCCCGCCGCCCGCCTCCGTCTTCGCCGGTTCCTTCTGACCCTGCCCGCCGCCACCGGCCTGCTGACTCGCCCCGCCCGCCTGCCCGCCGGCCCCTTGCTGCTGCTTCGGCGTCTCCTTCTGCGCCTGCCCGCCGGCCCCCTGCGGCGGCGCCTCTTTCTGCACTTGCCCACCAACCGGCTGCTGTTTCGCGGCCTCCTTCTGTTCCTGCGCGCCGGCCGGCAGCGCCAGCCACAACAGCACGCACAACACACTCGCTCCCGCCACGCACCCGGCTCGCACGATCTTGCTGTTCACGGCTCGAACCTCCCGAAATCGCAACACCCTTCAGTCCGCTGCGTTACGCCCGCAGCGCGGTCCGGAGTCTGATACGCCCCCGCACACGCCGGGTTGCGGCGTAGACGCGAGATCGCACGTTGGTGTCAGACGCGGGGTTCCTCATGTCACCGCGTGTTTCGGGATGAGATACATGCTTCAACAGACGCACACGTTTAGAATGCCCGCGTGGCCGGAGCGGACATATCACATGTGGACGGCCGCGCCGAACGGCGGCGCATTGCCCGCCGCGTGCTCTACAGCTTCCTGCTGACGTTCATGGCGGCGCGCGTGGTCGTGTTCATGATCATGGCCCGCGCGATCCCCGACCTGTACCTCAACCTCAAGGGTACGCACGTCCACCACCTCAACTATGGCATCTTCCTGCTCGCCGGCATCGGGGCGTACCTGCTCTTCGCGCGGCCGGTTGGGCGGACACTGGCGCTGGCGGCGACGATCTACGGCGTCGGGCTCGGGTTGACCTTCGACGAGTTCGGCATGTGGGTGCACCTGGGCGGCTCGTACTGGCAGCGCGCCAGCTTCGACGCCGTCGTCGTCGTCGCCGGCATCCTCACGCTGATCGCGTATACGCCGGGGTGGACGCTGATCCGGCAGCGGCGTTGGCGGGCGGCGTTGCTGATGGCGGTGGCGGTCGCGGTCTTCGGCCACCTGCTATACCGCTCGCTAAGCTGGGCCGGCCACCGGCTGGGCCCGCGCGTGGAGCGGCTCGAAGACCACGGCCCGCGGTAGGCCGCTCTTTCACCGCAAAGGACGCCGACGTTTGCAGCCGCGCGAGCGGTGACTACACTCCTGGCGAGGACGGCCGCTGTTGGGCCGACGGAGGTAGCGCATGTCGGAAATGCGAATCGAACGCGACTCGATGGGCGAGATGGAAGTGCCGTTACACGCTTTGTGGGGTGCGTCCACGCAACGGGCGGTGCTCAACTTCCCGATCAGCGGCTACCGCTTCGGACGACACTTCATCCGGGCGCTGGGGCTGATCAAGCACGCCGCCGCCGAGGCCAACCGGCGGCTGGGACGGCTCGACCCGCGTCTGGCGGCGCTGATTCAGCAGGCCGCGCGCGAGGTCAGCGACGGCCGGCTGGACGACCACTTCGTGCTGGACATCTTCCAGACCGGGTCCGGCACCAGCACGAACATGAACGCGAATGAGGTGATCGCCAACCGGGCGATGCAGATTGCGGCCGGACACGAAGCCGCGAAGTCGCGAGGCCCGGCGGTGCGGGCGCCGGGCGACGCTCCCGCGCGCATCCACCCCAACGACCACGTCAACATGGGCCAGTCGTCGAACGACGTGATCCCGACCGCGCTGCACGTCGCGATCATCGCGGCCCTGCACGGCGACCTGATGCCGGCCCTGCACAAGCTGCACAAGGCCCTCCAGGCCAAAGCGGAACAGTTCGACGACATCCTGAAGATCGGCCGCACGCACCTGATGGACGCCACGCCGATCCGCCTCGGGCAGGAATTCGGCGGCTACGCGAGCCAGATTGCCCACGCCGACCGGCGGATCATGAGCAAGATCGTCGCCCTGCGCGAGCTGCCGATCGGCGGCACTGCGGTCGGCACCGGCCTCAACACGCACCCGCAGTTCGCCAAGCTCGTCTGCGAGATTCTCAGCCACGAGACGCGCGAGCCATTTCACGAGGCCGCGAACCACTTCGAGGCGCAGGCCGCGAAGGACGCGGTGGTCGCCGCCTCCGGAGTATTGCGAACGATCGCGATCAGCTTGACGAAGATCGCGAACGACATCCGCTGGCTGGGCAGTGGGCCGCGCTGCGGGCTGGGCGAGCTGCTGCTGCCCGCGACGCAGCCCGGCAGCTCAATCATGCCCGGCAAGGTCAACCCGGTCATGTGCGAGGCCATGCTCCAGGTCTGTGCGCAGGTCGTCGGCAACGATGAGGCGGTCACGTACGCCGCCGCGCTGCTCGGAAACCTCGATCTGCACACTGGGATGCCGGTGATGGCGCATAACGTGCTCGAATCGGTCCGGCTGCTGACGAACGCGTGCCACGCTTTCGTGGACAAGTGCATCGACGGCTTGCAGGCGAACCGCGCCCGCTGCGAAGCGCTGGTCGAGCAGTCGCTGGCCATGTGCACCAGCCTGGCGCCGCTAATCGGCTACGACGCAGCCGCCGCGCTCGCGAAAGAGGCCGCGGCGACGGGCAAAACGGTGCGGGAGATCGCGGTGGAGCGGAAGATCCTGCCCGCGGCGCAGCTCGACCAGGCCCTCGACCCACGTTCCATGACGAAACCCGGCCCGTAGGACAGGTCTTGCTCGCCACCGCGTGCCGCCGTCGGGTTCCAGAGTGGCGGCGCGGACCGCCGTGCGAAGCCAGGCCGTCGCTTGACGTGTTTACGGTTGAGTCGGCCCCAACAGGCGAGTGCCAGTATGCCGACCACTCGTCGGAATCCGCCCAGCCGCTGAGGGCCAACAGGGCCACGGCGTTGGGCGGGTCCCACCGCAGGCCCGAACCCCTCAGCCCCACGGTCATCGTCTTGCACTGTGCGTCGGTCGGGCCACTCCCAAGCTCCCAGCGTTTCGCGCGGCAGGCCGGGTCAACGGCGTGAACTCCGTGGCCAGGGCCTGCTCCCATGCTTTCGGCGTGATCGGCTCGCTCGCGCCATCGCGCACCGCTTGGCCTCCTTGCCAAAACGCACAGCCCAACCCCCGCCAAGTCTCGCTCGACGCGTGCTTTACGTGTTCCCAGGAAATATGGTCACGCCCGTGGGGACGACTCCGCGTGGCCCCGCCTTGACACGCGGCGCAGGTGTGTTACGCTCACCAATACGGCTGCGGGGTAGAGCAGTTGGTAGCTCGTCGGGCTCATAACCCGGAGGTCGCAGGTTCGAGTCCTGCCCCCGCTAATCACGTAAGTTGAGCAGGGACGGCCGGTTAGCCGTCCCTGTTTCGTTGCGCGGACGCCGTCGATCACGAAGATGTAGCGGTTTTGTAGTGATCGATCACGGCGTCGGCGACACGTCACGCGTCTGACACTCCCGCAGAGACAGCCTGGGTTACGTTCAGGACGGTTGAACTCGACGGTCGTCGGAGAAGGCTGTCATGGCGTCCCTGTACAAGCGAGGAGAGTGGTTCTGGATCGCGTACTACGCGAACGGCGAGCACGTTCAGAAATCGCTCGGCACAAACAACGAGCGGATTGCGAAGGAGAAGCAGAAACGCATCGAGTACGAGCTGTCGATCGGCGAGCTGCAGGCCGCCAGCCGGCTGCCCATCCGGACGGTGCTGCAGAAGTTCTGCGAGCACCTGCAGGTCACCCGGACGTTCAAATCCTGCAAGAACGACGTGAGCCGGCTGCGGGTCTTCTTTGGGCCGATCTGCGAAGCGCTCGAACTCGGCCTGCCAGGCGGTTGGTCCAAGACGGAGACGCCGAAGCGGCCGGTCGACCAGTACGCCCAGCCGATCGGCCGGGCGGGCAATAGGGTCCTTTTGCCCATCGCCCCGTGCGGTCAGGTATTCGATAGTGTGTGGGTACGGTGGGCCTTTTCCCGGTCGCCCACCGGCCGTGGCCACGCGCTCCGCGACATGGCGAAGGCGCGGGCCGGTTTCGGCCGGCCGGTCACCGGGCCGGTACCGAAAGATGACGGATGGGTTGGCACAAGGGGCAACCGCCCCGTGACGTTCGCGAGCGTGCCGTGGTTCGGCTGGCGTGGAGGGTTCTGAGTCATGTCGCGTGGTCATAAAGAGACACGGCGACTAATCTGGGTTCCGATCATTCACTCGCCGTCCGATCTCGGGAGCGTCGGCGGGGCATTTCGGCAGTTGTACGTCCGGCGGACCAGCCACGAGGAGTGGGACCGGCACATTCGGACCGTGGACGACGCCTGGGAGCGCATTCGACGGGCCGTCGAGCAGTTGCACCTCGACCACGGTGTCGTGCGGGTCTACCAGGACGGTCTGCCGCAGTGCGGGCACGAGATGGACATCGTAAGAGAGCTGGCGGCGGGGGGCAGCCAGAACCATCAGATCCTCCTCGATCTGGCGGCGCGCGGGGCGACGATCGTCGGCACGGAGTCGCCGGCGCTGCTGCTGGAGGAGTACGAGTCGGCGCAGCGCTCGTTGACGCGGCTGGCGACGGATGAAGTGGACGGCGACGCGCCCGAACAGCAGATGCGGGACAAGCTGGTGCTCGAAAAGCGCGACCGGTTCATCGCCGGGCGCGTGAACGAGACGCTGAAAGTCGGAGAGGTTGGGCTGATCTTCCTCGGGTTGCTCCATGCGCTGGAACCATTCCTGCCGCCGGACATCGAGATGACGCGGGAGGCTTGGTGGGCGGCGACGGAGGCGTGACCGGGTCTCGAAGGCCGCCGGCTGCGGCGGCGACGGAGCGGAAGCAAATGTGCACGTCAGATCTGCGGGCTCCCCGGGTCCTGGTCGTGGACGATATGGCCGATGCGCGGCGCACGCTGGCGCGACTTCTGGAGGCGGAGGGGTTCGAGCCGCAGGAAGCCGAGGACGGCTCCAGGGGGCTGGAGATGATGCGCGCGCAGTTGCCCGACGTGATGTTGGTAGACATGAAGATGCCGGGCATGGACGGCCCGCAGTTCCTGGATGAGGCGCGTAAGCTGAATGCGGACGTTCCGGCGATCGTGGTTACCGCGTTCGGCAGCATCGCGTCGGCGGTGGAGACCGTGCGGAACGGGGCCTACGACTACATCGCCAAGCCCTTCGACAACAACAAGCTGGTGCTCACGATTCGGCGGGCGCTGGAAACGCACCGACTCCGGAAAGAAAACCGGCAGCTCCTCCGCAGTGTCGGCAAGGAGACCTCCTTGCCTGCGGTCATGGGGCCGAGCGACTGTGTCGCGCGGCTTTCCGCCGAGGTCCAGCAGGTCGCGCCGACCGATTTCACGGTCGTCATCACGGGCGAGACCGGGGCGGGCAAGGAGATCGTGGCCCGCGCGATCCACCGCCACAGCCGCCGCGCCGCCGCGCCGTTTGTCCCGGTGGACTGCGGGTCGATCGCGCCCGGGCTGATGGAGAGCGAGCTGTTCGGGCATGAGAAGGGGGCGTTTACCGGGGCGGTGGCACGGCAGACCGGCCGGTTCGAGCAGGCGTCGGGCGGGACGCTGTTCCTGGACGAGATCTCCAACCTGCCGCTGCCGTTGCAGGCGAAGTTGCTGCGGGCGTTGCAGGAGAAGCAGGTTTGTCCCATCGGGGGGCGGAAGGGCATCAAGGTTGACATCCGCGTGGTCGCCGCGACAAATCGGGACCTGACGACGATGGTCGCGGCGGGGGATTTTCGGCGGGACCTCTATCACCGGCTGAACGAGTTCGCGATTCACGTGCCACCGCTGCGCGAGCGGCGAGACGACATCGTGTTCCTGGCCGGCCGGTTTGTGACGCTGACGAACGAGGAGTTGAGCAAGAACGTGCGGGAGATTTCGCCGGCTGCGATTGGCGTGCTGATGGCGCACACGTGGCCGGGAAACGTGCGCGAGCTGCGGAACGTGGTCCGCCGGGCCGTACTGCTGGCGAGCGGGCAGGTGGAGCGCGAGCACCTGGGGCTGGGCGACGCGCTGGGGGCCAACGAGACCAGCAGCCCGGAAGCCGGTCCGACAATCGACCGGGCGGGGCCGCTGAAGGCGTTCGTGCGCCGCCGGATGAAGCAACTGGAACGAGACGTGTTGATCCAGGTCCTGCGGGAGACGGGGGGGAACAAGGCCCGCGCGGCGCGGATGCTCGAGATCGACTACAAGACGATGCACACCAAGATCAAGGAATACGGGATTCCCACGTGATTTGCGGAACTGAAAACGCGGTACTGGTCACCGAACGGAGAATGCAGTCATGACAAGACAGAAAGCAACGAAGGACGCGGAAGAGAAGGGCACGGCGGGCCTCGGCGGAATCCTCGACGGGCTCGGCACAATGCTCGAGAAGCTCGGCGAGTTGGCCGAAAAGGGCGAGGAGCTGCGCAAGTCCGGCACGTTCGGCAGCACGGACGGGAAGGTCAAAGGCGTCTACGGATTCAACATCCGCACGGGCTTGGGCGGGGAGGGAGTCACCGTCGAGCCGTTCGGAAACGTGCGGAAGGACGAAAAGACCGGCCAGACGGTCGTGGACGAGGTTCGCGAGCCAATGGTGGACCTGTTCGACGAGCAGGACTGCGTGCTCGTGGTCGCCGAGATGCCCGGCATAGCCTCGGACGACGTCAAGCTCGACCTGCAAGACGACATTCTCACGATTGCCGCGGAGCGCGGCGACAAGAAATACCGGCGCGAAGTGTTGCTGCCGGCGACGTTTGCGGCTGAGCGCATGAGTTGGAAGTGCCACAACGGGGTCGTCGAAGTCCGGTTCGCGAAGCAGGCTGAGCAGAAACATGGGGGGGCTGGCCAGTGACTGTCGCCACGGACACCACGCTGAGCCTCAAGGTCACCGAGGCGCTCGGCAAGGACGTCGGCCGGGCGCTGGCGCGGATGGACCCCGCCGACATCGCCGCGCTGGGACTGGAGATCGGCGACGTAGTCGAGCTGAGCGGCAAGCGCAAGACGGTCGCGAAGGCCATGCCGGCGTACAAAGAGCAGCGTGGCCGCGCGCGGATTCAGATCGACGGGTTGACGCGAGAAAACGTGGGCGTCGGTCTGGACCAGGCGGTGGAAGTCCGCAAGATCGCCACACGCCCCGCCGTGCGGGTCGTGCTCGTCCCCACGACGATCACGCCCCGGGAACGCGACCTGAAGTACATCGGCAGCCTGCTGGACGGGTTGCCGGTGGTGGCGGGGGACCGCATCCGCGCCACGTTGTTCGGCTCGCGCGCGGCGGACTTCAAAGTGGCGAGCACAGCGCCGCCGGGGCCGGTGACCGTGCGCCCGACAACGGTGCTCGAAGTCGGACGGACGGAGAAGAGTGAGGCCGCGGGGGGTGTTTCGTACGAGGATGTCGGGGGGCTGAAGCCGCAGATCCTCCGTGTCCGGGAGATCGTGGAGCTGCCGCTGCGGTATCCGGAGGTGTTCGAGCGGCTGGGCATCGATGCGCCGAAGGGCGTGCTGCTGCTCGGGCCGCCGGGGTGCGGCAAGACGCTGATTGCGCGCGCGGTGGCGCACGAGACGGATGCCAGCTTCTTCTCGGTGAATGGGCCGGAGATCATCCACAAGTTCTACGGCGAGAGCGAAGCGCACCTGCGCAAGATCTTCGATGAGGCCGGGCGGAAGGCGCCGAGCATCATTTTTCTCGACGAGATCGATGCGATCGCCCCACGGCGCGAGCAGGTCGTCGGCGATGTCGAGAAACGGGTGGTCGCCCAACTGCTGGCCCTGATGGACGGGCTGTCCCAGCGCGGGCACGTGATCGTGCTGGCCGCCACGAACATCCCCAACGCGCTTGATCCGGCGCTGCGCCGGCCGGGGCGCTTCGACCGCGAGATCACGATCCCGATCCCGGGGCGCGAAGGACGGCAGGAGATTCTCGCGATCCACAGCCGCGGTATGCCGCTGGCGCCGGACGTGGACTTGGTGCGGATCGCCGCAATTACGCACGGGTTCGTCGGCGCCGACCTGGAGGCCCTGTGTCGCGAGGCGGCGATGATCTGCCTGCGGCGGCTGCTGCCGGAGATCGACTTTGCGGCGGCGGAGATTCCGTACGACGCACTCCTGCGGCTGGAAGTCCACATGCACGATTTCGTGGAGGCGCTGCGGGAGGTCGAGCCGTCGGCGATTCGCGAAGTGTTTGTGGAAGTGCCGGACGTGCGCTGGGAGCACGTGGGCGGGCTGAGCGAGGTCAAGCAGCGGTTGATCGAGGCGGTGGAGTGGCCGCTGAAGCACCGGGCGCTGTTCGATCGCGTGGCCGTGGCGCCGCCGAAGGGGATTCTGCTTTCGGGGCCGCCGGGTTGCGGGAAGACGCTGCTGGTCAAGGCGGTGGCGAACGAGACGGAAGTGAACTTCATTTCGGTGAAAGGGCCGGAGCTGCTTTCGAAGTACGTTGGGGAGTCGGAGCGGGCGGTGCGCGAGGTGTTTCGCAAGGCCAAGCAGGCGGCGCCGTGCATCGTGTTTTTCGACGAGATCGACGCGCTGGTGCCGATCCGCGGCGCGGGGAGCTCCGATTCGCACGTCACCGAGCGCGTAATCAGCCAGTTCCTCACCGAGCTGGACGGCATAGAGGAGTTGGGCGACGTGCTCGTGCTGGGTGCGACGAACCGGCCGGACATGCTGGACCCGGCGCTCCGGCGGCCGGGGCGGTTCGACGTGCAGCTTGAGGTGCCGCGGCCGGACGGCGAGGGTCGCAAGGAGATCTTTCGGATCGGACTGCGCGGCAAGCCGCTGGCGGAGGGTATCCGCGTCGACGAGTTGGCCGCGGCGACGGAGGGGTGCACCGGGGCGGACATCCAGTCGGCGTGCAACCTGGCCGCGCTCGAGACCATTCGCGAGGCGTTGCGCGATACCGATGAGCCGCCACCCGAGAAGCTGGTCATTCGTCAGGACCATCTGGAACGGGCCCTGGCCGAGGTACTCGCAAGCCGCGAGCGGAATCATGCGTGAGCCGGAGTCTGAGCTGTGCACGCGACTGCCGGCCAGTGGCCCGGGCGTGTACGTGTACTGTTTCGCGCGCGATACGGTTGCCGATCGGATCGAAACCACGGGCATCGACGACGCGGACGTTACGGCGCTGGCGGTGGAGGGAATCGCCGCGGTGTATAGCCCGGTGCCGGTGGGGACCTTCAGCGGGCCGTCCGGCGACGCGAATCTGCGGAACGTGGCGTGGATTGCGCCGCGCGCGCGCCGGCACGAACGGGTTGTCGAAGAGGTGATGCGGTTTTCGCCGGTGTTGCCCGTGCGCTTCGGAACCGTGTTTTCGTCCACGTCGGCTCTGGAGGGCACGGTGGCCGCGAACGCGGGGCCGATCGGGCTGTTTCTGGCGCGCATGGCCGACCTGGAGGAGTGGTCGGTCAAGGCGTTCCTCGACATGCCCAAAGCCGAAGCGTGGCTCGTGGCATCTCAGACGGCCGTCGACGAAACCACCGAGCCGGGGCCGGTATCGCCCGGGCTACGCTATATCCAGGGCCGGCAGTTGCGCGTCGGCGCGCGGCGACGGCTGCAAGACCTGGGCCGTCAGACGGCCGGGGAGGTCGAACGCTTGCTCGCGGCGCACGCCGTCGACATCTGTCCGCTGCGGCTGCAGGACAGAGAAGCGTCGTGGCAGGACCGCCAGATGGTTCTCAACTGCGCGCAGTTGGTATTGAAGGACCGCGTGGCCGCGTGGCGCGACCACGCTATCGAAATCGAGGCCCGGTATGCGGAGCGGGGGCTCAGTCTGAACATCTGCGGGCCGTGGCCGCCGTACAGCTTCTGTCCCTCCCTTCTCGATGGCGAGCAGAGCCGATGAGGCACCTGGTGTACTGCATTCTCCGCGCTCGGCCGCCTTGGCGGGGCAGGCTTCCGGAAGGTGTCGAGGGGACGCCGATCGTGTTGGTCACAGAGGACGCGTTGGCGGCCGCGGTCTCACGTGTGTCGGAACTCAACCGCACTGCGGACGCGGCGCGCGCGACGGCGTACGCCGATGCGATCGCAGTGCTTTTGAGACGCCGCACGGTTCTTCCGATGCGCTACGGGTGTCTCTTGCCGTCTGAGACGCAAGTCCACGAGTTTCTGCGGGTGCGCCGGGCGGAATTCGGTGCGTTGCTCGACCAGGTGGATGGGTGCGTCGAAATGGGCGTCCGCGTTCTGCTGGCGACTGCCGGGCGTCCGGTAGGGGATGATGGCGGCCGGACAAATGAAGTCGGCTCTGGTGTGGCATACCTGGCCGCGCGCCGGGCGGCCTATGCCTGTCGGGACGCCGAGCGCGAAACGGTCGCAGCGGCGCGGTCTGTCGTGGAGCGCACGTTCAGCGGCCTGAGCGTGCAGTCGCGCGCCACCCAGGCGGTCATCGGGCCGCACGTGCTCATGTCGCTGTATTTCCTGATTCGACGCGGGCAGATCGGCGCGTTCCGTGGCGAGTTTCGGCGCCTCCAGGAGCGCGTCGGCTATCGCCTGCTGGTAAGCGGGCCCTGGGCACCATACAGCTTCGTCGCGCCGCAAGAGACGGAAGTCGTGTCATGACTCTGCTGACTACACAAGCCCCACGGACCCCGGCGCGCGCGCCGGATGATCCCCGGCTGGACGGGTACGAGCGACTCTACAACATGCTCTTGGCCAATATACCGTGCTCGGTGCTGCTGGTCGACGATCACCTGCGGGTCGTGGCGGCGAACCACAATTTCCTGGTGAAGGCGCGCGTGTCGGAAGCCAACGTGATTGGCCGGTTTCTTCAGGACGCATTCCCACCGGGCATCTGTGAGCACCTGCACTTGCAAGAGCGCATCGCCGCGGTGTTTCAGAGCGGCGCCACCGTCAAGGGCGAGCAAATGGTGTACCGGGCGCCCGGTCTGCCGACTCGGACGTACTACTACAGCCTGATACCGTTCGGCCAAGACGGCACGGTCGGGCACGTGATGCTGCTCATGGAGGATGTAACCGAGCAGGTGCGGCTCGGGCGCGAGGCGCGCCAGGCCGAGCGCCATTTGGCTAGTGTCGTCGAGAGCGCCACCGACATCATCGTATCCACTGACATTGCCGGGCGTGTGTTGACCTGGAATACGGCCGCCGAAGGGGTGACCGGGTACTCCGAGAGCGAGGTGCGCGACCGCTACCTCTATGAGTTGGCGGCCGAGCCGCAACGCGCCGTGCTGGCGGCGATTCTCGACCAGGCGCCGCGCGAGGGCCGCAGGGAGCCGGTCGAGATTGAGCTTGCGAACCGCGGAGGCGACGCGGTACCGATCGCGTGGGTCATCTCGTCGATGCGCGGCACGGATGGCCGTGTGGTCGGCCTGGTCGCCGTCGGGCGTGACCTGACGGAACGCCGCAAGTTGGAAGCCCGGTTGCTCCAGTCCGAGAAGCTGGCGGCGCTGGGGGTGATGGCGGGCGGCATTGCCCATGAGGTCCGCAACCCGCTGGCGGTGATTTCATCGTCGGCGCAGTTGCTGGCCGAGAAGACACTCACGGCAGACATCCAGCGGGAGTGCGCCAAGTGCATTTGCCGCGCGACGCAGAAGGCGAGCAGCATTGTCGAGGGCCTGCTGTGCTTCGCGCGATCATCCGACCAAGGCGTGATGGAGCCGCTGGACCTGGGGCCGTTAGTCGATGAGGCTCTGGCGCCCGTGGCCAACCAGCTCGCGTCGAGCCAGATCCAGGTTGTCAGGCAGGCCCCGGACCATCCGGCGTGGGTCAGCGGCAACGCGGCGCTCTTGCAGCAGCTTGTCACCAACCTGGTGTTGAACGCCGCGAATGCCATGTCTGAGCATGGCGGCGTGTTGCGCATCGCGCTAACGGAAGTCCAGAATCAGGCCGTACTCGAGATTGCGGACACCGGCGCAGGTATACGCAGTGCCGACCTGCCGCGGGTCTTTGACCCGTTCTTCACGACCATGCCGATCGGTAAAGGTACGGGCCTGGGCCTCTCCATTAGCTACGCCATCGTGCAGGAACACAAGGGCCGGATCGACATCGCCAGCCGCGAGGGCGACGGCACAACCGTGACTGTCGCGCTTCCGCTCACCGCGTTGCGGCCGCCGGGCGGCGACAAGCACCCGTCAGCCCAGTATGGAATCGATTCCATAGTGGCATGAGTTCCATAGGGGAACTCAGGCGTGGATGCGGGGTTGCGGGAGTGGGGACCGATAGAGCGCGGACATGCAGCTGCCGGAGGCCGGCGCCTATATCAGAAGGACGACGCCGCACTGGCACGGAGCTTGCATGAGTTGATCGTAGTCTGTGAACGAAGTGTGCGGGAGCCTGGGCTGACGCACGAGCGAAGATCGGACTTGAAAAGATCGTGGTCGGTTGGCGGCGTGGGACAGGAGCCGCGATGTGAGGCCAAATGTGCTCTAGAGCGTGCCGCGACGCCTGCCGTGAGATGCGAGTGGAGTGGGCAGGGTGGCGGCACGGTGTGATTCCCCGGGGTGATCGTGTCACAAACGGTTTCTTGAGCAACTTTACCTGGAGGTAAGTTCGAATGGCGAAGGTTCAAAAGGCTACTGAGAGTTCGAGTCTGGCCGAGGTTATCGACCGCATCCTGGACAAGGGGATTGTGGTCGATGCCTGGGCCAAGGTATCCCTGGTCGGCATCGAGCTGCTCTCGATCGAGGCCCGCGCCGTAATCGCCTCGGTGGAGACGTACCTGAAGTACGCGGAGGCCGTCGGCCTCACGGCGACTGCGGCAGCCCCGGCGTAACACGCCCGGGCAGACTGCGTTGGGTGAATTATCTGGCGGGGAGGGGCCGCAAATACGGCCCTTCCCGCCGGATTTCCGCGGTCGCGGGCTCGCGCGTCTGGAGGCCTCGCGAAGACCAATGTCGCCGGGGTCGGCACCGCGTTTCGCCGGCAGCGGCGAACACGGCGATACGGAAACGGAGAGCGTGTTGGAAGTCTGAACATTTGAGGAGATGTGAACATGGCGCGTGCGACTGAACAGTGCAAAGCTCTGACCGAGGACGTTTTCTCCTTGGCTTGCGAGCGGCAGAAGGCCGTTACCGACGTGAAGTCCAGGGTGGCGGAGTTTCTGGCGAACAGCGCGGCGGAGCGCCGACAGGCGTTCGGCGTGACGCACGACCGCTTTGTCGGGTGCGTGGAAGGCCTGGCGGAGGAGACGCACCGCTTTCTGGCAACGTGCAACGAAGAGCAGGCCGCTGTGGCCGACGAGCTACGGCGGACAGCGGACGGACTCCGCGAACTGGCGGCCAGTGGCGAGGCCGCGCGTCTCGACACGTTCCACGAAATGCACGAGGGGATCGCCCAGATGTGCGACGACAATGTCCAGGACGTCGCTGAGCTGACGGCCCAGACGCGCGACCTGCTGAGAGAATTCGAGGCCAGCCGGCAGGCGCTGGCTGAGGAGCTGCGCGGGGCGGCGGAAGAGTTGCGGCAGCAATTGGCCGATGACGACAACACGCGGCTGGAGGCGTTTGACGCCGTCCACCAGCGGGTTGCGGGGCGCGTGGCGGACGTGGCGCGGGAAGTGCGACACAAGCTGGAAGAGATGCACAGTGATTCCGTGGCATCCCGCGCGCTCTGGAATGACCTGGCAGTGGCCCGGGCGCGGCTGGAAAAAGGACCTGGCATTGGCGCGGGCCATCGGCCACACGCCAAACCGGCGGCGGGAACTGACGCGGTTCACCACGGACGCGGCCGTCCTGCTCCACGACAACCTGGCCGAACGGCAGATGAAACGGATTGCCCTACTCAGAAGAAACTCCCTCTTCGTCGCGACGCCGCGCGGCGGCGAGACCACGGCCATCCTCAGCAGCCGCACAAGCACGTGCCAGCGGCACGGGGGCGGTCGGGAAAACGGCGCGCGAAGGGTTGAGAAACGCGCGACCGGTGCCCTAGTGGAGGCATTCTCATGCATCTGCAGCACGCGACGGATACGACGAATCTGGCGGACCTGCTCGAGCGGATTCTCGATAAGGGGATCGTGATCGCCGGCGACATCAAAGTGAAGCTGGCAGACGTCGAGCTGCTGACGATCCAGATCCGCTTGCTGATCGCGTCGGTGGACAAAGCCAAGGAAATCGGGATCGACTGGTGGGAGCGGGAGCCGGCGTACTCTTCCCGCGCACAGCCCCAACTGGATGAAAGCGGCGCGGCGGCGCTGTCGGCGCGGCTCGAGCGGCTGGAACGTGCCGTGGGTCAGGCCGAGCCGGTTCCGGTGCGCTGATGGCGGCTGTCATTCAGACTGAAGACGCGGTTCCCAGGACGGTAGGCGCTGCGGAATGAAGAAAAAAGTGCGCACAAAGCGAGTTACGGGGCGGCGAGTCCCGGGCCGAGACCGGGGGCCCGTGGAAGCCGCCGGACCGACCGCAAGGAGTGCCGACCTCATGAGCGAAGCTGTTGAACAACTGACGTCCACACCCGAGACGCGGTTCGCGCCCGAACCCGGGCCGCGGCTCGAGCTCGATCAGCGCGGCATCGTCCCGGAGCCGAGCGACGAGTTCGTGCTTACCCCGTATGTCCAGAACGTGACCGAGCGCGGTCTGGCGTACCTGGAGATTGGGTACCCGGTGCACCTGGCCGGGCCCGCGGGCACGGGCAAGACGACGCTGGCTTTCCACCTGGCCGCGCAGCTCGGCCGCCCGGTCGTGCTGATCCACGGCGATGACGAGTTCGGCAGTTCCGACCTGATTGGCCGCGACGCCGGGTATTCCAAGAAGACGCTCGTTGACAACTTCATTCACTCCGTGCTGAAGACGGAGGAAGAGATGAAGATGCTGTGGGTGGACAATCGGCTCACGACCGCGTGCGAGAAGGGGTTTACGCTGATCTACGACGAGTTCACACGCTCGAAACCGGAGGCGAACAACGTCTTGCTCAGCATCCTGGCCGAGAAGATCCTCAATTTGCCGAAGCTGAGCGTGACCGGCGAAGGCTATGTGGACGTGCACCCCAACTTCCGCGCGATCTTCACCTCGAATCCTGAGGAATACGCCGGCACACACAAGACCCAGGATGCGCTCATGGACCGGCTGGTCACGCTCCACCTCAATCACTATGACCGCCAGACCGAGATCGAGGTCACCATCCGGAAGTCCGGGATCGCGCGGGCGGACGCCGAGCGCATCGTGGACGTGGTCCGCGAGCTGCGCAGCGTCGGCGTGAGCCCCCACCGTCCGACGATTCGGGCCTGCATCACGATTGCCCGGATTCTCGTGCATCGGAAGGCGCACGCCGGCCGGAGCGACCCGGTGTTTCAATGGGTCTGCCGCGACGTGCTGAACATGGACACCGCTTCCGTCACGCACGACGGCGAGCCGGTGGCGATCCGCAAGGTGGATGAAGCCATCCAGCGGATCTGCGGAGGCGGCGCGGCGCCGTCCGCAAAACGGGGCTTCATTGCGACACCAAAGCCGGTAGCGGAGCCCGACTATGTCTGTAACGAAACGTAACCAGCGCACCTTGCGCGATCTCCGGACCCTGTCCGGGCGCGCGGACGAGGCGTCGCGGCCCCACCGGGCGTACATGAAGCTCGCGTGGATCGAGATGGAGAAGACGCGGCGCGGGATCGAGCGGAACAGCGTCGTACGTCGTCTGCAGAAGATCGACGCCCGTCTCCAGGAGATCGAGGGCGAGGCCGACGCCGTCCGGCGCGCGATGGCGGGCGGGGCGGACGGCCTGCGTCCGGCGGCCGTCGAAAAGGGGACCGGGCCTGCCCCGGTACACCGCAAGAAGCGGCAGTTCAGGGTCAAGTACTGAAGCACGATGCGCAACGGGGGCGGTGCGGCGTGAGGACGGCGCAGAAAGGTGGATCGCGTGGCATCGATCCTTGACCGCGTGACCATGGCCCAGCGGGTGGCGCAGCCGGGGGTGGAGGAGCCACACAAGGAATCCCCATCCGTCGAGCAATTGGCCGGCGCCGCGCGGGACTTTCTGCTCCGGACGGTGCCGGACGCGCTCGGCGCCGCGGTCACCAAGCTGGCGGTGATCGACGCCGACAAGTGTCTGTGGGAGGCGGAAGCGGACGTCCAGGTACCGAATGCGACCGTCAAGGCGCTCGGGTTGCCCACGCGGCGGCCCGTCGTGGATACGGAGACGTACCTGCTGCGGCTGGACGCACAACTGAGCATCGTCGCGTACGGGCTCAAGGACTCGGTGGACGCGTGACGCACGCCCTGCGCCACGACCTCGTGAAAGGAGAATCGGAGAATGAAAATCAGATGTTTGGCGTGCGGACACAGCGTCGAGCTGGATGAAGCCTACGACGATTACGAGGGACCGATCCGGTGCTGGGTCTGTGGCGCGGTCTTTGAGATCCGCGCCAAAGACGGGTGCGTCAAGGCGGCGAGAGGTCGCGAGCACGTACCCAGCGCGTCGCTCCCTCAGGCGTTCGCCGGCGCGGAGCTGGCCGAGGATGAGTCAGGCCGTGCGTCACGGCGGTGCGGTGCGGCGGGCAGCCGAATCATAGAAGAACGGTGATGACTCATGGCGACACACGAAGACCACGCCGGCGGAACCTATCTCTACGCGGTGATCGCCGGTGCGGGGGACCGCACCTATGGGCCGATCGGCATTGACGACGAGTTGGTGTACTGCATTTCCTGTGGGGCGGTCGCCGCCGTGGTCAGCGACCTGAAGCAACGGTCGCTGCGGCCCCAGCGGCGGCATCTCGCTGCCCATCAGCGGGTCCTCAAACGCCTCATGGAGGACGGCTCGCCCATGCCGATGTCGTTCGGCGTCATTGCCGACGGGCCCGAGGACATACGGCGAATCCTCGAATTGAACCAGGAGACCCTCGTCGAGCGGCTGGAGCGGCTGAGCGGCCGGGTGGAGATGGGCCTGCGGGTGCGCTGGGATGTAGCGAACCTGTTCGAGTACCTCGTCAACCAACACGAGGAGCTGCGCGCCGCCCGCGATCGGGCGTTTCGGCAGGGCCGCGATCCGTCGGCCGATGAGCGGATGGAGCTGGGCCGGTTGGTCGAACGCCTGCTGGAGGAGGACCGGGCCACGGCCGCCGAGCGCGTCGAGCAGGGCCTGCGTGCCTGTTGCGACGAGATCAAGGAGAACAAGCTACAGGACGAGTGCGAGCTCGTGCGGATGGCGTGCCTTATCGCACGCGGCACGGAAGATGCGTTTGCGCAGGGCGTGGTCGCGGTGGCTGGCCAATTCGATGCCAACTACTGCTTCGACTACAACGGTCCGTGGGCACCGCACAACTTCGTCGACGTCAACCTACAGATGTGAGCGGGGCCGCGGGCACCATGCTGGTCATCGACAGGCTGCTGTGGTTTCCGATGCGAGGCCTCCTACACATCCTGCGCGAAGTCCACAAGGCCGTTGAGCAGGAGTGCGAGAGCGAAGGCGACGCCATCCGGACCGAGCTGCGCGAGCTGTACATGAAGCTGGAGGCGCAGCAGATCACCGAGCAGGAGTTCGACGACGCCGAAGTAGTGCTGCTCGACCGTTTGGATCGAATCGAGGCGCGCGACGCGGGTGCAGGCGATGAGCCGGACGCAGACGAGTAGCGGCCTGGCGAGCCCGCGCACCAAGCCGCGCGATCGCCCGGCGTTCTTGGAGCCGGGCGCGGTCCGCCTGCTGCTCTTTGGCGGCAAGGGCGGGGTTGGCAAGACGACCTGCGCGACCGGCACGGCGCTGCACTGGGCCCGACTCTTCCCGGATCAGGACTACCTACTTGCCTCGACTGACCCCGCCCACTCGCTCCAGGACTGCCTGGCGGGCGCGACGCGGCCGCCGAACCTCGAGGTGCGCGAATTGGACGCCCAGGAGAGTCTCCGCCAGTTCAAGGCGGCGCACGCCGGGCACCTGCGGCAGATCGCCCAACGCGGAACGTTCCTGGACGACGACGACATCGGCAAGCTCCTGGACCTGTCCCTGCCGGGTCTCGATGAGCTGATGGCGTTCATCGAGCTGGCGGCCCTGGCGAAGGGCGGCGCCTACGGCGGCATCATCGTGGACACGGCTCCCACGGGGCACACGCTCAGACTGCTCGGGCTCCCGGACGTGTTGCGCAAATGGCTCGGCGCGCTCGACGCCCTGGTTGCCAAACATCGGTGGATGGTGAAGCTGTACAGCGGCCGGCATCGTCCGGACGACGCCGAGCGGTTTCTGGAGGAGTTCGCGGCGACGATCGAGGGTCTGGCGTCGCTGCTGGCCGATCCGCGCCGGTGTTGCTTCGTACCCGTCACGCTCGCCGAGCCGCTGGTCACGGACGAAACCGTGCGCCTCGTGCAAGCGCTCGAGCGGCTGGGGGTTCCGGTTCGGGAGATTGTGGTCAACCGGGCGTGCCCTGTGGGGGCGGGCTGCCCGCCGAATTGTGCGGATCTACGCGGGCAAGCCGAGGAAATACGCCGCATCCGCGCGGCGTTTCCCGGCTACCGGCTGTGGTCGGTTCCGTTCCAGGCGTTCGACGCGCAGGGCGATTCGCAGCTCGCGGTTTTCTGGGATGGCGTCCGTGACGTGGACCGGCCGGAGTCCGCGGCGTGCGACGCGGACCGAGAATCTCCGGTCGAAGTCCATCCATCGGCACAGGACGGACCAGAGTGGTCGTCGTCGCCGCGGGTGGAGCATCCCGCCCGTCTGCCGGCGACTGAAACGAGCCTGCTGTTCTTCGCCGGAAAGGGCGGCGTGGGAAAGACCACGTTGGCCAGCGCCACGGCGTTGCGGCTGGCGCAGGAGTACCGGGACCGGCAGATCCTGCTGTTCTCGGTGGACCCGGCGCACTCCCTTTCCGATTGTCTGGGGACACGCATCGGTCCCAGCGCGGTCAGGTTGAACGAACGGCTCAGTGCCATCGAAATCGACGCCGAGGGAGAGTTTGCAGACTTGAAGAAACAGTACGCAGAGGAGGTCGAAGGGCTCTTTGAGCGTCTTACGGAGTCGGCGGGGGGGCTGGATGTAGCTTTCGACCGCGAGGTCGCGGAGCGCATCATGGACCTTTCGCCGCCGGGCATCGATGAGGTCATGGCGCTAGCGCGCGTGATCCAGTTTCTCGAAGCGAAGGAGTATGACACGTTTGTTTGTGACACGGCCCCGACGGGGCACCTGATCCGCCTGCTGGAACTGCCGGCGCTCGTCCAGCGCTGGCTGGGGGTCTTCTTTGGCCTCCTGCTGAAGTACAAGCGCGTGTTGCGAGTTCCGCGCATCTCGGAGTTGCTTGTTACTCTGTCCAAACGGCTCAAGGTGTTGCGCTCGTTGCTCGTGGATCCGCACAAGACGAGCCTGCACGTAGTGACGATTCCGACCGAGATGGCGTATGCCGAGACTTGCGATCTGCTGACCGCTTGCCGGCAGGCGGGGATACACGTACCGGCGCTGTTCGTGAACATGGTCCGGCCGGCGGGGGCGTGCCCCGTTGGCGAAGCTCTCACGCGGCAGGAAGCGGGGGTTTGCGCGAAGTTCAGCGCGACGTTCGAGGCTGCGCGTCCGGTGGTCGTGTACCGCGGCGCGTCGCCGCGCGGGCTGGCGCGCCTGACAGAGCTGGGGCAGGCGTTGTATTGCACATGACGTCGACGAGGAAAGTGGTCGTAATCGCATGAATACGGACACACAGTCAACGCAGTGTTTGTCGGCCGAGCAGGAACACATCTCGTTGTGCGAGATCCTGGATCGCGTGCTGACCAAGGGCGTGGTGGTGGTGGGCGAGGTGCTCATCTCCGTGGCGGACATTGATTTGGTCTATCTGGGGCTCCAACTGGTGCTCACTTCCGTGGAGAGTGCGCGCAAGAACGGGGTCGCGGGAGCCCGAGCGCTGCGGCGGGAGGCGAATCATGCGGACGGCTGAAATCGTGCACGCCGAATCGCGGGCCCTGGGCGATTTCGCCGGTGCAATGTCGCCGGCGGCCGCGGCCAGCCCGCCGCGGATCGAGCTGCGGCAGGACGACGTCCGTAACGGCCTGGGGAAGCTGGTCCTCACAGTGGTCGAGCTGCTGCGCGAGCTGTTGGAGCGCCAGGCGATCCGGCGGATCGAGGGCGGGTCGCTGACCGACGCCGAGGTGGAGCGGCTCGGGACGACGTTCATGCGCCTGGCCGAGGAAATGACCCGACTCAAGCACGAGTTCGGGCTACGCGACGAGGATCTCAACCTGGATCTTGGCCCGCTTGGGAAGCTCCTGTGAGCAAACCGTCGGCCCCGTGTGCATATCGAGAACTTCGTCGCGGCCACGCGGAACGGCAGACACCAGGACGATTGAGCCCGTTGGGGTCGACGCGCCACGCCGAAGTACGTCCAGAACGCCGCGCAACGGGCGTTCTGTCCAGGTCGGCGCAGGACCAGCCCGTCACGTGCGTTCTGCTCCGCTGACAGTATGACCGGCGGCGCCCGCGCCCGTTCAAGCGTCCCGCGTGTACCGGCGATGCAGCCCTCCAGCCGGCGTTCTCTTTCGCGAGGCGGACCACGAGTTCGCGCAGGTTCCGGGCGATCTTTGGCCGACCGACCCGTCTGGGCTGGCGCCCTTCCCGCAGTTCCGTGACCGAGCGACAATATGTCTGCGGCGTGACGATGCCGATCACGTCCGCGACGTTGTGGTCGAGCTCCTGACCGATCGCGAGCAGTCGGGCACAGTCGGCTGTGCCGACGCGGCCCGCGTCGATCAGCGTAAGCCTCTGGAGGCCGAGGGTGGCCAGTTGCAGGGCCACTTGCCGGCTGATCTCGTGCAAGCCCACGACGAGCGTGGACAGATCCCGGCTGGCGGCTTGCGTCGTCTTGCGGTGACGCCTGCTCATGCCACACCTCCGGCCTGAACGGCCTGCGACATGCGGACGTGCCCCTTGGGGCCGCACCAGTAGCGCCTGGCCTGCCGGTCGGCCTTGCGCGTCACTCGCGGCCGACCCCGCTTCGGCCGTGGCGGGCCGAGTGGCCGGGTCGGCGGCGGCCTGTAATCCTCGCCCGCCAGGCAGTCCACGAGCCGGTGCTTGAGCTGCACAATGCGGGGCGGGCTGACCTCCAGTTCGCGCGCCAGTTCGGTTTGGCGTCTGGAACCGTGGGTCTGGGCCAGGTAGGCGAACACCCGGCGCGCCGGGCGGCTGGCGTGCTGCTGGCGCAGGATGCCAGGATAATCGAGATCCTGGCGGCAAGCCTCAAGCGGGTTTTTGACCCGGCGATCGGCCAGCACCTCCGACAACGGCAGCCGGTGCTCGCCCCCCCGGTGTCCGCACGCGGCACCACTCGTCGAACGAAACGACGCGCAGCCGCTGGCGCTGCTGGGCGGTCGGCGAGAGCAGGTCCTACGTGTCGGTGCCGGCGAGCTGGCGGCCCGCGGCGTGGGCCCGGCCGAAGAACGAGACCAGCGCGAACGGTGTGAGCAAGGCCAGCTTGCCGCGGGCTGCGGCGCTCAAGCTGTAGCGGAAGATCTGGCCCGGGATGTCGGCCACCGCGTCGTCGCGGTGGCGACGGGCAAACCGGCGGGCAAAGCCCTGGGCCCGGCGGGTCAGCTCGGAGAGGTTTTCGGTGAACCAGGCGTGCGCCGTCGTAAGTGGCGCGCTGACTGTGGCCACCGGCACCGCCGGCTGAATCCACCGCGTTTTGTTTGCTACGCGGCGTCCGGTGGCCGATTCTACAGCGGGCGCGCAGCGGGGGCGCGAAAGGCGGCCGGAACCCGCTATTCCGGCGACCAGCGCGGTGCGCATAGCGGGCGCGCGGTGCGAATAGCGGCCGCGCGAGGGCGCGGGCCGCTACGGGGTCGGTGCGGTGCGGGTCCGGAATCGGAATGTGTTTTGGTATTCCCCGCCCCCAGGGTGGGCGGCGTTGTGCAGGCGACGACGACGTGTCACCAGGCAATGGCCAATCGTCGGCCAAGCGAGACGGGCCGAACGAATCGCGTCGCGGACAGCGCGGTCAACCTGGGGGTGGCAAAGGCCGCGGGAAGCCTGGGAGGTAGGGACCGAGGGATCGAGGGACCCAGGGACCCAGGGGCGGCGGGTTGCCGGATTTGGCCGGCGTGAGCGACGCCGGCGCCGTTGGGGGGGCAACGGGGGTCGTCAGGCGAGCGCGGCAAGTCACCCATCCGGGTCAATCGCG
>Ga0182017_10000417_pt1 | contig 33344 bp, 29 predicted proteins | sample 712E3DmetaG_FD_120492 | JGI IMG/M metagenome (GOLD analysis project Ga0182017, IMG submission 120492) | Permafrost microbial communities from Stordalen Mire, Sweden - 712E3D metaG | ecosystem: Environmental > Terrestrial > Soil > Wetlands > Permafrost | place: Sweden: Stordalen | collected... | reverse complement strand
CGGCATTGCCCCAGAGGTCGTCCGCACTCTGACGCAGATGGGCCACCGCATCCAGAACATGGTCGGCGTCTATGGCGGCTACCAGGCGATCGCATACGACGCGAAGAACGACGTCTACATCGGAGCGTCCGAATCACGCAAAGACGGCCACGCCGCGGGCTATTAGTGGCGGTTTTCCACCCAGCCAAACGTGGGCAGCAGTATGCAAGCGACGCACATCGCGCGCTATCCTCAAGGAGCCGCGGCCGCGGCACTCGGGAACCAACTCCTCCAGTCACGACATGCTCCGCCGTCCGCGTACCACTGGTACGGCGTGTTTTGGATGATGTCGATGATGGAGTCGGCATCGGGACACTCGCAGCGCACGTAATAGTAATGGACGTCAAACGGCGTCATACCGTACATCGCGGCCAGCCTGTAGCGGTGCGTCGTGGCGTAGTCGTCCAGCGCCCGACCCAACTCTCGGAACCTGCTCTGCCCAGTGAACCGGCGTTTCTCATCCTGTGCCACGTGGAACATAATGATCTCAGGGGGGTGCCTGTTCAAATGCTCCGGCGTAACTCGGCCGGTATGAGCGACCACAGGGTCATTCAGCCCGCCTGCGTCAAGAGCATTCCATTCCGAGTAGAACGGGAGGAGCCCGGCCTCCGTCAGCGCGAGCCAATACCCTTTGTCACGGAACTGGCGGAGCTGCTTGCCGATGTCGGCGCGACCATCGCTCCGGTGGGGGCGGGACAACGTAGCTTCTTGAGCCCGAAGTGCCCGCACCCCCGCCAAGGTCAGCAACGCGAGTACGCACACGCGCGTGTAGGCGGCGACCTGGTCGAGCTGGAATCGTCGCAGTTCCTCCTTCAAGCCGGGGACCAGGGCCAAGAAGCTGATGATCGCGATGGGCATGGCCGCGTACTGAAAGCGACCCATCCAGTTCATCTCGTCGGAGAGAAACAGCCATACGCCGGCAAATCCCGCGATCGGAAGGAGGGCAATAATCGCCTCGCGCAATTGCCTCCGAAAACAGATTGCACACAGGGGCAACAGCCAAAAGGGTCCTACGAGTGCGCGCACAAACTCTACCGACGTTCTCAACCCGTCGATGTGCAGGCGCCCTCCGCCCTTGACATAAAACGGGTTCGGAAGCGGATGGCCGAAGTAGGTCCACCGCCAGGCGAAATACGCGGTCCCCAGAATTCCAAATACAGCGACGAACCACGCGAGGGCTCTCCGCTTGCCTTCCGTCTTCAAGAGCATCGCAAGCAACACGAGTACGGAAAGGAGGACGCCTTCCGGCCGAATCAGCCCGAGGATCAGCGCGGAAATCGCAAAAGCCGCGCACCGTCGCGACGTCGGGTGACGCGCGGCGCACATGGCGAGGACGTATGTAACGGCTGCGGAGAGCGCAAAGACGGGTGTGCCGAAGGCTTGGTCCGCGTACGCCAAGCCCGGCCCGAAAAGCAGCCAGAGGGCAGCAAAAGTCCCGAGCGCACGCCCACAGCGCGAGAGCAGGCGGACGACAACGTAAATAAAGGCAACACTGAGCAGGTGGCAGGCCGCCGACAGGCCGCGCGCGGCCGCTGTCGCTTCGCAACCGATCTTCACCAGCCCGGCGATCATCGCCATGAACAGGAAATCGGTCGCACCGTCAACCGGGCGTTCTCCCCGGTTCCAGACGATCCCATAGCCATCCGCCCAATTGCGGGCGTAACGCACGAGCATGGCCGCATCTTCAAAAGGCGGGTGCACGAAATCGACACGTCGATACGAATACAGAATGCTGACTGCGACGAGCACTACCAGGACGATGGAGTCAGTTCTGTCCCATGCCGCTCTGGTTAGAGGACATGGGGCAGACGGGTCCTGTGACTGGGGGGAGAATTCTTGCATAGAAGTGCTCTCACAACGCGCCCCGCTTTCACCGCGTCTGCCCGCTGCCGTGCACGACGAACCGCTGCGTCGTCAGCTCTTCCAGCCCCATCGGCCCATAGGCATGAATCCGGCTGGTGCTGATGCCGATCTCGGCCCCCAGCCCCAGTTGAAACCCGTCGTTGAACCGCGTCGAAGCGTTGACCAGCGTGCACGAGGACTGCACGCGCTCCACGAAGGCCTGCGCGTTCGCCGCGTCGCGCGTCAGGATCGCCTCCGTGTGATTGGAGCCGTACGTCTGAATGTGGCGGATCGCGGCTTCGAGGTCCGGCACGACCTTCAGCGCGACGATCAGGTCCAGGAACTCGCGGCCCCAATCGTCTTCGGCGGCCGGCCGAACCTGCGGGGCCAGGCGGCAGGCTGTCACGTCGCCGCGAACCTCGACATTGTCCCGGCGATAGCGGTCGACGAGGGCGGGCACGAATTGCGGCGCGACGGCCTCGTGCACCAGGACTGTCTCGACGGCGTTGCACGCGGCCGGCGCCGAGCTCTTCGCGGTGGCGCAGATCTCCACCGCCGGCTCCAGCTCAGCACTGGCGTCGACGAAGATGTGGCACACGCCCTGGAAGTGCTGCACAGTGGGAATGTGGGAGTGCTCGTGCACAAAGCGGATCAGCTCCGTCCCGCCACGCGGAATCACCAGGTCGATGTACTGGTCCAGCGTCAGCAAATGCCGGATTTGCTCCCGGTCGGACGTGGTCAGAAGCTGAACCGCGTCTGCGGTCACACCGTGCGCACCGAGCGCGGCCCGGACCAACTCGCACAAGGCCTGGTTCGAGCGCGCGGCCTCGCGGCCGCCCTTGAGCAGGCACGCGTTGCCGGCCTTGAAGCACAGGGCGAACGCGTCGACGGTCACGTTCGGCCGGGCCTCGTAGATCATCAGGATCACCCCCAACGGGCTGCGCACTTTGCGGACGCGCAGACCGCTGGGGACCGAGTACTCCTTCACGACCCGCCCGACCGGATCATCCAGAGCCGCGATCAGCCGCAGCCCGTCGGCCATTTGCTGCAGCGCCGCGTCGCTGAGCGTGAGCCGGCGGAGCTTCGCGTCCGGCAGGCCGGCAGCACGGGCGGCGGCGACATCCGCGTCGTTGACCTGTTTCAGGCTCGCGGCCTCCGCCTCGATGCGTCGCGCCACGTCGAGCAGGCAGGCGTTCTTTAACTCGGTGTGCAGCACGCCGACGATGCCGGCCGCGGCCCGCGCCTGCCGGGCCATTTGCTCGATGTCTGCGAAGCCTGCGTTCATCCTCGATCCGTCCAGATCATGGGGCCAGGAGCACCAACTCGTCGCGATGCACGATCTCCTTCACGTATTCATAGCCGAGCAGACGCTTGATCTCCGCCTCCCGCCGGCCACGGAGCCGGCGAATCTCGTCCGCGGCATACGAGACCAGCCCGATCGCCAGCACGTGTCGTTCTTCGTCCACGATGTCCACGCGCGAGCCCATCGGGAAGTCGCCTTCGACCGCCCGCACGCCCGAGGCCAGCAGGCTCGCGCCCCGCTCGCACAACGCCCGCCGCGCGCCCGCGTCGATCACGAGCACGCCGCGCGACCGCGTCCGAAACGCAATCCAGCGCTTTCGGGCGCTCAGTTTGGGCTCCCGCGGCACGAACATCGTGCCGATCTCCTCGCCGGCCATAATCCGCAGCAACTGCCCCGGCTGCGTGCCGTCCGCAATGACGGTCGGCACCCCCCAGTTGGCCGCCAGCCGGGCCGCCGACACCTTTGCGACCATCCCGCCCACGCCCGATTCGCTCAACTCCCGACGGATGTGCCGGGCCACGTCGGAATCGACCTCGACGCGCGGGATCACCCGCTCCGCCGGCCCGCCCTCGAGCAGCCCCGCGACGCGGCTCAGAATGACCAGCAGTTGCGCCGACGCCACGTTCGTGACCAGGGCGGACAGGTGGTCGTTGTCGCCTATGATCGCCTGGTGGTCGGACAGCGCGTCATTCTCGTTAATGATCGGCACGACGCCGCGGGCCAGCAGCTCCAGCAGCGTGTGCCGGGCGCTGAGAAACCGCTGCCGGTTCTCGATGTCGTCGGCGGACATCAGCAACTGGCCGACCTCGGTGCGGTGCTTCGCAAACAGCCGCGCGAACATCGCCATCATCTTGTGCTGACCGATCGCGGCGGCGGCCTGCCGCGGCAGCACGGCGGTGGGCGGGCGCGACAAGCCGAGCGACTGAAAGCCCGACGCGACCGCCCCCGAAACCACCAGAATCACTTCGCAGCCGCGGTGCCGCAGCACCGTCACGTCGTAGACCAGGTCGGCCACGATCTTGGGGCGGAGTCGCCCGCGCGTGGCGATCACCCCGCTGCCCACCTTGACGACCAGCCGCCGCACGTCGCCCAGCGCGCGCGGCGGCAGCGCGGGCACTTCGTTCGGCGGACGCGTGGGCGGCGCACGTTTTCTCATACCGACACATTATCCGCGGACGCTGTTGCGCGACAACGGACTCCGCGCTCTCCGGAGACGCCACCTGCACCGAGTGCTATCGCCCGGCCGGTCGATTCCCAGGCGGAATTCGGCTATTCTGCTCTTCGACCGGCGGGTGCGCCGACGGCAGGAGCGAGACATGCTGCGGAGCGTGTGATCACGCTTTGTGGCGGCGGCTGGCGGCGGGCTGGACGTACTGGCCGATGAATGGCTCAACGGGCAGGCGGCCCGCATCAGCGTGGGGGCGCGCGAGCGTTGTGGCCGGGTGGGCTGTCATCCGCTGGGGTTTCGCCGTTCGGCGGAGGATCTGAAGCGCCTGGCGGGGATCACGGTGAGCCCGGAGCGTTTGCGGCAGATCGTGGAACGGGACGGGCAACGCGTCGGCCAGCTACGGCAGGCGGGGACGTTGACGCCGACGTGGCGGGGCGCGGATTGTCGCACCGCGCCCGGCCTGACGCGGGTCTACGTGGGCAGGGACGGGTTTATGGCGCCGATGGTGACGGAGGCGGAGAAGCAGAAGCGCCGCGCGGCGTGGGCTTCGTGGGCGGCACCGCGCTGGGCGTGCTGATCCTGGGGCTGATTCAGAGCCTCATTGCCTTCCAGGGCAACCTCAACACCTGGTGGACCCGGATCGCCGTCGGGCTGCTGGTGCTCGTCTTCGTCCTATTGCAGAGCCTCGTTTCCGTGGTCTCACGCCGCGCCCGGAGAAGCGTCGCGTGAAGGCTGCCGATCGGTCGCCGCGTCACGGCGGCTGCGGTAAGCTGCCAATATGACCGCGACGCACACCGCCGAGTCGCCCGCGAAGATAAACCTCACGCTCCGCGTCGTGGGCATGCGGCCGGACGCGTTTCACGAGATCGAGTCGCTCGTCGCCCGCGTCGCGCTGTCCGACGAGTTGACCGTGCACGAGGCGCCCGCCGGCCGATTCACGGTCGCCTGCGACGATCCGAGCATTCCAAGCGATGACCGAAACCTCGCCGTCCGGGCCGCGCGGGCCTTGGCCGAGCACGCTGGGCGCGCCTGCGGTGCGCACATCGCGATCCGAAAGCGAATCCCCGCCGGCGCCGGTCTCGGCGGCGGCAGTTCCAACGCGGCGACCACGCTGCGACTGCTGAATGAGCTGTGGAGTCTGCAGCTGCCGGTCCGCGACCTCGAACGGCTCGGCGCGACGCTCGGCTCGGACGTGCCGCTGTTCTCTCACACGCCGGTGTGCGTGATTCGTGGCCGCGGCGAGCAGATTGACGACGTTCGGCAGCCGCTTTCCGCCTGGGCGGTCCTCATCCTCCCCAACCTGCACTGCTCCACGCCGGCCGTCTACGCCGCCTGGGACCGCCTGCCTGAGCATCCCCAACACCCCCCGCTCACCGAGGTCCTCGCCGCCGCGACGTCGCCAGCGCGGCTGATGGCGCTGCTGTTCAACGACCTTGAGCCCGCCGCGTTCCAGGTCGAGCCCCGGCTGCGTGATCTCACAGAGCAAGTCCACCTCGCGACCGGGCAACACGTCCGCATGACCGGCTCGGGCGCCGCGCTGTTCCGCCTGTTCGACACGCGCGAGACGGCCGAGCAATTCGCGGCCGCGGCCAGCGGCGCGCTCGGCGCGCGGACTGTCGTGACGCGCCTACTCACGTAGGCGACGGGCCGCGGCCAGGCGGGTTGGGTCGCAGATCTCCCCCAGCGGCCGCAGCACGAACTCGCGCTGCCACATGCGCGAGTGGGGTACAACGAGGTCCGGCTCGTCGAGCACGCGGTCGCGATAAAGCAGCAAATCGAGGTCCAGCGTGCGCGGGCCGTTGGGAATTGTGCGCTCGCGGCCGTGGCGTTGCTCGATCGCCTGCATGCGCTGGAGCAGCGTGTGCGGCTCCAGGTCGGTCGCCAACTCCGCCGCCGCGTTGATGTAGCGTGTCTGCCCCGGCGGCCCGCCAACCGGGTCCGTCTCGTGCAGCGACGATAATGCCAGGACGCGGATGTCGCCGGCCTCGGCCAGCTCGCGCAGCGCGTCGCGGATGTGCTGCGCGCGGTCCCCCAGGTTCGACCCGAGCGCGACGAACACGCCGCCGGTCGCTACCATTTCAGGCCCTTCATGCGGGCGGCAGCGGCGCGGATGCGCTCGGTCGGGACGCTCAGCGAGAAGCGCACGTAGCCTTCGCCGGCGGGGCCGAAGCTGCTGCCCGGCACGCCGACGATGTTTGCCTGTTCGAGCAAGCGGTCGCACACGGCGGCGGAGTTGTGTCCGGCGGGGACGCGGGCCCAGACGTAGAACGTGGCGGTCGGCGGCTCGGCCGTGAATCCCAGGCCGCGCAGCGCCTCGCAGAAGAGCGCCGCGCGCTCCGGGTACATGCGGCGGGATGCGTGCAGCTCCGGCCGGTCGAGATTGGCGTACGCGACGCACGCGGCTTCCTGCACGGCCGCGAACACGCCGGTGTCGACGTTCGCCTTGACCGCGGCGAGGGCGGCGATCACGTCGGCGTTGCCGACGACGAAGCCGATGCGCCAGCCGGTCATATTGAAGGTCTTCGATGCGGAGTGAAACTCGACCGCGACCTCCGACGCGCCCGGCACCTGCAAGATGCTCGGTGGGCGCTCGTCGGCGAAGTACAGCTCGTTGTACGCCGCGTCCTGAGCGACCAGCACGTCGTGGCGGCGGGCGAAGTCGACGGCGCGGCGGAAGAAGTCCAGCGTTGCAGTGGCGCCGGTCGGGTTGTTCGGGTAGTTAAGGAACATCAGCGGCGCGGCCTTGGCGACATCGGCCGGGATCGCGTCCAGGTCCGGGAGCCAGCGGCGCTCGGCGGTCAGCTTGAAGACGTCCGGCACGCCGCCGGCGAAGATCGTGCCGGCCTGGTAGGCCGGGTAGGCGGGCTCGGGGATCAGCACCGGCTGGCCGGGGTTCACGACCGCGAGCGGGAGGTGGGCGATGCCTTCCTTGCTGCCGATCAGAGCGAGGACTTCGCGCTGCGGATCGAGCTTTACGCCATAGCGGCGGGCGAAGAAGGCGGCGATCTCGCGGCGGAACTCGGGGATGCCGCCGCCGAAGGGGTACTTCTGGCGCTCGGGCTTGCGCATCGCGTGGTTCATCGCCTCGACGATGAAGTCGTAGGTGGGCTGGTCGGGGTCGCCGATGCCGAAGTCGATGATGTCGCGGCCGGCGGCGATGGCGGCCCGCTTCTTGCGGTCGATCTCGGCCAGCGGATACGGCGGGAGGGCTTGGAGGCGGTCGGAGCGGGTGAAGGTCATCGTGGGTCACTCGTCAGGGTTGCGCAGGTCTATCGCCGGAGGGGCAGTGTAGGGCGTGCGGCGTGGGGCGACAAGCTGGCGGCGGTGCGTGAGATGGCGCACCCCGCGTGGCGGAGCGTGAGGGCAAGTGTGCCAAGTGTGCCAAGGTGTGTACCCCCCCTTGGCACACTGGGCGATTTTGCGCTAGCGACGTTTTTTATGGGACTGCGATGAACTGGCTTGGCACACTTCGGATTGGGACGCTTCCGTGCATATTTTATCGGGCGTGGTGGCGGGGTTGGCACACTTGGCGTGGTTGGGCGTCGGAAGCGCGCACGGGTGGGGCGTGGGGATTCACCACGAAGGCCACGAAGGATTGATCCAAGTGCGAAAAGAAACGGAAGGAGGAGCCGCGGACGAATTCAGCACCGGGGAGGGGAAGGCCACGAAGAAGCCATCGGGGCGGGCGAGCGGAGAGAAAACGGCGAATGGCGAGAGAGAGGAGCCGAGGGGCCGAGGGGTGGATGGGTGAGCGGCGGACAGGGCGAGGGGCCGAGGCGGGCGGGGATGGGCGGGTGGCGGCGGGGCGGGTTGGCGGGGCGCTGGTGGGCGCTGTCGGCGACGCTGGAAGAGGGTACACTGGAGCAGCGGCGGCGGGCGGACGAGGCGCGAACGCGCACCGACGTAGAAGGGCAGCGGACATAGGTGCCTGTCGCACTCCACTAGGTTGTGCACCGCCGCCAGCGGGCCCGGAGGGCATGACGGATGACGACCGATCGGGATGCGCTGCGTTTTTGGGTATGGCGCCGGCGGTGGGTGTTGGTCGGTACAGGAATCTCGTTCGCGATGGTGGCGGCTGGCGGCCTGGGGTTTTGGGCGGGGCGCGTGCGTGCCGACGGCGCCGTGTCTCCGGGCGAAAGGGCGGGCCTGGGTGGAACGTCAAGGACGGGGCGCAGCGACCAAGGGAGTGCCGCACGGCCACTAGCTGAGGCGCTTCGGGCAGCGGAGGCGGCACTGCCGCCAATGGCAGAGAGCGGGTTAACCCTCGGCACGGCGTTAGAGCTCGAACAGAAGAGGCAATTGCAGTCTGAAACCTACCGCAAGGTGCTGAAGGTAGGGGAACCCGTGGTGTTCGGGGGCCTGTGCGCGGGGCTGTCAGTTGAAGTGGCGTCGAGGATGCGCCCGCAGGAGAGGGAAGACTGGCTGCGCGCGTGCCTGGAAGTGGCCAAAGACCGCTACGGCGTTCAGAAGCGACTTCAGAACATCGAGAGTCTTCACGGCATGAAGTGGGTCGCCGGAATACTCTTGTACGACGAGCCGTATTCAACACTTGAGGCGATTTACAATGTGTCCGGCGACGCCAACCTGCGCCTCGACGCCAAGCGGGCGTTCGACTCACTTGCCGCGGAGGATCTCGAGCGCGCCTTGTCCGCTTCGGAGCATGTTCCCGAGGGCTACAGGCGGCTCCCTGGGCCACGGCCAAAACAGCGACAGATCGCTGACTGGGGGCACGCGGCGCGGCGCGGCCCCTGATCCAAGAGCCAAGGCCCGAGATCACTTAACGAGTGGCCCGCATGAGCAGTTTGGGGGCAACCGGCGCGCGCTACCTTGGCGGGCTCAGGTCTTTTGCGGGCGAGCTATGAATTCCTCAAAGGGCTCGAAGAGCCGATTGCCTTTGCGTGACTTCGCTCGACCGAGCTTTGTGTTGCGGATGCGGGCGTGCAGGTAGGCGACCGCTTCCTCGAATCGGTCGAGCGGCGTGTGCGCGATCGAGAACTTCATCTCACGTTTGTACGACACGTGAATGAAAGCGTAGTTCATCGCCTCTTTGCCAGCCTCCCATGCTTTGAACTCATTGAAGCGGCGAGCGAGATATTGGAGGTAGCCGACCTTGTAGGCATCGGTGGCCACGGTGCCCGGAAGGACGGGCGTCCGGGCGCGCTTGGTCGTTCGTCGCATATCCACGTTTTCGATGAACGTGGGACCGCTGGCTACGATGTTTCCGTTCCCCGTCACGTTTTGTGTGACACGTGTGCCTGGAAACTTGATGATGGTCGGCGCGCTGGCCTCATGTATCGCGGCCCTGAGCGCGGAGACCTGGTCCTCGATGCGGACAGCGCCGGCGACCGCCGCAGCCGCGTGCTTCGTGGCGAGGTCCAGCTGAAAAAGCGCGTCGGCGATTTCGTTGTCCGGCGCATCGCGGATCGTGGCTTGCTCCTGCTCGGGCAGGTCGCGAAAGCGCGCCGACAATTCGGCCACGAACGATGCCGGTGCTTTAAGCCACACGGGGACGCTAATTGAGGCGAGGAGAGTTCTGAGAGTGGCGTCGAGGAGCTTCTTTCCGAATGAATCGTCGTTCGGCATGGGAATCGTCCTTGATTCGCGTTTCCGGGTTTTCTGGGGCATCCTGCCCCACGTGGCGGGCATTATACCATGCCTAACAGTCGTGGAACATGGAATATGCGACTCATAACGCCCCGGTCGCACGTTGGAGAACCATACGCGGAACTGCGCAAGCACCGCCCAGCGGCGCTGGGCGCGCCGCCGTGGGGCCGTAGTTGCTGTACGCGGCGCAGGCGAGGCTGACGAGGTGAGCGCGCCGGGGGGCCGTAACTACACTGCTCGCGAGCAGTGGCACACGGCGGGTCCAGCGCGGGTGTGGTCAGAAGACCTCGGCCATCCATTGGCCGCCGTGTTCGGGGCGGAGGCGTGGGAACGTGGGAATGTGGGAACGGGCGCGGGGGCGTGGGGCGCGAGGCTTGTAGCGAGGGGTGGCGGCGAGTAAGAACGGCCACGGCGAACGGGCGGCGAGGACGGAAGATGAGACGCGCGAGTGCTTTGTGTCGCGGGGCCGCGGGGCGACGAGGCGGAGAGAATTGAGAAGGACGAATTGGGAATTAAGAAACAAGGAAGGCGGCGGGGGCGAGCGCGGACGGGAAAGGACTCCCGGGCGTCCGGGTGCGAGATAGGAATCTCGCACCAGGAGGCACGGTGGGCGAGGGTGCGGTGCGCGGGTATCGTCGCCGTGGCGGTGTGCGGGATGCTGGCCGCCGGGGGGTGTAACGCGGGGGCGGGCGGGGCGGCGGGAGGCGTCGAGGCGCGGCGAACGGCGGCCGGCGGGGCGCCGAGGGGCGCCGGGCAGGCTCCGGGGGATTCTGGTGGGCAATCTACGAGCGTGGGTGCGATGAAAACCGAGAACAGCGGGCGGAGCGCGGGGACGTTTCATGTGATTCGGTTGACGCCGGGGGAGGACCTGCGCGTGGCGCTGGCCGGGTACGTGCAGGGGCGCGGGATCAAGGCGGCGGCGATCGTGTCCGCGGTGGGCAGCCTCCGAGAAGCCGCGCTGCGGCTGGCCGACCAGAAGGACGCCACGCATTACGCCGGTAAGTACGAGATCGTGTCGCTGTCGGGCACGTTCTCGCCGGACGGGCCGCACCTGCACATCGCGATCGCCGATTCCGAGGGGCGGACGATCGGCGGGCACGTGGTCGAGGGGTGCATCATTTACACGACCGCGGAGATCGTGATCGCGGAGTTGACGGACGTGCGGTTCTCGCGCGAGGAGGACCCGCAGACGGGGTATCGCGAGTTGCGCGTGGCTCCGGCCGGCGGGGAGAAGCGATGAGCGGCGTAGAATAGCGGCACGCCGGGGGGCGGCGCGCGACCAAGAGAACACTGCTCAAGAGCAGTGGCACACGAGAGTGAGGTCGCGAGAAGGGAAGGCGAATCGGTGACTGGGTTGGGTTCTCCGCACTGTGCCGGGGACGCCGGGGAGGCGGTTGTGCGGCGATTCGAGCGGGCGATGATCGTCGGGATCGGCGGCGGGACGGGGAGCGGGAAGACGTTTGTGGCCGAGCGGCTCGGGCGGGCGCTGGGGGCCGCGGTGGCGGTGTGGGTCGAGCAGGATTGGTACTACCGGCCGGCGGAGGCGGGAACGACGGTCGAAGAGCGGCTACGGCGGGATTACGACGTGCCGGAGGCGGTGGACAACGAGCTGCTGGTGCGGGACCTGGCGGCGCTGCGGGCGGGGCAGGCGATCCGGGCGCCGAAGTACTCGTTCGAGGTGTGCGACCGCGTTGCGGGATACAACGAGGTGCCGTGGCGGCCGGTGGTGATCGTGGAGGGCATCCTGATCTTCGCGCGCGAGGCGTTGCGCAAGGTGTTCGATCTCAAAGTGTTCGTCGAGGCGGACGAGGAGGTGCGCATCGGGCGGCGACTCGAACGCGACGTCGCGCAGCGCGGCCGTGACCGGCAGGAGGTTTTGCGACGCTACGCCGGGCAGGTGCGCGCGGCGTACACGCTGTACATCGAGCCGTACCGGTGCGAAGCCGACGTGGTGATCCACAACAACCGCAGCGATCAGGGTCTACCGGCGGAGTTCGACGGGCTCGTCGAGTGGATTCGGGCGCGGCACGCTTTGAAAGCTGCGGAATAGACATCCAGCGAGACGGGGCGCGATCGAGGTGGTCGGCCGGGTGGCACGGACGGTGTGCCACTGCTCTTGAGCAGTGGCGATCCTCACGCAGATGGGTTGTCCAGGCGGGTGGGCACGAGCGGCCGCCGGTTCCAGCGTCCGATGATCTGCGAGAGACACCGTTCGTGCCGCCGGCCGCACTGCTCAAGAGCAGTGGCACGACGGGAGACCATGGTGCAGGCGGAGAACCACTGCTCAAGAGCAGTGGCACACTTCAGGCAAACGGGTCATCCATGCAGAGGGCCACGCTTGGCCACGTCTCCCAGAACCGGGCGCTGGACCACTCCCAATCGGTCGGTTGCGCGACGAAACCTCGACGAACGGGGTTCGCATGAATGTAGTCGACCACGGCCGGTACGGTCTTCTCGCGGAAGACGTTGTGGTCGAATCCGCCGCCCGACTGCCAGAATCGAAAGACCCGCCGCGACGGGTACTCCACGCTGAGCCGATCCAGCCATTTGTCGTCTTCACTCTGCTCCAGGTATTCACGCGCGGCGTCACTGACCGGGCGTTTCAGGGCAACCAGGATGCGCCGCATTTCGTAGCTGGGCCGTCGCGGGCAGAGCAGGACGTGCACGTGCTCCGGCATGATGACGTAGACCCACAGCGCGACGTCGAGCTCACGGCGCGTTGCGTCGAGGGCGTCCAGAACCCAGCGGCGGGTGCGGTCGCGCGTCAGCAAAGGCAAACGCTGAAAGCAGGAGTACGTGAGGAAATGAGCGTGACCGGGTTCGTTCCAGGAACGGCGGGTCTTGCGGGGGAGGGGGTCCATTGTGTGCTCAGGATACCACTGCTCAAGAGCAGTGGCACACGACACTGCTCAGGAGCATTGGCACATCGCCATCCATCGTGCACCCGGAAGACCACTGCTCAAGAGCAGTGGTACACCGCCTTACTTCGGCTTGCACTGCGGCGGCTCGGCGGCGGGGGCCGTCGTGGTCGCGGTCGCTTGCAGCGGCTCCCACAGCGCGAACTTCTCCTCCTCGACCTTCGCATAGCCCGTCATCTTGTAGCGCGCGAACGCGTTGTAGTCCCAATCCAGGTACTCCGACGCCCCGCCGCCCTCCGTCGTGATCAGGTAGCGATTCGACAGCTCGCCGAAGCCGCGCGAGCGGTCCACCGGAATCTTCTTGCCGCCGCGGCTGGAATCCACCGGCACCCAGCCGTAATTGGGCAGGTAGACCTGGGCCCAGCGATGGAACACGTCGTCGATGCAGGCGTCGTCGCCGCGGACCACGACACTGCCCTGGTAGCGGGCCGGCAGCCCGGTCGCCCGGCACAACGCGATGTATGCGAACGTGTACTCCGAGCACGAGCCCTTGCCGCGTTTGAGCACGACCTCGGGGATATCCCAGCCGCCGACCATCTCGTAGTCGAGGGCATCGACGACGTAGTCGTAGATTTTCCACGCGATGCGGGCCGGATTTTGCTCGTCGCCGACGACCTTTTTCACGATCTCCTTGAGCGCGGGGGAGGTGATGCGGTACCGCGCGCCGTCGGCGGTGTACTGCTGGCGAATGTCCTGGGGGATGTCGGCCAGCGTCCCGCACTCCTCCGGGAAGACCAGAAAGCGGATCGCCGACACCTTCGCCGTCACCGTGTAGCTCAGCACCTCGCGTGCCCCGGCGGCCAGGCTCGGCCGCTCGTACACGCCGCAGGGCTGGCCCCAGCAGTCGGGGACGGTCCGCGTGGGCGGCGTGGCGAACTCCGGCGGCGACAGCACTTCCAGGTTCGCGAGCTTCTGCGGCAGCGCGAAGCCGACGACCAGGTCGCGGACCTCGCCGGGGCCGTAGTTGTGGAGGGTCCAGAGCATTTCGACGCGCGCGGTGCGCGCGTCCGTGAGCCGGCACTTCTTCTCCGGCCCGCCGGGCTCGTGCAGAATCACCTGGTAGAGCTTCCGCGTCTGGAAATCGACGTTCCACAGGTAGCCGTCGAGGCAGGCGAGCCCGACGGCGTACGGGCCGGGGGCCGGGAGGATGCCGCGCACGGCGCCGGTCGCCGGCTCGATCATGTAGAGCTCGTCGCGCACCCGATCGGCGGACCACAGGTAGCGCCCGTCGTACGCGAGCGAGGTGCACGTCGCATTCGGGGCGGGGAAATACGCGAGGATCGTGCCGTCGGCCGGGTTGAGCTTGTAGAGCTGGCCGCCCTTGCGCTCGAGGAGGAAGAGGGAGTCGCCGACGTACGCGAGGCCGGTGGGCTGTTCGCCAGGGGCGACGAAGGACCAATCGACGATGCCGGTGTCGGGGTTGAGGGCGTAGACGGAACCGCTGCGGTCGTCGGAGACGAAGAGCCGGCCGTCGCCCCACGTGAGGCCCTGCGGGCGGAGGGCCGGGGCCGCGAACGAGCGCACGAGCTTGCCGTCGGCGGGCGAGATTTCGTGCACCTGCGCTTCCATCCAGTCGAGGACGAACAGGTGCCGGCCGTCGGTCGCGAGGCCGGTCGGGTATTTGCACGGCGCGTCGAACGACAGCTTGACGTCGCCCGGGGCGGCGTAAAGCTGGGCGACGCCGAGCAGCCCGAGCACGCCGGCCGCGGCCAGAGTGCGGGCACGTTGGGTCATAGCCGCGCGAAAGGCCGATTGCATGACGATCTCCTTACGCCAGAGCGTTCGTAAGAGGCGGCGAACAAGGCGTCCAGACGCTCCTGCGTGACGTGCTTGCGCCGCAGGCCGGCGCCGGACGGCGCGCGTCGTGGACTTCACACGACCCGGGGCGGCATCTGGCACGAAACGGGCGCCACTGCGTTGATAATTGCAACCGATACCGACACAATTGGAGTAAATCAAGCACAGAAGCGAATGCGGACCCGGCCGAAGCCGTCGTCGTCACGAATCGCGACGCGGACGCCGGGATGTGGGCGGGTTTGAGCCGGTCGGGCGTGACCGTCGAGGCCGCCGACGGTGACGCGAGGATACGCGATGGTCAGCGATTGGGAAGCGCGCCGGGAAATCTGCGAGATCGGGCAGCGGCTGTACGCCCGCGGGTTCGCGGCCGGCAACGACGGCAACCTCTCCTGCCGCCTGTCGGGCAACGTCGTCCTGTGCACGCCGACGCTGATCTGCAAGGGATTCATGAAGCCCGACGACTTGTGCACGGTCGGGCTGGACGGCCGGCAGCTTTCCGGCCGGCGGAAGCAGACCAGCGAAGTGCTGCTCCACCTCGAAATCTACAAAGCCGACCCCGCCGTGCAAGCCGTGGTGCATTGCCACCCGCCGCACGCGACGGCATTCGGCGTGGCGCGGGTGGACATCCCGACGTGCATCCTGCCGGAGGTCGAGGTGTTCCTGGGGGCCGTGCCGCGGGCCCAGTACGAGACGCCCGGCGGCGAGAGCTTCGCCCGGACCGTGCGGCCGTTCGTGGGCAAGGCGAACACGGTCGTGCTGAGCAACCACGGGACGGTGAGTTGGGGGCCGAGCGTCGAGCGGGCGTACTGGTACACCGAGATTCTCGACGCGTACTGTCGCGTGCTCCTGATCGCGCAGCAAATCGGCAACGTCGAGCGTCTGCCGCACGCCGAGGTGCGCGAGCTGCTGGACCTCAAGCAGCGCTTCGGGGCCGGGGTCGATCCACGGCAGGCCGGCGGCGAGTTGTGCGTAAACACGTCCTTCGGCCGGCCCACCGGCGCGGGAGCCGCGTGCCCAGGGGCGCCTCCGGCGGGTGGCGCCGGAGTGTCGCCGTAGCTGGCCACTTTGCGAGCGACTCATGAGCCCCATATCACCGCGCGGTTCCGCGACACTGCTGTTCTTCCTGCCGGTTGTCTGCGTCGGGGCGGCTTCGCCGCGGGCGGCGGCGGTTGGGGTGTGGATTCGCGCGAGCCAGATCGGGTACCTGCCCGGCGATCCGAAGATCGCGGTGCTGTCGAGCGATGAGCCGCTGACGGGGTCGTTTCGCGTGCGGGAGCTTCAGGGCGACAGCAGCGCTGACGCGGGTGCGTTTCAGGGCGACATCGGGGCTGACGCCGGGGCGTGGGGGCCGTTCAAGCACAACTACCGGCTGGACTTCACCGCCTTGCGCAAACCGGGGCGCTATGTGCTGAAATACCAGGACGCCGAGTCGCGGCCGTTCGCGATCAGCCCGGACGCGTACCAGGACGTGCCCGCGAAGCTGCTCGAATTCATGCAGCTCCAGCGCTGCGGCGATAACCCGGTCACGGGGCAGAAGTGCCACCAGCAGGACGCGATCGACACGGTCACGGGGCGGCACGTCGACCTCGTCGGCGGCTGGCACGACGCCGCGGACCGCATCAAGCACATGATCACGACCACCTACTGCGTCGCGGCGTTGCAACTGGCCGGGGCGCGGGAGGAGGCCGCGTACGGCGCGGAGCTGCTGCTCAAGCTCCACCCCGACCCGAACACGATCTACGTGCAGATCGGCGACGACCGCGACCACGGCGGGCCGCTGGGGCTGTGGCACGAGGACCGGACGGATTACGGCTGGGGGCCGGGTGGGCCGCGGGCGGCGTGGCCGGCGACCGGCCAGCCCGAGGGGCCGAAGTACCGGAATCAATCGAGCGGGCTCGCCAGCCTCGCGGGGCGCACGGCGGCGGCGCTGGCGCTGGCCGGCCACCTGGAGCAAGCCGAGTCGCTGTACGCGCTCGCGCGGGCGAACCCGGGCTGCGCGATGTCGGTACCGGTGAGAGAGGCGTACTACTACCGCGAGAGCGACTACTTCGACGATCTCGAATGGGCCGCGACGGAACTCTTCATCGCCACCAAGCGGCCGGAGTATCTCGCGCAGGCGATCGAGTGGGCCGACCGGGCCGGCGAAAGCCGCTGGATGGGCAGCGCTCGGCACGGGCATTACGAGTGGTTCCCGTACGTGAACCTCGCGCACTGGCGGCTGTACCCGCTCGTGGACCAAGCGACGCAGCAGCGGCTCGCCGGCTATTACCGTGCGGGGCTCGAACGGGTCCGCATGCTGGCCGAGAAAAACCCGTATCGCCTCGGCACGCCGCTGGTGTGGTGCTCGACGAACGACGTGATCGCGTTGGCAACGCAGGCCGCGCTGTACGAGCGTATGACCGGCGACGCGCAGTTCCGCCCGTTGGCCGCGGAAGCCCGCGATTGGATCTTCGGCCGCAATCCGTGGGGCGTGTCGTTCGTGCTCGGGGTGCCGGAGGGCGGCGACACGGCCAGCCGGCCGCACCATCTGTTCTACAAGCTCAAGAACCAGGTGCCGGTGGGCGGGCTGGTCGACGGGCCGGTGTACAAGGACATCAACGACCGCCTGAAGTTCACGGGCATCGGCGAGGACCGGCTGGCGCGGTTCCAGTCCGACATCGGCGTCTACCACGACGTGTTCGAGGACTTCTCGACCAACGAACCGATCATCGACGGCACGGTGGCGCTGCTGTTCTTGCTGCACGTCTGGGAGCAGCCGTGAGGAAAGCCCGCTATTCGTACAGGAGGTATTTCGCCCGTTGCGCGCGGAAGGCCTCGACGCCCTGGTTCCACGTGCTGAGGATTTCGCCGATCGGCCGCCCCGCCTCGAACAACTTCCGAATCTCGTCCGTCCCGCACACCTTGTCGAACATCCCGTCGCGCTTCGCGCCGAACAGCTTGACGGCCGGGTGCAGCTTGCACACCGCGTCCATCACGTGAAACTGGATCGGCGTCAGCTCCGCCCGGTCGCGGTCAGTCAGGTAGATTTGCACGCCGCCGCAGGTCTGGTTGGCATAGTGGCTGTAGTACGGCTGGAAGAAGAGGGGGCGGAAGAAGACGCCGGGCAGGTGCCGGCGGTTCAGCTCGTCCGCCAGCTTCTGCGGCTCGATTTCCGGCATGCCGGCCAGCTCGAACGGCAGTGGGTAGCCGACGCCCTCGCTGATGACGCCCAGCTCGCCCATGATGCCGGTGGCGGCGTAAAACGCGGCGGTCTCCGGCCGCGGTACGTGCGGCGAGGTCGGTATCCAGACGAGGCCCGTCTGGTCCCACCATAGGCTGCGTTTCCAGCCCTGCATCGGGATGACTCGCAGATCGCACGTCACGCCGTCCTTGAGCCAGTGCTCGCCATTGATCATCTGGGCCAGCTCGCCGACGGTGAGGCCGTGAACGTAGGGGATGGGCAGGTGGCCGACCGAGGAGCGGAACTTGAGGTCGAGCGGGCGGCCCTCCATGCGGGCGCCGCCGAGCGGATTCGGCCGGTCGAGGACGACGAACGCAACCTTGTTCTCGGCGGCGGCCTCCATCGCTAACGCCAGCGTCGTGATGTACGTGTACGAGCGCGAGCCGATGTCCTGGATGTCGTAGACCAGCACATCGACGCCCTTGAGCATCTCCGGCGTCGGCTTATGGTGCTTGCCGTAGAGCGAGTACGCGGGAAGGCCGGTGGCCGGATCGTTCGCGTCGTCCACTTCGGCCCCGGCGGCCGCCGCGCCGCGTACGCCGTGCTCCGGGCCGAACAGGGCGACGAGCTTGACGCCCTTGGCGTGGTGCAGGACGTCGATCGTGGATTGCAGGCTGCCGGTGACGCCGGTGGGGTTCGTAATCAGGCCGACGCGTTTGCCGGCCAGCGGCTTGAAGTCCTCGGCGATGAGGACATCGACTCCCAGGCGCACGGCGGGCCGGTCGCGCGGCATGACAGCGCCGCCGGTCGCGGGCTTGGGTTCGTCGCCGGCCGCGGTGCATGCGAAGAGACCGAGGCCGGCGATCAAGACGAGCGCCAGGCGGGATGTAAGGAGGACGAGCGGACACGGGCGGCACAGCCTGGCTCTCATCGCGGTTTTCCTCGACTCGGGTTTCGCAGGCGAGTATTCTGTCGGGACTCTACGCTTCGGCAGAAAGGTAGCACGCCATGCGCAGCTTTGCGAGCGGTTCGCGATTCGGCTCGGGACTGGCACTCGCGCTTCTGGTCGCCGTCGGGGTCGCGGTTGCGGCGGACGATGCGCAGATTCTCCAGGAAGCCCGCACCGCGATCGAGCAGGGACATTTCCGCGCCGCGGATAAGCTGCTGGCGGACCAGATCAAGGACCCAAACGCGCCGGTCGTCGATGAGTTCGCGATCCTGCGCGAGACCATGCGCCGCATCCGGCTCGACTTTGCCATGACGCCGGAGCAGATGCTCAAGAAGCTCCGGGGCAGCCTCCCCGACGCGACCGCCGAGGATGTGGACCACTGGCGGCAGCAGGGCGTTTTGCAGCACCGCGTCATCGACGACGACGTGCTCTACTTCGTCCGCGAGCCCAGCAACCTGTTCCGGTTCGGCGACGAAGCCAAGTCACGCCGGAAGCCGGTCGTCGAGCCGGCCGGCAAGTTCGATTTGCCGGCGCATCTGGCGCGCCTGCTTGAGCTGGCGAAGACGTCGGGCCAGCCGTACGTAGACCCGATCAAGCACCACATTCGCTACGAAATCCGCGTGAAAGAGGGCAACGCGCGCCTCAAAGCTGGCGCGAAGGTCCGCTGCTGGCTGCCGTTCCCGCAGGAGTACGGGCCGCAGCGCGACGTGCGGCTGATTTCCGCGACGCCGCCAGGCGGCGTGCTTGCTCCGAACGGCGGCGCGCAACGGACAGTCTACTTTGAGCAGGTACTCGATGATCCAGCCAAGCCGCCGCGGTTCGCCGCGGAATTCGAGTACATCTGCTCCGCGTCCGTGCCCGACCTCGACCCCGCGGCGGTCAAGCCGTACGACAAAGACAGCGCCGCGTACCGCGAGAACACCGCCGAGCGCCCCCCGCACATCGTCTTCACGCCCGAGCTGCAGGCGAAGGTGAACGAGGTCGTTGCGGGCGAGCAGAACCCGCTCTTGCGTGCCCGCCGCATCTTCCGCTGGGTCGCGCAGAACATGAAGTACTGCGCCGAGATGGAGTACAGCACGATCCCGAACATCTCGGCCAAGGCGCTGGCGACGCTCAAGGGCGACTGCGGCGTGCAGTCGCTGCTGTTCATCACGATGTGCCGCGCCGCCGGCATCCCCGCCCGCTGGCAATCCGGCTGGGAGACAGAGCCCGGCGGCTGGAACATGCACGACTGGGCCGAATTCTACGTCGCGCCGTGGGGCTGGCTGCCGGCGGACGCGTCGTACGGCCTCCAGACGCACAAGGACCCGGCGGTGCAGGAGTTCTACTGCGGCCACCTCGACGGCTACCGCATGATCGTCAACCTCGACTACGGCCGCCCGCTCGACCCGCCCAAGACCAGCTTCCGCAGCGAGCCGGTGGATTTCCAGCGCGGCGAGATCGAGATCGACGGGCATAACCTGTACTTCGACGAATGGGACTGGACGTTCGACGCCCGCGCGGTGCCGGCGGAGCGCGGCTTCGAGTCGCTGGCGGACGCGTTCGACAGCCTCGTGCCCGAGCTGCTCGGCAAGGAGCACATTCCCGGCGCGGTGATCGCGGTCGGAATGAAGACGGAGACCGGTTTCCGCACGTGGCAGAAGGCGTACGGCTTCCTGCAAACCGACCCGCAGCGCGCACCAATGCGCGACGATGCGTTGTTCGACCTCGCCTCGATGACGAAGCCGATCGCCACCGGCACCAGCCTGATGCTGCTCGTCGAGCGCGCCAAGGTCGGCCTCGACGACCCGGTCGGCAAGTATCTGCCGGAGTTCAACGAGGGCGACAAGAAGGAAGTGACCGTCCGCCACCTCATGACGCACACGTCCGGGATGCCGCCGTACGTCGATGCGCCGCAGCAGAAGGAAATCCGCGAAAAGGCGGGCTTCCCATGCGCCGCTGAGCTGCGGGCGTACATCCGCAAGCTGCCGCTGAAGCACCCGCCGGGGCAGACGGTCGTGTATAGCTGCCTCAACGCGATTCTGTGCGCGGAGATCGTCGAGAAAGTCACCGGCGAGCCGCTCGATCGCTTCGCCGCCGAGAACGTCTTCAAGCCGCTGGGTCTCGCAGACACCGGCTACAACCCGGCGGAGTCGTTGCAAGCGCGCTGCGTGCCGACGACGAAGACGGACTACGGCCGCGGCGACGGCGGTTTCCTGTGCGGCCAGGTGCACGACCCGCTCGCGGCGATGCAGGCGGGCGTCTCCGGCAACGCAGGTTTGTTCAGCTCCGCCCGCGACCTAAGCCGCTTCGCGCAGATGATGCTCAGCGGCGGCGAGCTCGAGGGCGTCCGCATTCTGAAGGCCGACACGATCGCCGACATGACGCGCATTCAGAACGCGGGCGCGCTGAACGCCAAAGGTCAGCCCGACCGCCGCGGCCTGCTGTGGGACCTCTACGTGCCCGACCCGAACGACGCCGGCGCAGCCATGCCGTTCGCGTACGGCCACACGGGCTACACGGGCACGGCGATGCGCATTTATCCCGAGCAAGGCGTGTACATCCTCGCGCTGACGAACCGCGTGCACCCGGATGACAGCGCCAAGGTTGAGGGACTCCGGCGGGAAGTCTGGCGGACCGTCGGCGAGCTGTTGATGGGCCGCAAGTGATCTGCCGCCTTCGTGTCCTGGTGGCTTAACGGTGAAATAACGCCCGCGGAGGGCCGCCGATGCTCGATGAATGGGACCTAACGACGACGAACCTGGGCCGCGTGCAGGGGCGCAAGTACGAGGTCGCCGTCGTGCCGGTCGCCGCGACCGAAGCCCACAACCGCCACCTGCCCGAGGGCCAGGACGTGCTCTCGACGCTCCACGTCGCCCGGCGGTGCTGCGAGACCGCCTGGCGCGCGACCGAGTCCGTCGTGTGCCTGCCGATCATCCCCTACGGCGCCGATTGCAACCTCGCCGCATTCCCGCTGACGATTCACGTGTCGCAGGCGACGCTCGACGCGCTGATGCGCGAGATCATCGTCGGGCTGCACAAGCACGGCCTCCGCAAGATCGTCATCATCAACGGCCACGGCGGAAACGAGTTCTCGCCGTTGATCCGGCAGGTGCAGAGCGACCTTCCGGTGCACGTGTTCCTGTGCAACTGGTGGGCGGTGGGGCACGACAAATACAGCGAGATTTTCGCGGCGCACGACGACCACGCCGGCGAGCAGGAGACTTCGGTGGCGCTCGCGTTGTATCCCGAGCTGGTCGAGCTGAGCCGCGCGGGCGACGGCCACGCCCGTCCGTTCCGATTCGAGGCGCTCGAACGAGGGTGGGTGCGCACGAGCCGCGACTTCGCCCGCCTCAACGACCACTGCGCCATCGGCGACCCGTCGGGCGCCGCAGCCGAGAAGGGTCGCAAGTATCTCGACCTCGTTTGCGGCCGCATCAGCCAGTTCCTGATCGAACTGGCCCAGGCCCCGCTCGACGAGCACTTCCCGCACGTGCCGTGGGCCGCGGCCCCGACGCGCAACCGTTCGGGGACGTAGCGCACGCATCCTCGCCGCGCGTCGCGGCCGCGCCTGGCTGAAACCCCGCCCCGCGGGTACCATGCTTCCCGCCTGGGGCGACGGCTGGGCCGGTGCAGTGCGCTCTTCGGGCAACGGGTCAGGACCGGAAGGTAGCAGCCCACTCGTGGCGGCCCACGTGCTCCGTAAACCTGGTCGGCGCCTCAGGCTTGAATTGGGAATTGAGAATTGAGAAAGCGCGCCGAAAACTGCGCGGGTTCGTCGAAACGCTCGCCCGGCGCAACGCCTTTCAATTCTTAATTCGGCATTCTTGATTCGGATACGCCATGGCTTACACCGTCCTAGCGCGAAAATACCGCAGCCGCACCTTCGACGAGGTCATCGGCCAGGAGCCGATCGCCACCACCCTCGTCAACGCCATCAAGGTCGGCCGCATCCACCACGGCTACCTCTTCACCGGCACCCGCGGCGTCGGCAAGACCAGCATGGCCCGCATCCTCGCCAAAGCCCTTAACTGCCAGAAGTACGACGCCCCGACGACCACGCCCTGCGGCGAGTGCGACATCTGCCGCGCCATCGCCGAGGGCCAGGACGTCGACGTGCTCGAAATCGACGCCGCCAGCAACACCGGCGTCGACAACATCCGCGAGTTGCGGAGCAACACCGCGTATCGCCCCGCCCGGGCGCGCTTCAAGGTCTACATCATCGACGAAGTGCACATGCTCTCGACGGGCGCGTTCAACGCCCTGCTCAAGACGCTCGAAGAGCCGCCCGACCACGTGAAGTTCATCCTCGCGACGACGGAGATCCAGAAAGTCCCCGCCACGATCCAGAGCCGCTGCCAGCGCTTCAACTTCCGCCACATCGGCTCCGACGCGATCGCCAAACGCCTCGGCGAGATCGTCAAAACCGAAGGCGCCACGGCCGACGACGCGGTCGTGCAGCGCGTCGCCCGGCTCGCCCAGGGCTCGATGCGCGACGCCCTCAGCATCCTCGACCAGCTTCTGTCCGTCTCGCCGCAGAAGCTGACCATGCCCGTCCTCGACGAGCTGCTGCCGCCGGCCCAGGACGAGCAGATCTTCGCGCTGCTCCAGCACGCCGCGGCCGGCGACGTGGCGGCAGCCCTGAGCGCGCTCGACCGCGTCGTGGCGGGCGGCCGGGGGCTCGAGAGCTTCTGCAACGACACGATCGAGGTCGTGCGCGCGCTGCTGCTCGTGCGGACCTGCGGCCCGGACTCGCCGCTCGTGGACATCCCGGCCGGGACGCGCGAGGCGTATGTCGAGCTTAGCAAGCAGTTCGAGCTCTCGCACTACGTCCAGATGATCGCGATGCTCGAAGAGCTGCGGCGGAACGTGCGTTACAGCGGCGCGGGGCGGGCGCTGACGGAAGCGCTGCTCGCGCGGTTCGCACGCATGCGTCAGTGGACCTCGATCGAGCAACTCCTGGCCCAGCTCCCGGCCGATGCCGCGCCGCCAGACGAAAAAAAAAAGAACCCCGCGCTAGAGAATAGCCCCCAACGTGTGTGGGTGGGAAAGCCAGGGGAGGACGAGGCTCCTGCCGAGCCGGCACGCGCTGACGCCTCACCTGTCGCCGCGCGCTCGTACACGCCCGCACCCCAACCAACCCCCGACGACCTCCCCGGCAGCGAGCCCGACGTCGCAATCCCCGTATATGACGACACACCGCCGCCCCCGCCCGCGCGCCGCCCCGGCGAGCTGGTCCGCCGCGAGCTGTCGGTCGACGAACGGGCGCGGATCGAGCGCGACCCGGTTGTCCGCCAGGCCCTCGACCTGTTCAATGGCATTGTCATCGACGTGCGCGCCCCCCTGAGTGCGCCCGCCCCCAGCACAGCGGAGTAACCGATGCTCGGCAACCTCGGACAGCTCATGAACCTCATGAAGAACGCCGGCCAGATCAAGCAGAACATGCAGGAGATGGCCGAGCGCCTCCAGGCCGCCCGCTACACCGGCGAATCCGGCGGTGGACAGGTCAACGCCACCGTCGACGGTCGCGGCGACCTCGTCGCGGTCAAGTTCGAGCCCGCGCTCGTCCAGGCCGGCGACATCGAAATGATCGAGGACCTCACCTGCGCCGCCGTCCGCGCCGCCGTCGCCCGCAGCCGCGAAGCCGCCCAACAGGAGGTCCAACAAATCACCGGCGGCCTGAATATCCCCGGCCTCGACGGCCTTCTCGGCGGCCCGCCCACCGCGTGACGAGGTAAACGCGTGTCCGACGCCAAGCTAACCGGCCCCCTGCAACGCCTCATGGACGAGCTCAAGAAGCTCCCCGGCATCGGCGCACGCTCCGCCGAGCGCGTCGCCTTCCACCTGCTCAAAGCCGAGCGGGATGAGGCCCTCGCGCTCGCCAAGGCGATCATGGCCACCAAGGACGAAATCCGCCCCTGCTCGCGTTGCTACAACCTCGCCGACGCCGAGCTCTGCACCATCTGCGCCGACCCCCGCCGCGACCCCACCCAGGTCATCGTCGTCGAGCAGCCCAAGGACCTCCTCGGCCTCGAAGCCACCGGCGTCATCACCGGCGTATACCACGTGCTCATGGGCCACATCGCCCCGCTCGAAGGCGTCGGCCCCGCCGACCTCACCCTCGACGCCCTCGCCCGCCGCGTCAAAGCCGGCGACATCAAGGAAATCGTGCTGGCGACTAACCCGACCCTCGAAGGCGACGCCACCGCCCTGCACATCACCAGCATCCTCGCCGACACCGGCGTCCACATCACCCGCCTCGCCCGCGGCATCGCCCCCGGCTCCCACATCGAATTCGCCAACCGCGCCATGCTCCAGGAAGCCTTCCGCGGCCGCCACCAAGCATAGGCGAGCGGTGGGGGGATGCCGTGCCCACCGTGGCTCCGTGGGCTCCGTAGGGTGCGTCCTCGACGCACCTCGTACTCCGGCCGCCGGAGCATTGACTTTGTGGTTGCCGTTTTGCTATTATCAATTCCAGGTTTAGCGTACAGGTATTCGAGGACCCTTTCGGAGGCTCGCCAGTATGACGGTCGCCCAACGACAAGTCGTTCTGTCATGCCCCGGGTGCGTCCCGGCCTGAAGCGCTAACTAAATCGCGTCTTCCAGCGGCCGCCCCTTCGGGAGCGGCCGTTTTCGTTTCGGCCTTCCACGCCCCGGGCATGCCGTGTGCCCGCGGGTCAACGCGCGGGTTTTCCAGTCTCGAACTTCGGACCTGGCCGCGCTGTCCGAGCGACGGTCCGACCTCGTAAGGAACACCCCAGCCATGCAATTGACCGATTGGGGTTGGAATGACGAGCTCCAGCAGCAATTTCAGAGTTTCCAGTCACGCAGTGCCACGCCCGCGCTCGGCCACGAAGCCCCGAGCGCCCCGCGCGGCCTTCCTCTCTCGCCCGCCCGCATCGCGCGCGAAGACCGCGAGGCCTACCTCATCTGCACGACCGCCGGCCTGCGCCTCGCCCGCGTCACCGGCCGCTTACGCCACAACGCCCAGTCCCGCGCCGATTTCCCCGCCGTCGGCGACTGGGTCATCGCCGATCTTCCCCCCGGCGACGGTCCCGCCGCGATCCACGCCATCCTGCCCCGCCGCAGCTTGTTCGCGCGAAAAGCGGCCGGCGACAACGCCGACCAGCAGGTCTTGGCCGCCAACATCGACACCGTCTTCCTGGTCAGCGGCCTCGATCACGACTTCAATCCCCGCCGCATCGAACGCTATCTCACCCTCGCCTGGGAAAGCGGCGCGGCGCCCGTGATCGTCCTCAACAAAGCCGACGTTTGCACCGACCTGCCGGCGCGCCTCGCCGACGTCGAGACCGTCGCGTTCGCCGTGCCCATCCACGCCGTCAGCGCCCAGGACGGTCGCGGCGTGGCGGACCTCCTGGTCTACCTCAAACCCGGCGCGACCGCGGCCCTGCTCGGGTCCTCCGGCGTAGGCAAGTCCTCCCTGATCAACGCGCTGCTTGGGGAAGATCGCCTGCGCACCGCCGCCGTCCGAGCCGACGATAGCCACGGCCGCCACACCACCACCCACCGCGAGCTATTACTGCTGCCGGCCGGCGGCGTAATCATCGACACGCCCGGCCTGCGCGAGCTGCAGCTTTGGGCCACGGACGACGCCCTGGCCGGCGCGTTCGCGGACATCGAAAGCCTCGCGGCCGATTGTCGCTTTCGCGACTGTGCCCATGACACGGAACCGGGCTGCGCGATTCGAGCGGCCCTGTCCAGCGGCCGGCTCGACGCAGCGCGCTACGCCAGCTACGTGAAACTGAAACGCGAACTGGCCTATCTCGCCCGGCGCGACGACGTGGTGGCACAGGCCGCCGAAAAAGAGCGCTGGAAGAAACTCCACCTGGAGGGCCAGAAACGCATGAAAGCCAAGCGGCGGTGGTAGCGACCACCTCGCCCGCGGCTTCGCCGGCGCTCTTAACCCCCCTCCCTCCCATGGAGGGGCCGGGGGAGGGTCGCAGCGCCCGAAGTCCGACGTTGCTTTATCGCCGCTCCGCCCCCGGCACCTTCACGCCCTCCCCGCACTCCGGACACGGCCCCAGCGGATTCCCCGTCAGGTCGTACCCGCACCGCTCGCAAATCGGCGCGCCAGCACTCAGGTCAACATCCGCCCGCCCCCTGATCGCCGGCCACCAATACCACAGCAACACCGCACTCAGCGGCAGCGTGTTCTCTGGTCTCGAGCTGAGGTTAGCGAGGTTCCACCACGGCGAGCCAATCGTCACGTGGTAGTAGTACAGCAGGCCCCCACCGACCACGACCGAGCGCGCGAGATCAACCAGCAGCGCGGTCCGCAGAGTACGCGACGACAGAGCCCATCCGCGCACGAGCAACACCGCGCACAAGACTATGGCCAACGCGGCAACAAGCTGCACGCCAGCCAGGCTCATAATGATGTTCGGAAAAATAAGGTGCTCCGGCAAGCCCGCGATACGCCGGTTCACAATCCCGGCCGCCTGCAGAACCGGCATCGAAATGCCCCATGCGACAGCCATCGCCAGGAGCACAGCGCGAGTCAGGCGCGCCGCCCGCCAAGGCGGGTCCACGAGCAGCACTTCCCGCCAACGCCACGATGCGAGAAGGACGGCAACAGGCACGACCGCCGGCCCCAGCCACGAGGCGGCGCCGATTACGCAGTTCGCCACGGATACAGTGGTCTGGCTCCCAGGGCCCAGCGCGCCCCAAGCACACGCGTCACGGATGATCGCGCCCCAGAGCACTAGTACGGCAGAAACGCTGTACGTCGCCACCGCGACCGTCGTCGCACGGCGCGAGCAGAAGCGCAAGGCTCCGGCCACGACTATCAGCGGCGGCACAAGCGCACCTGGGTCCCAACTGAACCACCACACCAGGTTCCACAAGCTGCCGGCCCAATTGCCTGCGCGCGCCTTCTCGCGCGCGTGCTCAAACATCGTGCTGAACAACCCCCCTCCCGTGCTGACGTAGCCCAGGATAAATCCGGCGACCAGCAGCAAGCTCGCCGCGCCGAGAATCAGAAACACCAGCACGTCCGAGCGGCGAGCACGACTTGTCCCTGGAACCGACGGCATGGCGGAGCCAGTGTATCCGCACCCCGCCCCGCTGCGCAGCCAGCCCCGCCGTCGATTCCCCATGGTGCTGCGCACCGCCTCCACGCCCTCGCTTGCCGTTTCTGCCACCCACGCGTACGGTAAGGCCACTTCTGACGCCTCGGAGAACGAACATGCCCCGCCGACACCTTCAGTTGCAGCTCCTCGCCGGCCTGGTCTTCCTGTGCGGCTCGCTCGGCCTCCTCGCCGCCGCCCAACCGACCACCCGCTCGACTCAGCCGGCGTCTCAGCCGACCACGCAAGCCTCGCGCCCCACGACCCAACCCGCGCGCCCCATCCAGCTCGGCCCCATCCGCGTCGAGGAAATCTACCAGACCATCGACGACCAGCCCGTCCGCGGCTGGGCGGCAAAAATCGACCTCACCGATCCGCGCGTCGAGATTCGCGTCACCGGCCCCCTCGAGCGCAAGCCCGACGACCCCCCGCGCCTCGAAGCCCGCTCCGAAACGACTGCGGAGTGGCTCAAGCGCGAGCACCTGACCCTCGCGATCAACACCCACTTCTTCGCCCGCCTCGACGACGGCAAAGGCCCCTACCCCGAGAGCTGCCCCGTGGACCTCATCGGCCCCTGCGTCTCCGCCGGCCGCCTCGTCTCCCACGGCCGCGACGACGGCCAACCCAGTCCCGTCCTCGCCTTCACCAAAGACGGCCACGCCCGCATCGCCATGCTCCCGCCCGCCGAGTCGGAGGCCCTCTACAACGTCGTCTCCGGCGTCTCCGAGACCGGCGGCAAATCCGGCGGCCTCCTCGTCGAAAACGGCCGCAACACCGGCGCCACCGCCCTCGTCGCCCCCACCGTCCGCCACCCCCGCACCGCCGCCGGCCTCACGAAGGACGGCCACACGCTCATCCTCCTCGTCATCGACGGCCGCCAGCCCGGCTGGAGCATCGGCGTCACGCTCCCCGAGCTCGCCGACCTCATGCTCAAGCTCGGCGCCGACGCCGCAGTCGCCCTCGACGGCGGCGGCTCCTCCTCCTTCGTCTTCGCCCCGCCCGATGCCCCGCAAGTGACGAACCGCCCCTCCGACGGCCACTGGCGCCCCGTCGGCGCCAGCCTCGGCATCTACCTGAAACCGTAGGGTGCGCTGTGCGGACCGAGTCCGTGTGCCCTACCTCCTCCTTGAACCCCGCCGCGGGTGACGAATACGATATACATCCAACGAGGTGAGTGCGGCGTGTCCAAAACTCGCAAGACTCCTGTACGCATGGCCCGCCTGATCGACCGCCACGCGGATGACGGCGAGTTCGATCGTGAATTCTGGCGGCGCGTGGGGCCGGAGGGGCGTTTCGCGGCGATGTGGCAGATGGTCAAGGAAGTGGACCTGATCCGAGGCGGCGATGGACACCAACCGCGACTTCAGCGAACTGTTGTCTGCTTTAAACAGCGCGAAAGTGCGCTACCTGCTCGTCGGCGCCCACGCCGTCGCGTACTACGTTGAGCCGCGCTATACAAAGGACCTGGACGTCTGGGTCGAAGCGACGCCAGAGAACGCGGCCCGCGTTTGGGAGGCCTTGCTGCAATTCGGCGCTCCGCTGAAGGGCTCTACTCCGGCCGACTTTGCCGACGAGCGGAAGGTATTTCAAATGGGCGTGGAACCCCAGCGCGTGGACATCTTGATGGGAATTGACGGCGTCACCTTCGCAACGGCTTGGGAAAACCGAAGGCCCACGACCTATGGCGGAGTGTCCACTTTTGTGCTCGGATTGAAGGACCTGGTGCGCAACAAGCAGACGAGCGGCCGACCGCAAGACCTGCTGGACCTCAAGCGCCTGAGGGCCCGGCGTGCTGCGCCAGTTTGGCCGAAGCGGAAACGCCGGACGTGAGCGCAAAGCGTGGGGTTGATCGAGCTTCGGTGTTGCCCCGCGACTTCTACGATCGCGAAGTCACCCAAGTCGCCCGCGACTTGCTCGGCAAATACTTCGTACGTGTCAGCGATGACGGCCCGACCGCAGGCCGAATTGTCGAGGTCGAGGCGTATCTCGGCCGCGACGACCCCGCCAGCCATGCGTTTCGCGGCCAGACCCGCCGGAACGCGACGATGTTCGGTCCGCCCGGCTATGCGTACGTGTATGCGATCCACTCGCGCTGGTGCGTCAATGTGACGACGGAACCGGAGGGCACACCAAGCGCGGTCCTCATCCGGGCGGTAGAACCGCTAGTCGGGCTACCGCTGATGCACCGGCGGCGTTGTGCGCGGAAAGCGCGATCAGAGCCCGAGCGGAAGCGAGGGGCAACTACCGGCCTCTCTGCCGGGCGCTACGGCCGTGTCGGCCGTGAGAGACAACGTGCCCTCGCCGCGCCCGCCGCTCCCCTCTCCCCCGCCCAACTCCGCGACCTCGCCCGCGGCCCCGCCCGTCTCTGCGAAGCCTTCGCCATCGACCGCACCCTCGACGCCTGGGACCTCACCCGCCGCGAAACGCTCTGGATCACCGCAACGCCGCCCGACCGCGTGCCACTGCTCTCTGAGCAGTGCTCCGACGCAGGGGGCGCGGCCACGTCAGCCGTGAGACACACGCCGCCCCATATCGTCACCACCCCCCGCATCGGCGTCACCAGCGCCCACGACCTCCCGCTCCGTTTCTTCTTCGCCGACAACCCCTTCGTGAGCAAGCCCCGCGTGCGTTGATCCCGCCACGCGCCGCGCCAAGCACGACGAAGCCGAGCACAAGCGACGCCAGCCGCCGATCACGCATGTGGCGGACCTTCATCGGGCAACGGCCCGCCGCACCGCGCGCAATACCGGGCCACGGCGGGATTCACGGCCGCGCACGCCGGATTCGGACAACGGAGGTAGCCGGCAAGCGGCGCCGGTGCGTGAAGTGCCCCCGCGTCGCCTGCGGCGGCACCGCTATGCGGGCTGCTCGCCATGCTGGCCGCGGCCTCCGGCTCGGCCGCTTCCCAGTAGTACAGGAACGCGCCGATCGACAGAATCTCCACGACGACGCTGCCGATGCAGTCGGCGATCACGCATGCCACGAAGCTGTTCGCCAGCCGAAACCCCCCAATGACGCAGCCGAATCCGACCAGCAGCACGCCAAACGCGACGAAGAACAACGCCATGAACCCGAAAAGCTCCCACCGTCGCCCGCGCGTCAGCGACACGCTCCGCGCCCGCGCCCGCGTGCTGTCGGCGTTCTCCAACACAACCACGCAGTCCACGAAGAAGTAGCGCACCGCGATCACGATCCCCGGAATCACCAACAGGAGCAGCCCGCCCACCGTGAGCAAGCCAACCACGAACCGCGCGACAAACAGCTTCCCCCACAGCCGCCACCCCGCCCGCATGGCCTCGCCGTACGTCACCGCCCGCCCGCAGTGAATCTCCGCGACGGCGAACAGCAACGCCGCAATCGGCAGCGGCCCGAAAATGGCCGCGACCACCGAGTGAATGGCAAAGTAGCCCCACTCGTGGCCCGTGGTGATCGCCGACGACGCGATGCTCTCCACGAAAAGGCTCGCCGGCAACCACACCGTCAGCATGATCGCGCTGAACAGCCAGAAGTTCGCTACCAGCAACCCAATCGCGGCGAACAGCTTCTTGAACATGTCTCTACCCCGCGCCAAGCCAACTGCCGGCCGCCGGCATCATACCACGATCACCCGGGCCGCCATTACTCCCACGGCGCCGATCGCCCGCCGGCCTTGGCGCCGTCACCGACGACACCTCACTGCTCAACCCCTGGCACCCAGCCCGCCGCCGCCCGACAATCCCCCATCGTGGCCACCGCAACCGCCGCCCAATCCCGGGGATTCGCCCGCGAGCTCGCCGACATTCTGCTGGCGCGCCCGGCCGGCGTCGCCCGTTGGGCCACACCCCTGCAACTGCTGCTGATCCTCCTGTGGCATCCGCTCGTCATCGGCGCGGCTACCTGGTTCGGCGACGACCTCATCGGGCCCGTCTCGCGCCTCTGGTACGACATCGGTCTGACGCACAGCTACACCGTCATAGAGCACGCGCCTACCCACACGGACGCCCCCTCAGAACCGGTAGTGATTGCGCTTCTCGTTCTCCTCGCCACCGTTTTCACGGTCGCCCTCGAAGGCTCCTTCGTCTATCTCTTCGTCCGGCTTTGCCACCGCCAACACCCGGAGCCGTTCGCCCTCGTCACCCGCGCCTGGTGGGGCACATGCCTGCGCGGAACAGCCCTCGTGCCGGTCGGCGTCATCGCACTCGCCGGTTGGCACAGCGACCTCGGAGACATGGTCGCTGCGCCTGCCCTCGCACTTTACTTGCTGACCATGCCAATCTGGCTCGCCTACCGCGAAACGCACCCGCGCTTGCGGCAGCGCCTGGCCCGCTGGCGCCCCGTCTGCCCCGAGTGCGGCTACAGCCTCCGCCGTCTCGCCCTGCCCCGCTGCCCCGAGTGCGGCCACGCCCTGCCCGTCGCAACCCGCACGTACCGCCGCTGGGCCCGCCCGCGCCTGGCGTGGGACCGCGCAACCCGCGGCGGCCTACCGGCCACGTACATTCGCACGCTGCTGACCATCATCGTCTGTCCCTGCCGCGCCGCCCGCGGCCTCCTGCTCCCCGATCGCTACGCCCGCGCCGTTCGCTGGTGTGTCACCCACCTCCTGCTGCTGGCCCTCATCGGAACGGCGCTTGGATCCGAGGGCTCCTTCTGGCGATACCCCGTAATGAAGTGGCGTGCATCCGGCCCGCAGCCGTGGGACCAGAACGAGGCCGGCATAACCACCGGCGTCGTGGCGACGTGGGTGACCCAATCGCTCCTGGCCTGGATCATCATGCTCGCCACCTTGCCAGCGCTCGGCGTCGCCCTCGGCGTCCTCTGGCCCGGCCGCCACCCCGCCGCCCGCCGCGCCATCGCCAAGTGGAGCCTGTACGCCACGACCGTGCTCGTACTGGCCTTCGTCGCGGCCAACGCTTGGTCCCTCATACACTGGTGGCAATCCCAGGCCGGCGCGCCCGGCCGCATACCGCTCAACCCCGCCGCGCCCCCGCCGATCATCCTCGCCCTCTTCTACGCCTTCTGCTGGGCCCGCGGCGTCGCCGCAAACCTGTACCTGCAACACCGCGGCGTGTGGGTGTTCCTGGGCAACGCCGTCCTTTACCTTGTTGTGTGGCTGCTGTTGATCGTCGTGCTGTTCCCCGCGTGGGAGCTTGAATGTCTGCTATGACGGCCATCCTTGCCCGACGACCACTGTCGACGCGCCGGCGCGACTGCCTGCGCCTCCTCGCCATTGCAGCGTGGTTGATCGTCGCCAGCGTAGCCTGGCACGCGGCTCGCCCACAGATACGCCGCGCCTGCGCGCGCAGCAGTGTCGGGCTGTTCGCTCGCAACTTCCTTCTCCGCACGGTTATCTCGGACCTCCATGCCGAGATTCCCTTCGCGCAGCAATCGTACTACTCCCCTGATACGCATTCCGCTTAGTTTTTGCGCGCAGTTCGGCGCAAGTTAGGTATTGCGCCAAGGTCTCCGGTCGCGCATGCTTCGCCTGGCGTGGCAAGGAGGCCTCGGATGGATGTGCAAGCG
>Ga0182017_10000414_pt1 | contig 33358 bp, 33 predicted proteins | sample 712E3DmetaG_FD_120492 | JGI IMG/M metagenome (GOLD analysis project Ga0182017, IMG submission 120492) | Permafrost microbial communities from Stordalen Mire, Sweden - 712E3D metaG | ecosystem: Environmental > Terrestrial > Soil > Wetlands > Permafrost | place: Sweden: Stordalen | collected... | reverse complement strand
CTGGGACCAATACCCACAGATGTACCTTGGGTTTTTGCTTCAAAAATTAAAATCGGAGTCTGGTTAAAAAAATGAAATCAACATTTGATTGTTCCGGAATCATTTTTCGATTGCTATCATGCTCGCGATGAAAATATTCAAATCAAGGTTTGATTGATCCGGATCCGGTTTTCAATCGCAATCATGATATTGAGTAGTCTACATGTGCTGTCACACAAAAAGTAGTGAGGAATGAAATTAACCGTGGTCGTGGTGATGCCCGTTATGGCATTGCGGTGTTAGTGTGCCGGCAAACTGCAGGACTTCGTCCATGCACTGCATCCGGTCTTTCGCGGATACATTCCGAATTTCCGATGACCCGAACTGTCCGCTGAATACAGCAGGATTTGCCCCGACACTATCGCACTTGTTCAGGAAAACGATAAACGGTACCTTTGCCTCATGCAGGGAGTCCGAAAGGTGTCGGGTGAAATCATCAATTTGAGAGGTGGCATCTACGAGCAGGATCGCCCCGTCCATACCTGTCGCAATGATCTCCCGGGCGAACTCGAAACGTTCCTGTCCGGGTGTTCCAAAGATATGGATGTGGCAGCCGTCCTTCTGGATACGGCCGAAGTCCAGCGCAACCGTCGTTGTCCCGCCAGCACAGTTCGCCTCAATATGCTTCGATTCGGGGTCGATAGTCTTGATCAGCGTGGTCTTTCCCGCCCCAAAAGCACCAAAAATGACAATTTTCAGTTTTGTTTCTTCAGTCATCTGAATAAAAATGGAGTGGAATGTATGTTTACCGTTGCGGTCGGTTACAGGCTTTATTCCATGGAAAAATCATTAAAAAAAGGGGCGGTGTGGGAGAATTGTTATACCGCGAGGTAGTCAGTCGGCGTGGGCATCTGCTCTTTTAAACCCTTGCGCTTGCGGATCGCAATAACAACTTCCTTGACCATGCTGTTGGGAACGAGTTCGAATCCTGAGAACTCGGTGTTCCACATTGCACGGCCTTCGGTGGCTGACCGGATGTCCCCGGCAAAGCCGAAGAGTTCAGCAACCGGTGCCTTACCGACAACGGTGATCGTGTCACCCTCGCTCTGCATGTCGAAAACCTGGCCGCGCCGGCCCTGGATCTGGGAGGTTGCGGCACCCATCTGGTCCATCGGGACGGTGATTTGGATCTTCTGGATCGGCTCGAGGAGCGAGTCGCCCGCAATCAGCATACCACCCTTGATGGCACCACGGACTGCGGGAATGACCTGTGCGGGGCCGCGGTGGATCGCGTCCTCGTGGAGCTTGACATCGACGAGGGTCATCTTGAGGTTCTGGACCGGCTCATCGGCAAGCGGTCCACCGGCAAGTGCCTCGTGGATACCCTCGATGATCAGTTCCATCGTCTCATTGAGGTACTGGATACCTTTTGTCCCGTCGATGAGCATGTTCGTGCCCTTGATCATCTTGACACTCTTGGCGTCATCCTTGTCCATGCCGGCCTTCAGGAGTACATCACGGCGCTCTATAGCCTGCTGGGTCATCGAGACTTCGCCTTTCTTGATCAGGTCGACGATCGCATCGGGCAATGGTTCAAGGTCAAAGTAGAACCGGTTGTGGCGGTTTGGGGACTTACCTTCGACTGCCTCGATCTTGCCGGTGACGGTCTCCCGGTATACCACGATCGGTTCTGAGGTGACGATCTCGACACCCTTGTCGCGCTTGATACGACCGGTGACGATCTCGAGGTGCAGTTCTCCCATACCGGAGATGAGGTGCTCGCCGGTCTCCTCGTTGATGGTGATGATCAGCGTCGGGTCTTCCTTGGCAACCTGCCGGAGCACTTCAACGAGCTTGGGCAGGTCCTTCATGCTCTTCGCCTCGACCGCAACGGTCATGACCGGTTCCGAGTAGTGCTTGAGTGACTCGAACGTGGCCATCTCCATGAGCGAGGAGACAGTGGAACCGACGAAAGCATCCTTGAGACCGGTGACTGCGGGGATGTTCCCCGCAACGATCTCCTCGACTTCCACACGCTTGGGTCCCATGAAGATACCGACCTGCTGGAGACGGTTCTCCTTCATGGCCGAACCCATGACATAGAGCACGTCGCCCCGCTTGAGGCTGCCGGAGAAGAGACGCCCGGTGGCGACTTCGCCCGCATGGGGGTCAAAGGAGATGTCGGTGACCATCATGCATACGGGAGCCTTCGGATCGCAGGTAAGCATTCCCTTGCCTTCCGGAGTAGTCTTGTCACCATGCCAGATGACGTTTACACGGCGCGGCTGGGCTTGGAGCGGGTCGGGAAGGTGGTGCACGACCATATCAAGGACAACTTCGTAGAGCGGACTCTTCTTTGCAAGGTACTTCATGTCCCCTGCACGGCACTTCTCGAACACATCCTTGAACGAGACGCCGCCCTTCTTCATGTATGGCACCGAGACAGCCCAGTTGTAGAGCGCAGAACCGAAGGCAACGGTACCCTCGGATGCATCGAGCTTCCAGCCGTCGTTGTAGGACTCCTCGTTCATGCCCTTGATCAGCTTGTTGACCTTGTCGATCACTTTACCGAGCCGGATCTGCATCTCCATCTCGTCAACCTTGATCTCGTTGACGAGCCGGTCGACCTTGTTGATGAAGAGGACCGGGCGGACCTGTTCCTTTAAGGCTTGCCGGAGAACAGTCTCGGTCTGGGGCATGGTGCCCTCGACTGCGTCAACGAGCACGATTGCACCGTCAACAGCACGCATGGCACGGGTGACGTCGCCACCGAAGTCAACGTGACCCGGCGTATCGATCATGTTGATCAGGTAATCCTGACCCTCATACTCATGCACCATCGAGACGTTGGATGCGTCGATGGTGATACCGCGTGCCTGCTCCTCTGCATCCGAGTCCATGAAGAGCTGCTTGCCTGCAAGTTCTTCCGAGATGATACCGGCACCTGAGAGCAGGTTGTCGGAGAGGGTGGTCTTACCGTGGTCGATGTGCGCTACAATACCGATGTTCCGAATGTGCTTCGGTTCCTTCATGAGCTCAGTTACGCGCTCAACTGATTTTTTGCCGCGAACCATGAAAATTACCTCAAAAAAAGATGTTAACGGGCGGATTTTGCAATGCGCTCGCGTTCTTCCTTTTTCCCGACAGAGTAGCACTTCATGTCGCCCTTGGAAGCGGCGATGAGTTCATTAGCGAGGACTTCACTTGCACTCTTTTTACTGGAGCTTGAACCCTTCAGGGTCGCTTCAGCGATGAAGCAGATTGCCGTGTCGACCCTGCGCATGGGTGCGGTGTCGACCGATTTCGGGACGTTGATGCCGCCATATTTCAGGCGGACTGTTTCTTCTCTGGGACCTGAATTGCCGATTGCTTCAACCAGCACTTCGACGGGATTGCGCTTCGTCTTCCTGTTGATGATCTCGAATGCATCCCGCACGATCCGGATAGCCAGCTGTTTCTTGCCGGTATTTTTCTCGGTCTGCATGAGGCGGTTGATCAGCCGCTCAACAATCATCATGTTGCTCTTACCAAATTCCTGGCGGGAGAACTTGCCGCAGGTGTGGGGGATAATCATGGAGGTGAGGGTGACGTAGCGCATAAGGCTGGGGTCGGTGACCTTGACTTCGGACGCATCCCATTTGTTGAACAGCAGTTTCTGGCCTGCCGTTTTTGCTTCAGTTTCTGCCATCATGATCACCTGCGCGGTTTCTCTTTCCTGCCAATGACCATTTCATGAAGGCAGACGTTGTTCACCTTGGTCACGACATACCGGACACCGGGGATATCTCCCATGGAACGCCCAAGACGGCCGCCAATACCCTCGATCTCGACCTCGTCATGTTCATCAATGAAGTTGATGGCACCGTCGCCAACAGCAAAAGCGCTGACCTGCCGGCCGTTCTTGATGAGCTGCACGCGTACGCATTTCCGGATAGCGGAGTTCGGCTGTTTTGCCTCAACACCGATCTTTTCCAGTACGATACCTCTCGCCTGCGGGGCACCCTCAAGAGGGTCCGATTTCACATCGAGATTGAGTTCACGGCGGGCATAGTTCTTGTCTGCCCACCGGAACTTATTTGAGTCCCGAACCAATTTTCTGGCTGCAAATTTACCCTGTCCCATTAAAGAGCCTCATTTAAGTTGTTTTTGTGGTTATCGATAACCCACACTGGGATATGTACTAACGCGGGTAATCAATTTATAAATTGTGGCCTCCCACCTGCCTGTCTTATACTATTGATCCCCACTCATAATAACATTATATCCTCCAGAACCCAATAATGGGCAATGAAAGTCGGGATCTATAAAGAGGTACAAATCGATACCAGCCACCGTCTGCTCTATTACAAGGGGAAGTGCGCCAATCTTCACGGACACCGGTGGAAGGTGGAGGTCTGGATGGAGGGGGAGCCGAACCCGGCTACACAAATCCTGATCGATTATAGTTTGATCAAGCAGGTTATCGACAAGTACGATCACCAGATTATTCTGAACCGCGACGATCCGATGGTGCCCTGCATCCAGAAGTTCAACCCTGTAATCACGACACCCGGCGATCCAACCAGTGAACTGATTGCGTCAATCATACGCGATGATCTTTATGCGATCTGCAGAGATCTGAGAATCAAGGCAACCATCCCGAAGATCCGCGTCTGGGAATCCCCGACATCGTGCGCTGAGCTTACAGAATGAAGATCGCTGAAATTTTTTCAAGCCTGCAGGGCGAGGGGAAAAACCAGGGAAAGCCCTGCCTCTTCATCCGCCTTGCAGGCTGTAACCTCCGCTGCCTGTGGTGCGATACTCCCGCATCCCGGAGCGGGGGGAAGGAGATGCGCCCCGACACCATATCAGAACAAGTCCGGCAGTTCAATCCTTCGTATGTCTGCATCACGGGTGGCGAACCACTCCTGCAGGGAGACGAACTTGAACGGCTCCTCTCCACCCTCCATATGCGGGGGACTGCCATCGATATCGAGACAAACGGCACGGTAGACTTCACCCATTTCCAGCCGTATGCTTCGATCTGCATGGACGTGAAATGTCCCTCTTCGGGGGAGGTGAGCGATCTCTCCCTTCTGGCAATGATCCGGCCTGAAGACAGCGTGAAGTTTGTCGTAAATGACGAGGCCGACTGCCGGTATGCGCAGGAAGTCATAACGGCGCACACTATTGCCGGCGAAGTTTTCATCTCACCGGTATTTGGTACGGATTATAAACCGATTATAAACTTCGTCCTCGCAAGCAACCTCCTGGTCCGGTTCCAGCTCCAGTTGCATAAGATCCTCGGGGTACAATGATGAAAGCGGTATGTCTGCTCTCAGGCGGCATGGACTCCTCCACGCTCGCATATCTTGCAAAGAACAAAGGCTATGACATCCTTGCCCTTCACCTTAACTACGGGCAGCGTACTGAGGGGAGGGAACTCGCGAGCGCAAAGAAGATCGCCTCCCTGCTGAATGTAGAGGTCTTCGTCGAGATGAATCTCGACTACTTCACGAAGTTCGGGGCAAGCAGTCTGACGGATAAAGAGATCGCAGTCGAAGAATTTGACCCTGCCCGGGCGCACATGCCCAACACCTATGTGCCGTTCCGGAACGCCAACCTCCTCGCGATCGCCACGAGCTTTGCCGAGGCACGCGGTGCTGATGCCATTTTCATCGGGGTCCAGTCACTCGATTACAGCGGTTACCCTGACTGCCGCCCTGAATTCATCGCGGCGTTCCAGAAAGTGATCGATCTCGGGACGAAGGACACAACGAAGATCACGCTCTTCACCCCGTTCATCCACATGACCAAAACCGATATCCTGCGCGTGGGGCTTGAGCTGGGAGTGCCTTATGAGCATACATGGTCCTGTTACCGGAAGGAGGAGAAGGCCTGCGGCACCTGCGGCTCATGCCACTTCCGAAAAGAAGCCTTCGCTGCGATTGGCAGGAAAGATCCGATAGAGTACGAGGGATAGATGGAGATCTTTCGCGGACGGAGGCTCTGGATTGAGCAGCGGGATGTCACGCTGCCAAACGGGCTCGAGCGGCAGAAGGTGATTGTCCATCCGAGCAATGCGGTAGCCATCCTGCCCATTGAGGGGGCGCGGTGTAAACTGATCCGGCAATACCGGTACGCCATCGACGACTATATCTTCGAAGCCCCCGCGGGCGCGCTGGAAGCGGGTGAGGATCCACTGGCAGCAGCGGGCAGGGAGCTGATCGAGGAGACTGGATTTACCGCCCAAATAATTGAACCCAGAGGATTTATCATCACAACTCCGGGCTATACAGACGAGAAGATCTTTCTCTATGAGGCACACGGTCTTACACCTTCGCAGGAATTTGATAAGGATGAAGATGAGGTGATTGAAGTGGTAGATATATCTGTCAGGGATCTGAACAAAATGATCCTTGATAGTACTCTTGTGGATGCCAAGACGATCTGCCTTATCCACCGTTGTCTGGGGTGCTGAATATGCGTATTAGTATAGCCGTCATCAGTTTCTTCATTATTCTTTCACTCCTTGCCGGCTGCACCGGAACCCCGCTAAAATCAACGTATTCCGTTGACGACAAAGGAGTACTTTCCCTCACGTGTGCTCCTGTAACGACCACGGAAGAGGCGCTCTTTGCAAACACGACCTACACTAAGTCCAAGATCGTGTTTCATACCGAGAACGGGGACGTTGTCAGTTATCTCGGGGCACCGGAACAGCCGAAGGCCGTAATTGTGTACGCACCAGGTGCGGGTGAAAAACTGGCAGGGCACGAGGAGCGGATGGTCCGGTTCGCGTCCGCAGGATATGCATTTCTCTTTGTCGACATGAGAGGAAATGGTGGCGAAACACAGGGTCTCCCTTTCGGCCAGCAGTTGATTCAGCTGGATTATGCGAAGTTCGGGAAAGATGAGATGCCCCAGTATTATATGAGTATCTGTGATCTGATCTCGGCACAGAAGATGCTGAGCTCGAGATATAATGTACCAGTCTATTCAGTAGGCTCAAGCAACGGTGGCCGATATGCCGCTGTCGCTGCAGGTACTGATCCGGCATTTGCCGGATATGTCGGGATATCCACATCCGACTGGGGCCTGCTGGATTCGGTTACACAACAGGGGATAACTGGGGATCCTGTGCGATTTGCCACTTCGATTGAACCAAGTTCATATCTGTCAAAGATCTCGCCCCGCCCGGTCTGGATCTTCCACGCGAAAGCGGACCCCATCATCCCGTTTGAGAGTGGGCGACAGTTCTTCGAAAAGGCACTCGAACCAAAAACATTCATAGAATTTTCCGGGGGCCATGGGATTAACCCGGATGTGGACGAACGGATCATTGTGCAATGGGCGCAAATTTATGGCAACCGCGGGTGAATAGGTAATAGCTTTAGAGAGGTTTGTATCCGGCAATGACTGAAGAGGCGGAGATGGATGACGCGCGTAAGCGTTATGAGTTCAAAAAAGTCCTGGAGAAACTCCAGTCCCGGCAGGGTGATGGTACAGAGCTGATTACACTCTATATACCGCCCGACAAGCAGATCTATGACGTAACCAACCAACTCAAGGATGAGTTCGGTCAGTGCGCCAACATCAAGAGCAAGCAGACGCGGACCAATGTCCAGAGTGCTATCTCCTCCATCCTCTCCCGCCTCAAGTACTACAAACGCCCGCCGGAAAAGGGCTTAGCAGTCTTCTGCGGTACCGTCAAGACGTACGGAGATCGCACCGATCTCCAGTGTACTATCATCGAGCCGCCGGAGCCACTCAACCTCTACATGTACCGCTGCAGCTCGAACTTCGAGCTCGAACCACTTCTCCAGATGCTCGAAGAAAAGTACGTGTACGGCCTTCTTGTTCTCGACAAACGCGAAGCGTACTGGGGATTTTTACGCGGCAACCGGATCGAACCGATGGGGGGGGCGAACTCAACGGTGCCGGGTAAGATGCGAAAAGGCGGCCAGTCGGCAGCCCGGTTTGGGCGTCTTCGTGAGATCGCCATTGACGAGTTCTATACCAAGGTTGGCGAACGGTCAAGTGCAATCTTCCTTGCTGAAAAAGATTTTTTCGAGCGGTTCAAAGGTGTTCTTATTGGAGGACCGAGCCCGACAAAAGAGGAGTTCGATAAGGGGAATTACCTCCACCATGAGGTCCAGAAACGGATCATCGGGCTTTTCGATGTTGCGTATACCAATGAGGACGGACTCTCAGAACTTGTTGATGCGGCAAAGGATGCCCTCAAAGGGATGACCGTCATCAAGGAGAAGGCCTTCATGGACCGGTTCTTAAAAGAACTGGTCAAAGACGACGGGCTTGCAGCATATGGGGAAGAGAGCATCCGGCACAACCTTGAGATCGGAGCGGTTGATACCCTTCTCCTTTCATCAACCCTCCGGAAATCCCGGTTGAAAATCAAGTGCCAGAGCTGTGATTATACTTCGGAGAAAACGGTAAATATCGAAGCGGGAAAAACCCTGGCCGACATCGCGTTCGGGAACTGTCCGAAATGCACGGCACCGCTTGTGCTTGGAGAGGAGATCGATATCGTCGACGAACTGACCAAACTTGCCGACCAGAGCAGTTCAAAAGTTGAGCTCATTTCGGATGATTTCGAAGAGGGATCAATCCTCTTCTCCGCGTTTGGTGGAATTGCGGCCATCCTCCGCTATAGGACGGGATATTGATGGTAGAATTTACTGATCCATTCAATAAACGGAAGCAAATCATTTTCAAGGTGCTTCAGGATTCGACCAATGAACAGGATGTTCAGCTGATAGAGGGGGGTGAACACGCAGATCTCGCTTCTACTATTGCATTTTCCCTTGCAAAAAAACAAAAAGCATCCCCCGTTATGATTGCCCAGAATCTTGTTGAGCAGATTAATTCAAACCTTGAATTTCAGGCAACAGGGGCAAGTACAGAAGCAAAAGGTCCATACATTAACTTTAAACTGGATAATTCATATCTCATCGAAGTCTTGCACGCAGCAGTGCAGCCTGGTTACGGTAATCTCCCGAAGAAATCCACCCGGGTCGTGCTTGAGCACACCAGCGCGAACCCGAACGGCCCTCTCCATGTCGGGCATATCCGGAATTCTATTATCGGCGATACGCTTGCACGTGCCTTTCGTAAGGCAGGATATTCCCTCGAGGTCCAGTATTACGTCAACGACATGGGTCGCCAGATCGCCATCGTCGTCTGGGGGTTCGACAACCTCGACAGCGCGGTGCATGACGGGGAAAAGGAGGATGCCCACATCGCCCGCGTCTATATAGCCGCGAACCGGGAGATTGAGAAGGATGAGGGGATCACCCAGCAGGTCAACACCCTGATGCAACTCGTGGAGAACGGCGACCCTGCAACCGAGAAAAAGTTCCGCAGGGAAGTCTCCCGCTGCCTTGACGGATTCAAGGTCACTCTAAAGGATCTCAATGTGGCACATGACCGTTTTATCTGGGAGAGCGATTTCATCCGGAACGGGAACACGGAGCGGATCATCAACAAGTTAAAAAGGCTCCCGCAGGCACGGGATGAAGAAACGCTTGCACTCGACCTTTCGGAGTTCGGGTTCGGGAACAAGTACGTTATCCGCCGGAGCGATGGCACATCGGTCTACGCAGCCCGCGACCTGGCCTTCCATGCATGGAAAGGGGCGAATTTTGACCGGATCATCGATGTGCTCGGTGCCGATCACAAGCTCATCGGGGCGCAGCTCCAGTGCACGATGAAAATCCTCGGAGAGAAAGTCCCGGAGATCGTCTACTTCGAGTTTGTCTCCCTGCCGGAGGGCTCGATGAGCACCCGTGCCGGGAAGTTCGTCTCGGCCGATGACCTCATCACCGAGATCCGCAAGCGCGCCTTTGAAGAAGTGACCGTGCGGAGGCCGGAACTCGATGAGGAGACGAGGGTGTCGATCGCCCGTTCGGTTGGGCTTGCCGCCATCCGCTATGATATTGTGAAAGTCTCTCCTGAGAAGAGCACTGTCTTTGACTGGAAGGAAGCCCTTGACTTCGAACGGCAGAGCGGTCCCTACATCCAGTACGCCCATGCCCGCGCCTGCAGTATCCTCGAAAAAGCCGGGACATTCTCCGAATACTTCGAGCTCGAGACCGATCAGGAGATCGCGCTCGCAAAGAAGATCGCCCGCTTCCCCCGGGTCATCGAGAGCGTGGTTACCGAACTCCGCCCGCACATCCTTGCCATCTATGCCCACGAGCTTGCCGACACATTCAACACATTCTACCACTTCGAACCGGTACTCAAGAGCGAGGGGAAGGTTCGGGATCGCAGACTTACGCTGGTAAAAGCGGTGCAGAATACTCTGAAAGAGTCCCTGCAGACACTCGGGATCGATGCCATCCATACCATGTGATCCCCTGCGGAAGCAGGGATACCAGTTTTTTTCAAAGAATTCCACTGCAGCGCTCAAGCCGTGCATGTGGTGCAAGCGCTCCCTGCAGGGAGGTGAAATGTGTTATAAGCACCAGTTTTACGGGATCTCGAGCCATCGCTGCGTCCAGATGACACCAACGCTCCGCTGCAACCAGCGCTGCCTCTTCTGCTGGCGATCCTTTGAGCACGAGCCGCATGAAGAGGAGGAGTGCCTGCCGGAGATAATACTTGCCGGTATCCACAAGTACCAGAAAAAAGCTCTTGCCGGATACAACGCGGTGCTTGACAATACAGTGACCGAAGCCCGCTGGCGGGAGGCACTCGACCCGAAACATGTGGCGATCTCGCTCTCCGGAGAACCGACGCTCTACTCCCGGCTCCCGGAACTGATCGACCTCTTCAACAGCAAAGGATACACGACATTCCTGGTCAGCAATGGTACCAGCCCAAAGATGCTAGAAAAATGTCACCCGTTCCAGATGTATGTTTCCCTTGACGCCCCGGACAAGGAGACGTATATGGACATCTGCCGCCCGCTGGGGGATTACTGGGCTCGGGTGCAGGAGAGCCTTCGGCTGCTCGGTTCCCGCAGATCGGCGATCCGGATTACGCTTGTCAAGGGGTTCAACAATTTTAATCCTGAACAGTATGCTGCGATCCTGCAGGGATCGGGCGCAAGCTTTGTAGAAATAAAGGGATATATGTATCTGGGATACAGTAGAAACCGGTTGGCAAGAGAGAATATGCCGGAGCACGCGGAGGTGCGGTCATTTGCGGAGAAGATCGCGGCCGCGTGCGATTACCGGTTAAAGGATGAAAATAAACTGAGCAGAGTGGTAGTGCTGGAGCGTATGATATGAGATTTAATCCCGAGGACTGGAAACGGAAATCACACGAGAACTTTGAAGGTGCATGGCACGCGGGCCCTTCGGTCCTGACACCGGCATCGCACGCAATGACTTATCCGTGCCGGCTCTACAAGCGGGCACAGGCCCATCCGGTCTTTGCCACTATCAACCGGCTGCGCGAAACCTATATGTCACTCGGCTTTGACGAAGCAGAGAACCCGGTTATCATTGACGAAAAGGATATCTACCGCCAGTTCGGACCGGAAGCGATGGCGGTACTCGACCGCGTCTTCTATCTTGGCGGCCTCCCGCGCCCGAATGTCGGGATTGCCCGGAAACAGCTGGACGAGATCAACGAGATTCTCAGGAGCCATAAGAACCTCCTTGTGCACACCCAATCGGCACCTGCAAAAGACGTTCAACACGCCAGTCATTACCAGCAGATGACACCGGAGACCGAAGAACGCCTCCGCGAAACACTCCATGCATACAAAAAATCCGAGATTGACGGGGACGAGCTTACGTTCGAGCTTGCCAAAGTCCTGGGAATCGATGACGGTCTTGTGGTGCACATTCTCGATGCGGTCTTCCCGGAGTTCCGGGCCCTCACTCCTGAGTCCTCGCGCTCGACCCTCCGCAGTCACATGACAAGCGGCTGGTTCATGACACTCGGTTCTATCTGGGAAAAAAGCCCGATACCACTCCGGCTTTTCTCGGTAGACCGCTGTTTCCGGCGCGAACAGGCTGAAGGGCCGACCCGACTCATGACCTACCATTCGGCATCCTGTGTCGTAGCCGGTGATGACGTGACAAATGAGGAGGGGAAAGCAGTGAGCGAAGCCCTTCTGTCTGCGTTCGGGTATACCGACTTCCGCTTCCAGCCGGATGAGAAGCGCTCGAAGTATTACATGCCGGACTCGCAAACAGAAGTTTACGCCCGCCACCCGGTCCATGGCTGGGTCGAAGTGGCAACCTTCGGGATGTACTCCCCCTCGGCACTTGCAGAGTACGGGATCGGTATCCCGGTCATGAACCTTGGCCTTGGCGTGGAACGCCTCGCGATGATCGCCTATAATGCCAACGATGTCCGCCAGCTCTGTTTCCCACAATTCTTCTCTCGCTCGCTCAGCGATCAGGAAATTGCAAGGGCAGTTCACCTGCGTGAGGAGCCGGTCTCTTTGGAAGGTAAGATGCTTGCTGGGGCGATCGCGAAAGTTGCAGCAGCAAACGGGACAGTACAGGGGCCATGTTCGTTTGATGCGTGGGAGGGTATTCTTGGAGGTATCGGCGTGAAAGTGATAGTCGAGGAGCCGGAATCCAATGCAAAACTCTGCGGACCGGCATGCACCAACGAGATCTTTGTCCATGAAGGCTCTGTTCTCGGAGTCCCCGATGCCGAGAAGTGGAAACAGGTACGGACAGAGGGAGTACCAACAGGGATATCCTATCTTTCTGCTGTATCGGCACTCGCTGCAGCACGGGTTGAGGGTGCTGCACGATGCGGTAAAGCCACGACAGTTCAGGTCAAGATGGCAAAACTCCCAAGCGACATCAACCTTAAGGTCGATGAATACGCGATGCGGTTCATAACCGATAACAAGAAAAAGGTCGATGTGCGGGGTCCAGTCTTCCTGTCGGTCCGTTCCACAATCGGGGAATAAATCCTTTTTTACATTTTTTTTTCGTTAGCGAGATACCGGTTCTTTTCTATAATGTTAGAAATGGATAACAATATAAGTTATTAATGTTAGAAATAAATAACATACAAAAGTGATACAAATAAAACCGAGGAATTTCTCTCGGATTATTGTTGGAGTGTTAATGATCATCAGCGGTATCGTTTCGATCCTGCTGACTACCGGGGAGGCCATCATCGGGATAATGGTACTGGCAGCCGGAGTTGCATTCCTGATTACCGGTATCTCCCGTTACCGGAAATATGGCGATGACCCGGAATCTGACGAGTGGTCGAAGAAGATAGGAGTGTACGGGTTGTCCTATGCATCGTTGACCGGCCTCTTTTTATGGCAGGCCTTTTCTGGCTGGATAATCTTGGCGTGCTTAGGCTCAGTATGCAGAACGCACTTGCAGCATCAATCCTTGTCCTTAAACCCTCCTCATTTATCTGCCAGATATATCTCTTCCGGAGAGGGAATATTAAGTGACAGCGTATTGCCCCCGTACAGCAAGAGAATTTGTAAGAGCCGACCCAATTCCAAAAACAGTTTTCGGAGATAGTATGCAGACCCGGATTAAGGAATACCGCATCCGCATGAATCTCACGCAGGAAGACCTTGCAAAAATGGTCGGAGTCCGGAGAGAGACCATTGTCTTTCTCGAACAGGGAAAGTACAATCCCTCCCTCAAACTCGCCCATGATGTGGCACGGGCCTTGCATACAACAATCGACGACCTGTTTATTTTCGAAGAGGATGGTCCCGGGCCGGAAGAGCGTGTCGTCCTCGTGGATTAACCGGGTTAATTCATGAGGAGACCATTTCGGATGTTGCAGGACTTGGGGGGGATTTTGAATTTTCCGGTTCCCGGCAGAGCTCCCCGAGGATAAGCGCAGTCGCCTCCTTATCCAGTGGCTGGTTGTCATTCCCGCATTTCGGGGAATAAATACACGAGGGACATCCTTTCTCGCACGTGCAGTCCCGCACCAGTTCATGGGCACTTGCGAGAAGGGCGGGGAGTATCTCGTACGCCTTTTCAGTAAGCCCGATACCCCCTTCATAGGCATCGTAAACAAAAATAACCGGTTCTCCATTCTTGCCAAACATAGGTGAGGAAAGGCCTCCGATATCCCGGCGATCGCACATGACATGCAGGGGCATGAGCGCGATGATCGCGTGTTCCGCGCCGTGAAGACCCCCGGCAAGATCGCCCTCAGCCGCGCTGACTTTCTGTCCGATATCATCCGGTGGAACAATCCAGAACGCCTTTGTCCGAAAAGTAAGCGGGGGAAGCATAAGTGGTTCCACGCCGATGATCGTATCTTTGCGCTTGATCTTATAGCCGGTTATTGTCTCCGTCACTTCCACTTCGCCAAACGCACATTTCATTCCATGGACCAGCCGGCTCTCAATTGTTTCGACCACATTCAAGCTGACTTCCTTAAGAGGCTGGGTATAATAATCAACATCGGTTTCGGATACGCGAACCGTATGTATTTCCAGATCCATTTCGTTCACTACGTAGGTTACACCCTGGTGGAGCATGATGGCGCCCTTGTGGGCTTCACGGAATGCCTGCCCCTGGTCCATAGTTTCGAGCAGTATCCCTTTACAGAGAATACGGAAGGTTGGTCCGGGAATCCCGTCCAGCTGGACAGCATCAGCTGCACGACCCCGGCCCGAATAAACCCATCCCCGTGCAGTTTTCCGTACGAGATCATGAGTGGCGAGATCTGCAAGAAGCGAAGGAAGGGATTCGCCGAAAAAAACTGCATCTGTGATATCATTGATCGGAAGTTCGGCGGCAGCGCAGAGCAGATGGCCCGATACTATGTAGGGATTCCGGGTATCGACTATTGCATGTTCATGAGAGCGGGAAAAAAACCGGTCCGGGTGGTTCATGAAGTACTGGTCAAGAGGATTTGCCATGGCAACAAGTACTGCAAGCGCCTCGGTCCCGTTTCTTCCTGCACGACCGGCCTGCTGCCGTGTCGACATCATAGTACCGGGATAACCGGATATAATAACCGCATCCAGGGAACCGATATCAATCCCGAGCTCGAGTGCATTGGTAGAGACGATTCCTTTCATAAGCCCGGTTTTCAGCTGCTTTTCAATTGCCCTGCGTTCTTCCGGAAGATATCCTGCACGGTAAGCCGAGATTGATTCTGCGAGGCGGTAAGAAGTGTGCTTTGCATCCTCGCGTGCCCAGAGGGTAACCAGTTCTGCCATCTTCCGGGAGCCGGTAAAGCAGAGGGTCTGGAGGTTTTCCTTGACGCAGGACAGGAAAAGATCTTTCGTCTCCTGGTGGGCAGAACGTTCGCCGATCCCATCGTAGAACGGGTTGTACAGGACAAATGTTTTCCTGCCATGGGGTGATCCGTCTTCATGAATCAGGTCAAATGGCTGGCCGGTGAGGTTTCCTGCAAACTCGATCGGGTTGGCGATTGTCGCGGTTGAGAGAACAAACTGTGGTCGTGAGCCATAAAAAAAGCACAGGCGCCGCAGTCTCCGGATGAGAGATGCGATGTGAGAACCAAAAACCCCCCGGTAACGGTGGGCCTCATCAATGACGATAATCTGCAGACCGGAAAAAAACGGACGCCATTTCGCATGCCACGAGAGTATCTGGTGCAGTTCGTAGGGATTGGAAACGATAATCCTTGCATTCTCACGAATGGCTGCCCGTTTCGATTGCGGGGTATCACCATCATAAATTGCAGGCTGTGCAGATATACCCGTGAACAGGGACATTTGTTCGAGTGTTGCGAGCTGGTCATTGGAGAGTGCTTTTGTCGGGTACAGGTATAGGGCCCGGGCAGACGGATCTGCTTCCAGTTTCTCAAAAACAGGGAGATTAAATGCCAGAGTCTTGCCGCTTGCGGTCGGTGTCGTAATGATTACATTCTTCCCGGCACAGATGCGATCGATGGCATTGCATTGGTGGGAATACAACCGGATTTTTTTTTGATCGAGATATGCTTTAAGCGGAGGGGGGAGGAGCGTCATAAGCTGTCCGTACCGGGCTTCCACCGGAGCGGTCTGATCCATATGGACGACCCTGTTCCGATAGACCGGATTTATATTAAGGAGATGAACCAGATCAGCAATTACCATACAGATCCCCCGTGAGATGGAAAAAAATTCTTGCAAGGGACACCACGTCCTGCCGGTTATGCTCCACAATTGGTACGAGCGGTCCACAGTTACCTGAGCGGAGATAGGCCTCATAAAACTCCGGCACCATCTGCCCGGGAATGTCGTCACTACGGTAGACACCCAGGATCTCTTTTTCAAGGGCGGCTAGGCGCAAAGAGGGAAATTTGCCCTTCCATCGCTGCCGGCTGAAATGGAGTACGTCAAAGTGGGGAAATCCGGTAATGGCCCTCATTCCATAGTAGGCAAGCCGGTCTGAAAGATAAGGGGCGTCGAATGCTTTCCCGTTAAAGGTGACCAGTGCAGGATGGTCAGAGGAAAAATGGTCAATTGTTGCCAGGAGAGCAGCCGGTTCTTCTGCAATATCGCGTAGCAGGTACTGCCGGATAATCAGCTGACCATGTTCAAGGATCCCGACCCCGAAGAGGATGATCGGGCGGGAGAACAGACCCATAGTTTCGATATCGAAGAAAATGAAATCTTCGGGATCGTGAAAGCCTGCCGTTCCGAGAACATGGGCGTGGGATTTAGCAAGCCGGCTCCCGATGAGTTCCATAATCTCCATGGAACTCCCGGTGGATACACATTCTGCTACCCTGCGCGCATTTGACTGGAATTTCGGATGCTCCATTAGGTCAAACAGGGTCCTGTATCCCCGGAGTTTGAGCCGCTTCTCCGTGGCTCTCCCTATGCCATGGACGAGCGTGAGATCCCCGAGAATTGCAGCTTGATACCGGTCCTGATCGAATGCAGGACAGTCTATGGGTTCCCGGCTTTCCAGAAGATAGCAGGTACCTCCCTCGTTCGAATATTCCCTGCCACCTGAGAATGTTGCGTCGATACTGCACCCGTCGTACCGGGCAAGCAGATCCGTGAGATTTTGTCGGGCAATTTCATATTCGGATGAAAATACTATATTATTCGAAAAACTTGTTGCGAATACATTCCCGTCGCGAACAACTTCATACTCCCTCATAGCACTCATGCGCTGCTGCCAGAGAGAGCCAATCCGTACCGGGGATGCATGCGTTACTGACATCGTCAGATAAAAAATCCGAACCGGTGAGGTTTAAACACCAACCGTGCAGGGTGAAAGTAAATTGATTTTCTGATTCCTTCCTGAATGGACGGCCCAATAATAGAGTCAGCACGGGGAAACCTTACCTGAAATAGGGGCAGCATAATTGATTTCGAGAGATCACTCTCAGGGCAAGGATGTCGGGCTGTCTCTTATGGTATAACGGGGCATTAATCTATTAAAAAGGGAAATCTCCTTATAGGAGAGGTGTCATGAAAGTGCTGGTTCCCGCATCCGATTCCCCGGCAAAGGACTGCTTGAAAGGGGTTAAGGGACTCCTGATCGACTTGGACGGGGTTCTGTATGTCGGGAAGCGGGCTATTGAAGGTGCACAGGAAGCAATTGATTTTCTCATCAGGAACAATTACCCGTTCAGGTGTATTTCCAACACCACGAGAAAAAGCCGGTACTCTATTGGCTGTCATCTTTCATCCTTGGGATTCGACATTCCGGAAAGCTATATTTTCACCCCCCCGCTGGCGGCAGTTGCTTACATGAAAAAAACCAGGAGAACGGCATATTACCTCCTCGCTACCGGTGATGTAGACAAGGACTTCAAAGAAGTGGGAAACACCGCTCCTGGTACGAAGCCGGACTGGGTGATAATCGGCGATGCTGGGGATAAGATCACATATGACAGCATGAACATGGCATTCCGCTACCTGATGGGAGGGGCGGATCTTTTAGCACTTGAAAATGACCGGTACTGGATGGCTGCCGACGGACTTTCTCTTTCAGCAGGACCAATTGTCAAGGCCCTTGAGTATGCGACCGGAAAAACCGCGACGGTGGTGGGAAAACCGTCGCTGGAATTTTTCAACCTCGCTCTTCAGGACATGCACCTGCGTCCGGAACAGGTTGCTATGATAGGGGATGATATTATCACGGATATTGGCGGGGCGTATCATGCAGGAATGAAAGGCATCCTCGTAAGGACGGGCAAATTTTCAAGCGATTCTGTTGATACAGCCCTAATAAAACCCGCTTGCATCATAGACTCGGTTTCCCGCATTCGGGACATATTATAAGACCGGTAATATCAAGAACACTAAAGCTCTACAAAAAGAAAATAACAAGAAACCGCTGGGAGATTTTTTTTATTGGAAATTATCTAAAAACAAGATGTTCCGGGGAAGGATAATCCGGGGATTGTATCTTTCCTCCGGCAACCATTCTCATACGCGCAAGAGCGGTATTACAATACTGGCGGGATATGTCGATTCCGATAAACCGGCGCCCGAGTTTCCAGGCTACCAGTGAACTCGTCCCTGCACCATTGAATGGATCCAGCACAATATCATTTTTATAAGAGAACAGTTTCATCAGCCTGCGGGGCAGCTCTTCGGGAAACATAGCAGGATGGTCATAGTCTTTCATCCGGATTTCCGGAGGAAACGACCACTTGCCCAGAACCCATTCCTTGAATTCATTACCCGTGATGTCAATATCCTCACGCCTACCGCCCTTTTTATGGGTCTCTTTGGCAAACACTTCGATGAATTCCCAAGTGTATTTTATGTAAGGCATCGAGGGTGATTTCCAGCTTCCCCATGCAGTGTATTTGGCATTATAATTGTTTTTTTCCCAGAGAAACTCGGCTTTCCAGAGAAGGCCGAGATCAGCAAGCTGGCGGGAGATGATGTGGTGTGTTGGAATGTAATCCGAGAAAAGGGGCTGGACATTAACAGCAATCCGGCCTCCCGGCTTCAGCACCCGTTCACACTCGCGCCATACCTGAAGAAGGTTTTCAAAATATTCATTCCATTCATGGGTATCATCATGGGGATCCTGTGCATAGGACTGCCCGAAGTTATAGGGAGGTGAGGTAACGACAAGGTCGATGCAACGGTCCGGAATACGGGCGAGGACCGTGCGTGCATCCCCGCAGATAATCTGGTTTGTGAAGGGAAGGAGTGCCGGGGATTCAACGGAATGGAGTGTTTTTTTAGCATCTTTTGAGCCTTTCCTGATCCTGGCCTTACCCTCCTTATCTTGGACCTTCTCTGGTTTCATCGAAGATTTTCCCGGGTACACATTACCTCTCATGAGTAAAAGGGTGCCGTAATTCTACGCGAGACCGTATGTATCGTTGAAAAGCGTTTAATGCAGCAATCGACATACATTCTTCGATTGTATTATGCTGCAAATCGAGGACCTTTATGTGAACGTCGGCGACAAGGAAGTGTTGCACGATATCAACCTCCACATCAATGAAGGGGAAACGCATGTCCTGCTCGGTCCCAACGGGTCGGGTAAGACTACGCTCCTTATGACCATCATGGGATTTTCCAATTATACCATAACCAAGGGGAAAATCCTCTTCAAGGGAGAGGACGTGACGAAGATGCATGCTCACGAGCGTGCGAAGCGCGGGATCGGGATGTTGTTCCAGCGCCCGCCAACAATATCCGGTCTGAAGCTGGGAAAAATGCTGACTGCCATTTCACATACAAAGCAGGAAAACATTCAGGAACTGGCAAAATCCGTTCACATGGACAAATTCCTCGAACGTGACATTAACAAGGGATTCTCCGGGGGTGAGATCAAGCGCAGCGAGGTACTGCAGCTGATGATCCAGAAGCCCGACTTCGTCATGCTCGATGAACCGGAAAGCGGTGTCGATCTGGAGAACATTTCACTCATTGGAACAATAATCGGTGCATTGCTGGAAAAGGACAAGTACCTTGCAAAACGGAAAAAAAGCGGCCTTGTCATCACGCACACGGGGTATATTTTGGATTACATAGACGCGGACAAGGGGCACGTGATGTGCGACGGCATGATCAAGTGTCACGGGAATCCCCGGGAAATCCTGAAAGACATCAAACAGCGCGGATACAAGGAGTGCCTCGAATGTCGCAGCCAGTGATACCAAAACTATCGAAAACCGACCAGGACCGGCTCGCACAGTCAGGAATCGATCTTGCCATGAAGAACCGGTGCGGCAGCTACCTCCAGATGGACCAAGATATTTTCCATGCAGAGTGCACGCAGGAAGGAATTGAAGTCCTGTCGTACAAGAAGGCGATGGAAAAATATGACGAGCTCAAAGAATATGCATGGAAAGTTGTCTCACCGGAAAAGGATGAGATCACAAAATATGTTGCAGCCCAGAAAGATCCCAAGGGTTATGTGATTATTGCCCATAAGGGCTCAAACAATATTTTTCCGATCCAGGCATGCCTCTTTCTCGGGCGTGAGCAGATCCAGCATGTACATAATATCATCATCGCTGAAGAAGAGGCAGAACTCCATATCATTTCCGGGTGCACGAGCGGGGAGCACGTTGGTAAGGGGGGCGCCCATTACGGGGTTTCCGAGTTCTATGTGAAAAAGAACGCCAAGATCAGTTTTACCATGATCCATAACTGGAGCGAAAACATCGAAGTCTATCCCAGAAGTGCATCAATGGTAGAGGAGAATGGCGTATTCCTCTCGAATTACGTCTGCATGCAGCCGGTCAAAAAGGTCCAGATGTACCCGACAGCAACCCTGAAAGGCGAGAACTCGGTCGCCCGGTTCTCCACGATTGCCATCGCATCCCCTACCTCGTTTATTGATATCGGGTCCCGGGCGATCCTTGAGGCGAAAGGCGCAAGTGCGGAACTGATCACCCGTGCGATCACGAGAGGAGGGACGATCATGTCCCGGGGCGATATCCAGGGTAAAGCCGCCGGCACCCGGGGTCACCTTGAATGCAAAGGTCTGATCCTCAATGACGGCATCATTCACGCTATCCCGGAGATCGTGGGGATGGTTGTCGGTACCGAGCTTTCCCATGAAGCGGCAGTGGGCAAACTGGCGCAGGAAGAGATCGAGTACCTGATGTCCCGGGGGCTTGACGAGGCCGAAGCAACCGCGACGATCATCCGGGGGTTCCTTGACATCAAGATCGCCGGTCTTCCCGATGCGCTCCAGAAACAGATCGATGCCACCATTGATGTAGCGGAAAAATCCGGGTTCTGAAAAAATTTATGTCACCCTATCCCCGAGCTGATGAGAGAAAAGCGATGGTGGAGCGCCAGATCGCAGCCCGGGGCATACACGATCCGCGGATACTTGCAGCCATGCTGAAAATCCCCCGCCATCTCTTCATTCCTCCCCCATACGATCGCGCGGCATATGATGACAATCCGCTTCCCATCGGCAGCGGACAGACCATTTCCCAGCCTTATATCGTCGCGCTGATGACAGAACTGCTCCACCCGAAAGCCACCGATAACGTGCTCGAGATTGGGGCGGGAAGCGGGTACCAGGCAGCCATCCTCTCCCGACTTGTGCGGAGGCTGACTACCATCGAACGTATCACACCGGTTGCGAATCTGGCCAGAACGAATCTGAAGTCTATCGGTGTTGATAACGTCATCGTAATCGAGGGTGATGGTACGCTCGGTTACCCGGGTAATGCCCCATATGACGGAATCATTATCACAGCCGCAACACCGGATGTGCCTCGGCCATTAATCGAACAGCTGGCTGATGGAGGTACCCTTGTTGCACCAGTTGGGGGGCGCGATATACAAGACCTGATCACCCTTCATAAACGGGGCGGGTCACTCATACAGGAATCCCGCGGGGGGGTAAGGTTTGTTCCCCTTATCGGGCAACACGGCTGGGAGAATATGAACTCATGAAAATAATCGATGTAACACGCCCCCTTATAAAAGGCATGCTTATATACCCGGGTGATGTCATCCCATCATTCAGTCAGGAAGATCATGGCCGGTATCTTATCAGCGACCTGCACATGAGTTCCCACACCGGCACCCATATCGATGCACCAACACATTACCTCAAATCCGGTGACACTATCGATATAATCCCACTCAACAGCCTGATCGGCAAATGTCGGGTCATCGATATGAGCGGGACTGATAATACTACGATAACCGGAGCTGATCTCGAGGGAAAACTGCGTGGTGTGAAACGGCTCCTGTTGAAAACCCGGTTTTCCGGTAGGGATACGTTTATTAAGGAGTATCCCTCCCTGGGACTTGATGCAGCCTGCTCTATAATAGACAATCGGATCGAATGTGTTGGAATCGATTCGCCATCCATTGAATCGTTTAATTGTGACGGTTCTGTTCACCGCCGGCTTCTCGGCAACGGGTGTGCCATCATTGAAATGCTCGATCTGTCAGATGTACCAGAAGGCGACTATAAGATGTTGGCGCTGCCTCTCCGGCTTGCAGGACTTGACGGTTCACCCGCCCGGGTCGTCCTGATGAATCAGGAGGAGAAGTGAAATATGGATATAATCCTGGAATCAGTAAAAAAGATAAAAGATATTCTTGAACATGGCGGATGCGCAGAGGGCGATGTCCTTCTTGGCGTAAACCCGGATGCTAGAAACTGCCAGTTTGAAAAGGGCGCCTGCATGACCGCATCATTCGGTGGAAGAACGGCAGATTTTATTACCTTCGATCCTCTCAGGGCACGGACGAGAATCTCATTTATGTACGATGCACCGCTTGACACACCATCCACGCGAGGGGCTGCTTCGGCGATCGTAAATGTCATCACCGGCTTTTTCTGCCTTTCACGGGTGCTCCATGCATGTAAGGAATCTTCTCATGCCCCCTGTCTTGGAGAACTGAAGCGTGAAATCGGTGGAAAGAGGGTTTGTTGTATCGGGAGTATACCGGAAATCGAACTCCAGTTCGGAGGAATGGTCGTTCCGGATCCTGACCAAGCCGACGTAGTTCTTATCAGCGGTGAGGGAATGATCGCGGAAGGTACTGGAGACCTGATTGAGCAGTATAAAAGTAAAAAAATGGTCCTCTGTATTGGATCATCCGTAGCAGGAGTGTCCCGACTCCACCAGCTCAAACACTGGTGCCCGTATGGCAGATCGTCCTGATATCCCTTATGAGTATTATTTCCGATATCCTCTCGAAGATAAAACTCTTTTAGGCAGACATCTAATGATGTTGCATGCTGTTCGGGTCCTCGGGAATTCGGGGGAAATTTGACTATACACTGGCTGACACTGCCTTAAAAATTGGATCGGCACTGGCATCCAGATCTCCCGAAATTATCGTCGGTATGGATACCAGGACAACCAGTCCCCTGCTGGCACATCTTGTAATATCCGGCATCCTGGGAACCGGGGGAACCGCAAGGTGGGCTAGCATTGTCCCAACACCAACTGTGGCATTCAGCACCCGGACTGCACAGGCCGGGTGTATGATTACCGCTTCTCACAACCCGGAAGAATATAATGGACTGAAACTCTTCAACCGGGACGGTTCGTCGTTCACAAAGATGCAGCAGGAAGCGATGGAGGTACTGCTCAGCACACAACACTGGACAGACTGGAAGCACCAAGGACGCGAACTGGCGTTTGATGCCATCACCCCCCATAAGAACGCGATACTTGACAACGTGAATATTAAAGGAAGCAGTTCTGTAATTTTAGACTGCGGTAACGGTGCGGGATGCCTGGTCACCCCCTCGGTTCTTGCCGATGCCGGCGTAAAAACCACCTGCATCAATTGTAATCCGTCGGGCTATTTTGCACGCCCCTCTGAGCCCCTGAAAGAGCATGTATTGTATATCGGTGAGATGGTGAAAAAAACGGGTGCCAGGTGTGCAGTTGTTCATGACGGCGATGCCGACCGAATGATGGCATTCGATAACAAGGGGAGGTACATCAGCGGGGATCACCTGCTCGTGCTCTTTGCCCGGTATCTCGGCGCTAAACGCGTGGTTACTACGAGTGACGCTTCGATGATTATCGAAGACTCTGCTGAGGTCCGGCGTACACCTGTTGGCGATGCGTATGTCTCGGAAGAACTCCTGACATGGGGAGACTTCGGGGGTGAACCGTCGGGGGCATGGATCTTCCCGAAGATCTCTAACTGCCCTGATGGCCCCTTTGCTGCAGCTCTTTTCTGTGAGATGTCTTCGGAATGGGACATTGCCAAGGAGATCGATGCAATACCCACGTATCATCTGCTGAGAGAATCATTTGCCTGCGAAACGGCACGGACTGTCCTAAGCCAGCTTGGTGCTTCCAGCCCTACGGACGGCATCCGGATCGCGGACGAAGACGGCTGGTGCCTGATCCGGGCAAGCGGCACAGAACCAAAGATACGCATCACCGCTGAAGGAAAAACGCTCGCGAAAGCAAAAACCCTCCTTGCAAAGGGCAAAGAGCGCATTCATCTGGGGGAAACTGCTTAAATGTTGCAGGAAGAGCTGTAGATATGGAATGTGTCGTTCTCGCTGCAGGAGAGGGAAAGCGGATGCGCCCCCTGACGGCGAAACGTCCGAAGGTGATGCTTCCCCTGGCGAACCGCCCGATAATGGAACACCTTGTTCTTGCCACCAGGGATACCGGAATTAAGGATTTTGTCTTTGTTGTGGGATATGGAGAGCGGGAAATACGTACGCATTTCGGGGATGGATCCGAATTCGGGATTACTGTCACCTATGCACCGCAGCGCCACCAGTACGGGACAGCCGACGCCGTGGGATCCGTCCGGGATCTGGTGACCGGCCCATTCCTTCTCATGAACGGGGATATGATACTCAAAAGCTCGGATATTGCAGATTTCTGCAGGTGCAAAACGCCCTGCATGGGTATCAGTACAACAGATCATCCGGGAGATTATGGCGTTGTACTGGTTGATGGCAACCGGGTAACATCGCTTGAAGAAAAGTCAAAACAACCAAAATCCAATCTGATCAATGCCGGGGCGTACCTGTTCTCACCGGATATATTTGACAGGGTCGATAAGGTCAAACCCTCTGCCCGTGGGGAACTTGAACTCACCGATGCCCTTGCCTGGCTGATAGCAGAAAGGAAACTCGGAGCGTTTCGCCTCCCGTACTGGATGGATGTCGGATATCCCTGGGATATGCTTGACGCGAATGCCACCCTCATGGATCAGATCCCTGTCGGAAATGCAGGGACCATTGAAGAAGGGGTAACCCTTCGCGGTCCCGTTATGATTGGTGAAGGGAGTATTATCCGGGCGGGGACATATATCGAAGGTCCCTGCATGATCGGGAAAAACTGCCGCATAGGGCCCCATGCATATATCCGCGGGTCGACAAGCATTGGAGATGACTGCCACATCGGGCACTGCACTGAGATTAAAAACTCCATCGTTATGTCGGGAACGAAAATCCCCCATTTTAATTATTTCGGAGATTCGGTTATTGGGAGTAACTGTAACTTCGGTGCAGGTACCAAAGGTGCGAACCTCCGGCATGACCATGCAAATATCCGGGTATGTGGAAAAGATACCCGGAAGAAGAAATTCGGTGCGGTCATTGGTGACAATGTTCAGTTCGGGATCAACTGCTCCATTAATGTTGGCGCCGTCATCGGCAGTAACGCACAGTTTGCACCCAATTCGTTCATCGAAGGGTGTATCGGTGAGAATGCAATTATCCGGTAGGTAACAAGATGCAGGCTATTATTCTAGCAGCAGGGGAGGGTGTGCGGGTTCGCCCACTCACCCGGAGCAGGCCAAAAGCCATGATTCCGGTGGCAAACCGCCCCATAATTGAATACGTAATCGATGCACTCCTCAAAAACGGGATACGGGATATCGTTGTGGTTGTAGGGTACCGCAAGGAGCAGGTAACGCGGTTCCTGAACGGACTTGGAGTACCGATAGATGTAGTGGTTCAGGAAAAACAGCTGGGCACGGCTCACGCCCTCCAGTGTGCAGAATCGAAGATTAATGGGGATTTCCTTGTCCTCCCCGGTGACAATTACATTGACTCGCAATCGATAGCAAGAATCAAGGATACCCCCAATGCAATCCTCGTAAAAGAACACCCGAATCCCTCAAACTTCGGTGTCGTGCTCCTGAAAAACGGACTGGTGACCGAAATCGTTGAAAAGCCTGAGCACTCCCCGAGTTTCATGGTAAGTACCGGTATCTATTCCCTAAAAAAAAGTTTCTTTTCCCATATCAGGGGAAACGATATCACTGACGCGATTTCAGAGATGATCCAGGCCGGGGAACAGATCCAGGCCGTACCGGCAGATGACTGGCAGGATGCAATCTTCGCCTGGGACCTGCTCAAAATGAACCGGCGTCTCCTGAAAAATATCCCTATGGCACGGGAAGGTACGGCAAGCAGGCAGACCATTATTCAGGGGCCGGTCAATATCGGGAGGGGCACGACCATCGGGCCGAATACAGTTATTACCGGACCGGTAGTGATTGGAAATGACTGTACTATCGGGCCGAACTGCTGTATCATGCCCGATACAAGTATCGGTTCACGGGTGACTCTGGATCCGTTCACGTTCATCGGTGACACTATTATTATGGATGACACAGCAATCGGGTCACATTCCCGTATCATCGACACCGTGGTCGGAGAAAGGTGTACCCTTGCGGATCACACTTCCGTTTCAACAGCTGCCGGCCTGATGGACATCGAAGGTTGTACCATCAGGTCAGAATTTGGTGCAATTCTCGGGGATAACATGGCAAGCGGTCCGTTTACGGCATACAAAAACTGTATTGTCGGCAACAATGTTACGATCGAAGGACAGGAAAGTATTTCTTCCCGCACTATACCGGACGGATCTATGGTGATATGACGTGTGCGGCATTGTCGGATATATCGGCAGGAGAGATGCAGCACCGATTATAGTCGAAGGTCTTAAAAAACTCGAGTACCGTGGCTATGACTCGTTCGGGGTGGCGACGCTGGGGATGGGTATCGATCTTGTCAAACACCAAGGCCGCATATCGGAAAAGGCTTGTACAGCAGCCACGTTGAAAGGAAAGATTGGGATTGGCCATACCCGTTGGGCAACTCACGGGATCCCGAATGACGCTAATGCCCACCCCCATACAGACTGTCTGGGAAAAATTGCGGTTGTTCATAACGGGATCATTGAAAACTATGCCGATCTGAAACGAAACCTGCAATCACGGGGACACACATTTCGCTCTGAAACGGATACAGAGGTGATCGTTCACCTCATTGAGGAAGAATACGCGAGAAAACCGGATCTGCTCATCGCTATACAGGCAGTTGTGCCGAAACTGGAAGGATCCTACGCAATTCTTGTCATAGCGGCCGGCGAGGACCGGATCATTGCAGCCCGGAACGCGAGCCCGCTTGTTATCGGTGTGGGGGATGGGGAATTTTTTGCTGCATCTGACATGACACCGGTCATCGAATTCACGGAACGGGCAATCTTCCTTGAAGATGGGGACACAGTTTCCCTCTCAAAGAAAAAAATCGAAATATTCCATAATGGCAAACCGGTTGCAAGATCTGTTGAACTTATCGACTGGTCGCTGGAAGACGTCAGGAAGGGGGGATTCGCTCACTATATGCTTAAGGAGATATACGAGCAGCCACAGGTGTTCTATAACACGATCCGTTCAGTGGACCCGGGCGCATTGCCGGGGAAGATTCGTCATGCCAGATCAGTCACCCTCGTCGCATGTGGATCTTCCTATCATACAGGCCTTATCTTCAAGTACCTTCTCGAAGCGACCTGCGGTATTCCGGCCCGGCTGGAGTTTGCCTCCGAGTTCAAATACTTTCCTCCGCCAATAAACGATCTTGTCATCGGCATCACCCAGTCAGGAGAGACGGCCGATACACTTGCCGCGTTAAAATATGCAAAGTCATCCGGCTGTGCGACACTTGCAATTACGAATGTCCTTGGAAGTAGCGTTACCAGAGTTGCTGATATTATACTATTCATGCGTGCAGGGCCCGAGATCAGCGTTGCAGCAACCAAGTCCTTTATCGCACAACTCGCAATCCTGATGCAGATTGTTAATAGTATCTCGGAGATGAAGTATGATGACGTGCTCCAGCAGGCCCATAAGGCAATTGAGGAAGTGCTTCTCATGGATCTCAGCCAGACTGTGACTGCCTGTAAAAATGCGCAGAGTATTTTCTATGTTGGCCGTGGACCATTTTACCCGGTTTCTCTTGAAGGGGCACTGAAGATGAAGGAGATCTCCTATATCCATGCCGAGGGGTATGCTGCGGGGGAACTCAAACATGGGCCATTTGCACTGCTCTCCCCAGAAACCCCCGTCGTTGCGCTCTGTATGCCAGGAGATACCTATAGCGTTATGATCTCCAATATCAAGGAGATGAAGGCACGCGGGGCGCCGGTCATCGCAATCGGAACTGACGGTGACAGGGAATTACCGGATATTGTTGATATTTTTATAGCTGTACCAAAAACACCATTATTTGTCCAGATCCTTACCAGTCTTGTTATCGAACAACTCCTCGCGTACCATACCGCTGTGGCCCTAGGGCGGGATATTGACAAACCAAGAAACCTTGCAAAGAGCGTGACAGTGGAATGAGAGAATATGGTATCAATAAAATCGGGGAAGGAATACAGGTATTCGAACCGGTTACCATAGGGTTTCCCTCCCGGGAAAATATGGGAAAGACCGGTTATCCGGGATCGACAATCGGGCATCATGCAGTACTCAGGTCGGGTACCATCATCTATTGTGATGTCATCATCGGCAACAATTTCCAGAGTGGCCATAATACTCTGATCCGGGAGAAGACCCGGATCGGTGACAGGACGGCCATAGGAACCGCAACCGTCATTGACGGAAATACCCGAATCGGCAACGATGTGAGGCTGCAAAGTATGGTCTATATCCCAACGAATACCACTATCGGCAATCACGTATTTATAGGACCGAATGCGGTACTCACAAACGACCGGTATCCGCCTTCGGAATGTCTCATGGGACCTATTGTAAAAACTGGTGCTGCAATCGGGGCGAATGCCACGATCCTTCCCGGAGTCTGTATCGGGGAGGGAGCGCTCATAGCCGCCGGTTCGATCGTAACCCGCGATGTTCCCGATTATATGATGGCAGTCGGTACTCCGGCAAGAATTAAAGATCTTCCCGATGAGATACTCAAATCCAGAAAAAAATAATCGATTCATCCAGAGATTACAAAAATTCCGGAAATCTGTGACGTATGAAAATCCTCCTTGTTTCCACTCAGGATTATATCCACCACCCGGTACCGTCCCGCCACCATTACATCTTTGAGGAACTGGCAAAGCGTCATGAAGTGCATGTCGCCCATTTCCATGTCAGCCGCGGGGAGGCACGCCCCACCCGCCTTATCGTCGATGAGACTACACAGTTTCCCCTGAAAAGCCCGCTTCTACACTATACCCTCAATACCCCCTATCACTTTTACATCTTTAACAAAATCATCCATGACAAGGGAATTGATGTGGTTGTCGCAGCCCATGTACTTGCAGGCTCCGCAGTGATTCACGCAGCAAAACACCATCATGTCCCGGTGGTCTTCGATCTCAAGGATTGGTTCCCCGACTCTGCAGCTGCCTATTTCAAGAACCGGTTCATGCAGGATATTGTCAGAAGAAGTGTGTGGGAGATCACGAAACGGAATTTATCCAAAAGCGATCGTATCACAACGGTTTCCCCGTCTCTCGTTGAAAAACTCCGGGGACTTGGCTTCACAGCGGGTTTGATCACGAATGGTGTTGACACAGACCTGTTCAAACCGATGAGCGGCAGTAACACGCGGGCTGAACTTGGCATAGGCGCTGATGAGTTTGTTATCGGATTCTTGGGAAGCGTGGAACGCTGGTATGCTATTGACGATATGATCCGTGCACTCCCGGACCTGATCCGTTATCATGCAGATACCAAGCTGCTGGTGGTAGGGGGATCCCTGTTTACCGATTACCGGGCAGAACTTGAAACCCTTGCAGAGGATCTGGGTATTTCCGACCGGGTTATTTTCACCGGTACGAAACCGTATCATGAACTCCCCAGGTATATTGCCTGCATGGATGCCTGTACTATCCCCCTCTCCCCCAGACAGTGGGGGGAGATTGCCCTTCCAAACAAATTTTTCGAATATTCGGCATGTGGGAAACCAATCATCATGCGTCCGATACCGGATGTTGCCAGGATCGGCGGGCCGAACCTCTTCGTCTATAGAACACAGGAAGAGTATATTGCACAGGTACAATCATTAATGAAAAATCCCCGCACGTTCAACATAAATCTTGAGAATTACAGTTGGAAAGAAAAGGCCCGGCAGTTTGAGGTACTTCTAAACAATCTCGTCTGATGCTGGCATCCAAATTTATTAATGGTCTCAGCTGAAACGTACTAACCACAAAAGGTTGGTCTCATGATATCACTGGATTTTAAAAACCGACGTTTGTATATAATCGTCGGACTTATATCATTTTTTTCCCTCTTTGCCCTCTGGCTTCGCCTGCTTCCCATGCTCACCATGGGAAATACCGATGTCCTGTCGCTGGTGGCAAGCGATGACCCGCTCTATAACTTAAGACAGGTCGAGCAGATCCTGGCAAATTTCCCGAATTACGGCTGGTTTGATGCGATGACCCAGTACCCGCATGGAACATCCATATACTGGGGTCCCCTCTTCCCCACGATTATCTCAGTATGCTGTCTCATCACTGGTGCAGCAACACGTTCAGAGATCATCAGTGTTGGTCTTTTAATACCGCCGCTTATGGCTGCGGCAATTGTTGCAATAATGTACTTTGTGGGAAAAATCTGCGGAGACTGGAAAACCGGCATCATTGCATCGGGTTTTACAGCTATTGTCACCGGCCAGTTCTTTTACCGTTCTCTCTATGGATACATGGACCACCATATTGCAGAAGTCCTTTTTTCGACACTCTTCTGCCTTTTTTATATGTACGCCATCCAGTCAGAGAAAGGAACGAAAATCGAACTGAAAAATCCCGGTTCCTATAAATCCCTTCTCCTGATATCCGGCTTGGCCGGGATTGCCTACCTTCTTGGCCTTTTTACGATGCCAACGATGATCCTGTTTGCCATGATCGCCGGGATATTCACGGTTGTTCAGTTCACTATCGACGTATACCGTGGCCGTACAAGTGAATACCTCCTTCTTATCAATATAATCATCTTCGCCATCGCCATCATCGGGCTGCTACTATTCGGTCTGAAAAATCCGGGGATCGACCTCTCCACGTACTCAATAGGACACATATTTGCATATCTCGGCATGATTTTCGGAACGGGTATTTTATACCTGTTACAGCACTATCTCAAAGATAAAGAAAAATATTATTATCCCGCTGCACTTGCTGGATGCGGACTCATTTTCACGGTATTTTTGTATTTCGCAATCCCGCAGTTATATACGCTCCTGATTTATGACCTGTTTTCATTCTTCGGTCAGGCACCGGTAACTAATACAGTTCAGGAAGCCCGGGGATGGGCGTTGGATCTGGCATGGCAAACTTTTAACTACGGTCTTCTCCTGATGGCTGGGGGAGTCCTTGTCATGATTTATAAAAATATCCATAACGAACACCCTGAGCAGATTTTCGCGCTGATCTGGTCCATCGTCATGTTTTTTTCCACGTGGCAGCATGTCAGGTACGAGTATTATCTTGCTATCAATGTGGTTTTGCTCGCTGCGGTTTGTGTCACGTATCTTTATTCACGGGGATTGTCAGATATACGGTATCTTCTATCCGGAATATCTTCTCCAAACGAGGGGGGAGAAGAAAAAGAAAATGCATCTGATACAGGAGCGCACGTAAAAAAGCAGAAAAAAAGTCATAAAAAGGTGTCCAGCCGCGTAACGACAAACTATCCGCTAGTTGGCGTGGTTTTTATCACTATCGTCCTTTCCCTGCTTTTTGCATATACCTCGGTCTCTTATAGTTATACAAATGCAATAGCCCACCCGACACAGATGAACGCTGACTGGCGGGAGTCCATGGACTGGATGGCCAATAACACCCCGGAAACCGGTGTCAATTACTTCACGATTTATGATCAGAAATCGTTTGAGTATCCTGCCGGGTCCTACGGTATTATGTCCTGGTGGGACTACGGTCACCTGATAACCTACATCGCAAAACGCATCCCCAATGCCAACCCGTTCCAGCAGGGGGTTGCGGGTCCTGACGGGGCTGCTGCATACTTCATGTCGACTTCCGAAGACAAGGCAAATACAATTCTCGACCATGACGGGACCCGTTATGTTGTTACCGATATCGAGATGGATACCGGAAAATTCTGGGCTATGTCCACATGGGACAATGCAACGCTCGCAACAGATCCGTACCAGATGACCCTGTTGGTCCAGAACAAGGATAATCCTAACAGCTATGACCCCGCCCGGATGGATAAGCAGGAGTATTATATGACAACCATTTCCCGGCTCCATAACTTCGACGGGTCTATGGGGACGCCATCACAGGCATACTATATCGAATATGCCGATCCTTCTGTCACGAATGTCGCCTACCCGGTCATAATCACCGCTGAGAAGACCAATGCGACAGATGCAAAGCTCCGTGCCGACCAGTATAACCTCAAGGCCTTACCGGGACACCATGCGGAGGTTATGAATCCGGATTCAACCGCCGATATTGTCCACCCGATCGATACGGTACCCGCATTGCAGCATTACCGCCTGGTCCACGAATCCCCGAATAATGTTTTCAGCTCTGCCGTCGTGGATGTCAGATATGTAAAAATCTTCGAGTATGTGAAAGGTGCTCATATCAAAGGTGACGGTATCATCGAAGTCCCGGTTGTAACAAATACCGGGAGAAATTTTATCTACCGACAGGTAAGCGTGAACGGCGAATTTATCGTACCCTATTCCACGACGGGAAATTCTTATGATGTGAAAACCACGGGAAAATATACAGTATCAGGTACCGGACGCCAGTATGATGTAACTGAGTCGGCTGTATTACAGGGATCGACAATCGAGTAAAGACCCTTTTTTATTCCTTTTTTCGGGTACGGGAATACGAAAAAAGTCATTCAATTCGAGAAAACTACCGCAGGAAAACATATATTGGTGAATGAACCTCACACTCCGGTATGTTAGCTGAAGAGATTGCTTTGGGGATCCGCGTCCGGTACCCGCGGACCGGGACAACCGGGAAAATCCTGAAAATCGAGCGCGTGAGAGGTGAGACATTCGCTGAATTGGACAGCACCAACCTCCTTTATCGTATCGACCAGCTGATCCCTGTAACAGTGACTGAAAAAACCGTCTCAACGATTGTCGAAGATGCCAAAAAAGTGATTGCACGCGAGCGTGAATTTGCAGCAGGCAGCGAACTTCAGGATGCATTAAAGAATATTGACCAGAGCTGTGAAGGCGGAGGTTAACCTTCCAGTCCAATATTGCAGGAATTTCCAGATACTATAGCTATTTTTATGGAAAAAATCATTCATCAGGCATTTTTTTTT
>Ga0182017_10000413_pt1 | contig 33401 bp, 29 predicted proteins | sample 712E3DmetaG_FD_120492 | JGI IMG/M metagenome (GOLD analysis project Ga0182017, IMG submission 120492) | Permafrost microbial communities from Stordalen Mire, Sweden - 712E3D metaG | ecosystem: Environmental > Terrestrial > Soil > Wetlands > Permafrost | place: Sweden: Stordalen | collected... | reverse complement strand
TACCCGGTCCCGATGGAAAGTCCAATCCGCATAACGGCCACTGCGTTTACATATGCGGTTACACTAAAGATGGTCCGGTGTGCATCACGTGGGGTAAGAAACAACCCATGACGTGGAAATTTTTCCTTACCTGTTGCGATGAGGCGTACGCCGTCGTCGACAACAGAAACCCTTTCATGAAAACCTCGCCCGTTGACGTGAATGCGCTCAACGTCATTCTCAATAATATTTAACCTCGTCCGGAACGGCCTTCTCCGGCCGTTCCGGTTTATTTCCCGTTCAATTAATCGGCGCCTTTCGCGTCCAGTTCCTTCCGTCGTCATCCAGGAAACGCACTATATACATCCCGGACGGCAGCGCGGAAGGAAGGGTCACCCATCCATCCCGAGGATTCGAGGGCAACGATGATTTTTGCGCTCCGTTCATAGTGAAAATAAGAATATATTTTACCCGACGCCAAGGGCCCTTAACCTGCACCGCGCCATTGATACGGCGAAAGACGAAATCAGGCGGTTCGGCCGTTCGTACCGGGGACCAGGCGACCTCCGACACCGCGGTTGAAACTCCTATATACGTTTTTTCCGTTGTTGAAATGGAGACGTTCGTCAACGCCGATTTCGTCTCTTTAACAGCGCCGGACGTGTAGTCCATAAGCGAAAGCGAATTGACGGTTCCCGCGCCCCCTTTCGATTGGACAACCAGGAAAAACGTCGCGTTATCGCCGCCGGCCAGGGAATCGATCAAATCCGTAATATCGAGGCCTATTTCACTGGTTGAGGAGCCGCCGCTGCCGCACAGGGGAAAGGCGCCGCCCGCATAAGTAAACTGTTTGGCGAATTCCCGGACTTTTACGGGTTGCGTTGCCGATTGTTGGGGAGCGACGCCGACCGATAGCGCGATGCGGTTGCGCTGCCCATGCGTGAGCGACGCCTTGAGGGTCATTTTGGGCGCGTAATTATTTTTCACCGTGACGATGCACACCCGGTTCGCGTTCCAAATTCCCCCTTGCGTTTGAGGAGTGACCAGCAAACGGTAGGGCAGCCAATACCGATCGCTGTCCCCAATGCCGGAATTAACTCCCCATGAATTGACGATGCGCAAAGCCCCGATTTCCCAGTCCGCCATGGTCGCCTTGCCGTCGTTGTTCTGGTCAATCGTATTGGTATATTTTCCGTCTTTATTGAAATCATAGCGTATGCTGTCATTGTATCCCACGATGGTCTGAGCGTGCTCATACGCGGGGTCCGTGCCGTATTTGATACAGATGCTTTTGCCCGTTTGCGGTCCCGTTGCGATGGTTGAGAATTGCCAACCGCCGACGCTGCATCCCAGATTCGCGACGCCTCCGCTCGCCGAGCCGTTGCCATGGTCATAGAGCCATTGCTTCAGGGAGGTCAATCCATTGGAGTCGAGCATGTCGATAGTATCTATTTTGTCAACACGGTTGCGCATGGCCTTGTAGTAGGCGTCGTAACCGCTCATCCATTTCGTGGGAAACCCCGCGTCAAGACCGCCCCAATCGGCAACGGTGGGAACTCCGTTTTCCTTGACGATATTCAATGCGTCCACGTACATGTGACTGGTCCCGTTACTTGAGCTGCCGTCATTGAGAAAATCATAGGTATACACATAGGGGTATTGATTTCCCTCCACGTCCGCGGCCGCGTCGCGGGCGCAATCCATTTCGTAGGTGAACGTATATCCGATGCCGTTCGCATTGCCGCAACTTTCACCCATTTGTTCAAAAACAGGCCTGAAGAACCGTTTGACGCCGTTATCGACGGATGACGGAAGCGGCGTCGAACCGTGTGTGATGGGAATCCGGGAATAAACGGACGCCGCGCATAAAACCACGGCAGCCGCGACCCATGGGATGCATATCGTTGACTTTTTCATTTTTTAATATAAATATCCGGCCATCGGTCATTGCCGGTATGAAAAGTAATGCGAACGGCGGTTTCAATCGGTTGACCCCGTTTCCAAATAAACAGTTCATAATCATATATATCGTGATCATGGCCTTTTTCAGTCGCTCCCCAAACCATATAGTCTCCTTGCCGGTCGAATTTAGGAAAATATTCGTGAGAACGGCGTCCGGGAAGATCCATGAGATGGAATTTTTTAATGGCGCTGATACTCTCAATCGGTTTTCCATCCTTCAGCGTCATGGCCAGCTCCTCGGAGGGCGCGGCGGTGCCGCCGTTGCCGGTCGGGTTGACCCAGTAAATTTCGTTCCCTGAGGGAAACCATTGAATTTGGCAGCCGCCGCCGGTTTTGGTCCATTCTTTTTTCTCCAAGTTCCAAATCCCCGTCTCCCTCATGGTTCCCCGCAACGTGGCCGCCATGTATTTACCGTCGGGAGAAAGCGAGGGTTGTTGGACGACCGCGCCTTTCTTAATGGCTACATCGCCATCAAACAGCAGCTTCTCTTCACCGGTCTCAAGGTTTTTTAAAAACACTTGCGCCCTGCGCGCGAACAGTATCGATTTCCCGTCGGGACGCCAAACGCCCCAGCAAGCGTTTTCAGCGATTTTCTTCTCGCCTCCGCCGTCAGTGGCGATCTCCCAAATGTCCCATTTTTCAGGGTATTCCGCGTCGCTTTCGGGAACCCAGCCGCCCTTGCTGCGATTGAAGAGAACGGTGGCGCCATCGGGTGAAAACCGGGGAAACCAATCGACGTCGTCACCTTTGGTCAACTGCTTCGGATCGGTCCCATCGGCGTTCATGATCCACAGATCGTGTTTGCTGTTGGAACGGGAAGTGGACCAAACGATGAGTCCCTTGACGGTCCCTTTGAGGGCATCAAGCGCTTTTTGTTCCTTATCCGAAGGCTGCACGGGCGATCCGGTCGGCGCTTCCTGCGCCGACATCGCGCCCGCGCAACAGCATATCATTAAAGCCGCGACCGCCTTACGTTTAAACATCATACGCTCCTTTTTAAAACATAGCCACTTTAAATCCAAGCGCAACAATCCATTCCTCTCCAAGCTCATTCCAATCGGGAGCATGCCATTTGCCGAAAGGCGCCGGATCATAAGCATCGGCGCCCGCTATACCACGAGCGTCATGGATAGGAAGCGCGAAACCTAAAAATATCGGAAATATATCGCGCGAAAATTCAACACCATAGGCCAACACCGCGTCCCAGGCGCGGTTATCCGGATCGGGCCGCGGATCGTAAAGATTTGAACTTTGATTATAAGAGGGTACCCATCGCACACCCAGCGGCGCGTAAAAGTAACATTGAACCGAATGAACCATTTTTGGAATGCCTCGATACGCATAGATTGCGTCACAGCTCAAGGCGGGCGGGAAATAGCCTCCACGGTCATTCTCGCCATAGGGCTTAAAGCGATAATAAAACCGCCTCCTGTTTTCGGACGCGGTTTGATACGTTTTATAATCACTATCGATATAGGCGTTTTTTCCCGTAAAGCTGACGTTGAACGGATAATAGCAATATCCATCGAACAGCAGCATCCCTTTGTCAATATCACGCGAATACGACAAACCCAGCATGACCGAATAAACTCCTCGTCCCATTTGCATGCTTTGCGGCAAAATAAATTGGGATTTATCGGTCCCGCTCCCGGCATCGTAGGGTCCGGTGGGAAGCGTCAGCGCACATTGCCATGAATATTGGTTTTGAGCGCCGAAAAACCGCGTTACATCGCACGTTACATCTCCCCGGCCGCCATTGATCGCCGCCTCGGGAGGAGCGATATTCGTTTGATATCGCACCTCGGAAACTTTAAAACCAAGGGGAATCGAAAGGCCGATTTCCGCGTTCCCTTGGGGTTTGAAAGTGAGCCGTGGAGCGGTTATCAGATATCCGAACATACGGCTGAAATTGAATTTCGGTAAAACCTCCATTTGTAACCTGCCGCCGCTTACCCCTTCGCCTATCCATTTGATACCCGTGGAGCCGCCCCCTGACCCGCCGGCGCCACAGCCTCCCACGCATTGCCATGGCATATATTGCCGCTTTGGGGTCATTATCCCGCAATGTGCGCCGCTGTGCGCCGCCCGAATAAGCAGAATAAAAATAATGGCCGAGACCACGCACATCGCCGGGATTAGCACAAGCAGCAATCGTCGTTTCATGATAACCCTTTGCACAATCCGCTCCCCATTAATTCAAACGTAAAAGATAGGCGTATTCATACGCCGTGCATAAAAACCTGCCGTCGGGGGAAAGGCCTCCCTTAAAAGGCAACCTGACGAGTGTCAGGGGCGAATAGCTATCGTCGATTTCAAGCCCGCCGATGAACCCGGGAGCGTCTTGCCATGAGCCCTTCAGGCGCCGCATGACCGTCGAACCGGCAATGCCGGAGCCGGCAATTGACGGATCGGCGAAATCATACTCCGTAAAATATGGTCCGTTGGTTTGGGTATAGACGATATAATATTGATCGGCGGCGTACCGGTCAACCCACCAATGAGGGTCGGATGCCTTATCGGCAATTAAAACGGGGTTCGAATCGGGCGATAGCCGTTGGATATACGAACCGTAATAATTCCCCTGAGCGGAATTTTCGAAACAATCAAAGGCGATCCAGTTGCCGTCCGGCGAAAAGAGCGGACTGTCGCACAACCAGCTCTCCCTCCCCGCAGGTTTATGAAGAGGAATCGGCGCGGGATCGCCGCCGGCGGAATAATCGACGTAATACAATGTTCCGCCGTTTTTATACAATGTATAAACGAATTTGCACCGGGTAGTCCCGAAAAACCGGACTACCTGATCCTTAACAACAAATCCATTGGAATCGAACTCCGGCGAATCAACCGCCGCTCCCGGAGGCGCAAACGCGGAATCCGGGACCCACAGATGCGGAGTACTGAATTGCTCAAGGTTCTTATCGCATATTTTCAGGTATTTTTTATCCGAGACGCGGGCGGCATAGCCGCTGTAGGGTTTCGAAAGCGTTCCGATCAAACAAACGATATAGTTCGGGTTTGTTGACCATTCAGGACATTGCAGCTCTCCGGCGGCGTTGAAATCGCCGAGCATCATATACCAGCGCACGGTATTCGCCGTATCGACGATGGTCAGGCGGTCATGTTCCTTTACCCGCGTTATTGAATAGGCGCCGAGGCTGTCGGGCGCGTTGACCGACAATTGATCGAAACCGAGCCAGAGCATGCAACCCGGGAAAAACGGACTTTGAGAAATTGATGGATTGCAAGTCTGTTGCCGGGGATTCACCGGATAGAGGCGGCCGCCGATGACGGCTGAACCGGCTGTATCGATTGGAATCGTTTGGCCTTTATACGGGTCGGGCTGCGGCTTGGGCGAATAAGGAAAATCGCAGCCGTTCATCGACAGCAAACAATACCAACAAATAAAAAATATACCCGCGTCTTTTTTCAAGGCACTTCCCTATTTCAAAATGGCGATAGGGCCCGACATCCACATCCTCGGCGATTTTCCATAATCGGCCACGACGATCCTGATCGGCGGCAACGCTGCTGTGTCATAAAAATTATTCGGATCACTCAACGTAAATTTCGCCGTAAAAAATTTAATAAATAAATTTGAAGAAGGGGCCAATTGAAGCGATTTTTTCGGCACGATCCAGGCATTGCTGTCCGGATGGTCCGCGACTACCGGTGAAAATTCAAGATCAAGACGACCGCTCAAGTCCTGGTTTTGGCCGTAGATAACCGGAATTGAATCGTTGACGCTGAATTTTTCTCCTCCCATCGGCGAATAAAGTATTCCACTCTCCCTTCCCACAATGTCAAATTTTTCGCTTTCAATCATTTCATGCGACACCGTATCTTCAACTCGAAGAAAAGCCCGCTTCTCTCCAAAGTATTTAAAATGCGCCGAACCCGTGTCTGATTTCGGTATCCATACTACGGCGGCTTTGCCTGAATTATTGGGAGTAATGGAGGATACGCGTATCCATGATTTTCCCGAATCCAACGTAGCGCTGAGTTTTATGGATCGAACTTTTGACGGATTATAAGAAAAGGAAAACGAAATCGTATCGGGCTTATCCACGGCGTTGGGGGAGGTATAGGCTACATAGAACGTATCGAGTTTTGATAGCGCTGCGAACGCCGGTCCGTTGTTCGGTCCCGTACCGTTATTGCCGCAGCCGTAAAGCAAAAGAGCCGAGACTCCCCAACAACTGAAAACCAGCCCTTGATCAACTCGCATTGCGATTCTCTCTTAAAGGGGCTCAATGCAACAAAAGGGTGGGGGAAAAAAATAAGCAGGCTGCTGACAAAACTAAACCGGGTATATGCCAGCCCTCGCCCTAAACTAAAGGCGATTCCGAAGAAGAGGTGGAGGGGGGGGGGAGAACCATCTCTTTCTTCGCCCGATGACGTTGTGCCTGCTTATTTTAAAGTAATTTAATGGTAATTTACTAAGATTAATCAATATCCGGTACGGAAGTAAAAACCGATCCAATCCTCCCCGTCGTTAATCAAATATACCTTAAAAATACATTTTTTGCTGAAATATTTTAAAAAAATTGATCGTTTCCTTCCGATTATTTTGTTGAAAATGAATACACGGTTGTTGTTGTATAAGTTTGGCCGGGCTTTAGTTCCGTGGATGGAAAGGTTGGCTTATTGGGAGAATCGGGATAATGTTGCGTTTCCAAACACAGAGCGTTTCTGAAAGCGTATGGTTTCCCGCTTTTTCCGGTGATGGTTCCATCAAGAAAGTTACCCGAATAAAACTGAATAGCCGGTTCGGTAGTGGTCACGTCCATGATACGGCCGCTCTTCGGATCATACAGCCTGGCGGCGTGCGTCATTGCGCCGGTTTTTTTCCCGTTAAGAACCCAGTTGTGATCGTAGCCCTTGCCGAACTTCAACTGATCGAATTCAGCGTTGATCCGGGAACCGATGGCCGCGGGTTTGGTAAAATCCATCGGCGTGCCATTGACAGGAGCGACCACTCCGGTAGGAATGAGCCCGGCGTCGACGGGCGTGTAGGCGTCGGCGTTGAGCATGAGCTCCTCGGCTAAAATGTCTCCGTTCGCCTCGCCGGCAAGGTTCCAATAATTGTGCTGGGTCAGGTTGACCACCGTTTTCTTATCGGTGGTCGCCGAATATTCCACCTTGAACTCGTTTTTATTTGTCAACCAGTAGGTCACCGTCACGTTAAGGTTTCCCGGATACCCTTCCTCGCCGTCCTTGCTTGCATAGTTGAATTCAACGCCCACCGCGTCGCCGGTTTTCACTTCCTTGGCGTTCCACACGACCTTATCAAACCCCTTATCGCCGCCGTGCAGGGAATTTTCGCCGTTATTGACCGGCAATGAATATTCCTTACCATCAAGCTTAAACTTCCCCTTGCCGATTCTATTGCCGTAGCGCCCGATGATCGCCCCGAAATAAGGGTTAATCTTCACGTAGCTTTCCAGGTCATTGTGGCCCAAGACGATGTCCCCCATTTTCCCGAATTTGTCGGGCGCCATGAGCGACGTTACGATGCCCCCATAATTCGTCACGCTCATTGCCATGCCTTTGGCGTTGGCGAGGGTGTATAGTTCAACGTCTTTTCCATCAACTTTTCCGAAAGGCTTTTTCTCGCACTTCATTGTTCCTCCATTGACAGTAAGGATAATACCGGCCACGATAACCGCACTTATGGACAGCCGCTTAAAATACTCCATGCCGTGCTCCTTTTATTGCAGGTATTGCAGGAAAATGATTTTACGCAGAACCTTTTTTACTGAGGCGTTAACGTTAAGGTTAGGTGAACTAAACGACGAAGAAAATATACTTTACTCATTTTTTTCCAACCAATGATAAAAAATAAAATTCGACGGTCCGTGGGCGGCGCCAGGCTGAATAATTTCCTGGGCAATCAATTCCATCAGGAGTTATTTTCATTTCCAAAGCTCATCCGGAGGAACTACTTATGCGTTCAGTGATTTTTTTGACGTGCTTCTGCGCCGCCGGCGCCATTTTTGCCCAAACCGGACAACCCATCGACCGGCCCTCGGCCCAAGAAGCCTTAGGATCGCCGTCGTTTACCGACAAAGACCGCTACAACAGCTACGATTTTTGCGGTTCGCCGCTGGGTATCTTTAAAAAGGACAGCGTACGCGTCAGGCTTGATCTCGGCATGCGCGGCACGTGGTGGCATGAGCGGGATCATGGCGATTCGCTCAAGCGATCGGCATTGGCGTGGAACCTGCCCGATCTGCTGATCGGAAAGCCGGGAATCATGTATGTACGGATCAATTATACGCCAACAAGCATTTCCGATAACACCCGGGATTTTACTTCCGGGGCTCCCGGTCTTCAGAATCTTTCACTCCCCCTGCAACGCTTTGGTCTCCTCATTGCCGGACAAACGCCTTCGGGAATATTCCAAATGGCGCTGCGAGGCAAAGGATACTATGGCGACGAGGCGCTTGAGGGAAGTCAAAACACCCGGCTCATCATGGGGCTGGAGGATTTGAGCGCGACCATCGGGAGCCGCATCCACGAGCTGGTAACCATCGGAATGCAGGGTGGGGCCATAGGAAAACTGGATACGTTGCGGGATTATCGGAATCCCACGGTGCATGACCGATACTTCGTGGGAAAAATCCCGATGTTGGGCTGGTATGTTGACTTTGGCAAACCGGGGTTTCCGTTTGCAAGCGACTTCTCCTTGCAAATCGCCACCCATCGTTTTGTCTACGTCACCAGGAACGATGAAGACCGCGCCCCCATTCGGGGTGACAGCCTTGCATTGAAATGGCAAGCGATAGGCGACATCGCTCATGGCGGCATCACGTATCACCCGGCGCTGTGTCTAGGATATTGGAGCAATCATTATCAGATATTTCAGCCTACAGCGGACAATAACAGCCTTGACGTAGGCCCCGATAGCGCCGGCCGGGATTGGAAGATCTCCGATCTGCGCTTGGGAATAGGAACTTCGATCGAGTTTGGGAAATTCGGTTCCGCCCGGTTGGAATATGAGCACTCGTCCATGAGTCTTGACTATGGCGCAGATTGGAGCATCCTGCCTTCCAGGCAAAAAGGATACGACCGCGTCATGATCGGCGTGGAGGGCAGCGCGCGAGCCATTACCGCGATTCAATTGCCTCCATCCATGGAAATGTTCGTCCGCCTGGGGTACTTTAACCAGCGGGAAAACAGCGCCATCGGCGCCTTTGAATCCGAGCAGTTCGAACTTGTCAATAGCGTGGATTATAATTCAATGATGTACCGGTATACGCCGGACTTCGGCTGGGGCTCGGACCAGCGCGTCATTGGGTTCACCGTCGGCCTAGGGGGTTCGTTTTTCAACCGACTTCTTTCGGCCGACGCGCACGTCGCTCTTCTTTCGAGGACGGGAGCCGCAAGCATAAGCGGAACGCAATTCGGCGTGGACTGCGTTTATTCGCTTCGCTGATAGGCGCGCGAATCAGACCGGCGCTCTTTACCCGGCGCGGCGGCCATGCAGTTCGAATGCGGCCCCGAGCGCTTTGGCGAATTCCTCGTACGAGTAGGGTTTGCGCAGAACTCCCTGGAATCCGTAACGCTGAGGCTCCGCGACGACCGGATCGTCCGCATAACCGCTGGAGACAATGCCGACGATGGCCGGATCAATAGTTCGCAAATCGGCGAGTATCGCCACTCCGCCCGAGCTGTTTTTTATCGTTAAATCGCATAGTACCACGGCAACGGGCATACCCGCTTCCTTGCGCCGGGTTACTATCCGCCTGGCTTCCCCATTGTCGGCGGCGGCAAAGGCCGTATATCCCATATGCTTGAGGAGATTCTCACATGATTGCCGGATAATCGGCTCATCGTCCACCACAAGGACGCTGCCGCGCGCCGCCGCGGCAGGCGGACTTTCCAACTTCGCCTTGACGACCGCTCCGGGAAGCGCCTGAACGAACAAGGTGACCGTGGCGCCCTTCCCCACGATCGACTCCACCGAAATATGACCGCAATGCTTTGCCATGATTGAATGGGCGGTTGCAAGCCCAAGCCCGCTTCCTTTTTCCTTGGTTGTAAAAAACGGGTCGAACACTTTCGCCAGATGCTCCGGTTTAATGCCGCTTCCTTCATCGCGTACGGTGATCTTTACGTACGCCCCGGGCCGCAAGGGCTGGGCAACGCCCGCGCCCGGCGCGATATTTTGGGCGGATATCCACACTTTTCCGCCGCCGGGCATGGATTGACGGGCATTGATCACGACATTGTCGATGACTTGAGCCAAAAGGTTTTCATCACCGTTACACGGCCATAGATCCGGCGGCAGGGATAATTCGTAAACAACGGATGATCCGCTTAAGACAAACGGCAACGTGTCTTCGAGAAGTTTGCCGATGTCCATGGGTTTGCGGACCGGAACGCCTCCTTTTGCGAAAGTCAATAATTGCGTGGTAAGATGGCGGGCGCGATCAAGCGTTCCCATGGCCTGCGACAGATCGACGGCGGCGTCCGCGCCGCCGCGGACTTTGGCGAACGCGCAATTGAGAAACCCGTAGATGCCGGTCAAGAGATTGTTGAAATCGTGCGCGACCCCTCCCGCCAAGATCCCCAGCGACTCCAACTTTTCCGCGCGCACCAGAGCAGCCTCGGTATTTTTTAACCGGTCCTCGGCGCGCCGCGCAAGCCCCAACAAGCCATGCAACAGGAGTCCGAGAAGAATGACGACAGCGCCGGCGCTGCCCTCGGTGATAGTCACGATGAGCCATCCATACTGAAAAATCGTCCGGGGAGAGGTGACTTTAATCACCAGTATGGGCGTGCCCATGGCGTCGCGCAGGGTAGTAATCGCCGCGATCGAGTCTTTTTTCGTAGGCATGCAAAATACGGAATCGGAGCCGAACCCCCGCTTGATTTTCTCCGCGTAGGAGACAGGGACCGCGACATGTCCGAAACGGAAAACCTCCGCATTAATCGCCGCGGCGATTTCCATGCCCCGCACTACCGGTTTCGTAAGAATTTGGCCGAACACCAGCATTCCCCGGGACTCACCGCGTTCATCGCTGGGCAATACCGGCGCCCACGCCACAAGCACGGCAACGCTGTCCACCATGAAAAGACCGCACCGTTTGCGGCCATCACCGGCGGCGCCGAGCCGTCCGCTCGCCCAGGCGCCAACCGCCGCCATCGCTCCGGGTAGCGCGCCCCGGACGCCTGAACAAAGATCGAAGGCGGTAGAGTATTTCAGGCTGTTTTTTTTATCAACGAGCAGGACGTAGTTTAATTTTAAATATTTGATGACGTCATCGGGCAGGTTCTTCGCGGCGAATGCCGGATTGCTGTCGACGACAAAAGTATACATATCGTCCCAACTTGCCCAATCACGTGTTGACATCAAGAGATTGTCCTGCATCAAGGTTATTTGAGAGGTAAAACGGGACATGTCCCGGACCAGTTCGTTCTGTTCGATGCGCGAAAATCCCCGCATGACGAAAAAGCGGATCACCACCGATTGTACGATGATAAAAACCGCGATCAGGGTCCAGAAATAAAAAGTGGTGGCGCGCCGTGTTATCATAATGAACTTTATTATACCATGGCCGCGAAAAAATACGATCTTGAAACGGGAATTAGTCTATTTTAGACTTACGGATATTGAAACGGCGGCGATAAAATATTTTATTTCACGGACATAAAACCATGATAACCTTTCACAAAGGACGGTCACTATGAAAAAGGTGAACGTTGGAATGTTGATCGTCGGTTGCGCGTCATTCCTTTGTTTGGGGAAGGACGGGACCGAGGACGCCCGTTTGCTGAGCATTGACTATAGCGGAGCGCGGCGCTGTGTCTACCTTGCGGAGTATACGTCACAGGGAAGCTTCAAGCAAAAGGAAACGGTCTCGAAAAAGTCCACGTCCGTTCGTTGCATGCTTGAGCTGACGCATAAGGACCCGATGCAATTGTCCATCAAGGTCGACAGTATTTCGGTCGTCTCGGATGTGTTCAATGAAAAAATGAAAAAAGACCTGCGTGAAACGCTCTTGAAGTCCGACTACTCGCTGTCGATAGCGCGCGGCTACCCTATTATCGATTCGGCCGCGGCCGCGCCCGGAGCGGGATACCTGGAATGGGACCTGTACCGCCAGCTTTCCAAATTGCTTCCGGCGCTTCCCGAAAAAGCGGTCAAGCCCGGGTTTACCTGGGAACGGACGCTCACTCTGCCCTTGCAAACCGAGCGTGGAAAAGTGTCCTGTGAAACGTATCGCGCCTACACGTTCGCCAAGCTCCAGGGCGATACGGCGACCATCACCTGGCAGTACACCTTTACCGCAAGCAAAAAAACCGACAGCGCCGAGGTTTTCAGGGAAATACCCGTTTCCGGCAAAGGGAGCGGCACGGCGGTTTTGGATGTCCGAAACCATTGCATCATCAGCGCGGCCATGGATTTTACAACGCCGGTGGCCCGCATCGGCGACGTGAGCGTTACATGGACCGAGCGGGCGGAGTTTATGTCGGTTACTTGCAAGTAACGTATACATGAAAAACGCCGATGTGTCGGATATGGACCATCTAATACTTTCCTGTCGCGCGGGCTTCGAAACGGAATGCGGCGCCGAAATAGAGGCCGCGGCCTCGGTTGCGGGCGTCCGGGGAAGGATCACGAAAGCGCCTCACTCCGGATACGTCATTTTTACGCCCTCCGAAAAAAACATCGCAACCTTGCTTTTCAGGAAAATCTCCTTCGACTCGCTGATTTTTTCCCGTCAGATGATAGGCGTCTTCTCCGAGATAACCGGATTGCCCCAAAACGACAGGATCGGCCCCATCATCGCGGCGCTGAAGACAAAAAGCCTCTCCGTGAACCAGGTGTCGGTCGAAACCGCCGACGCCGAAGCGACAAAACCCATTCTTCCGTTTTGCGCGTCGTTCTCCCATCATTTTACAAAAGCAATCGAAAACGAGGGCTGGCTCGCAAGCGGCGAATGTGAATCGGGTTTGCGATTGCATTTGTTTTTTTTGACATCGGACAGGGTTTATGCGGGAGTATCGGATATAAGCAACTCCTCGCCGTGGTATATGGGCATTCCGCGGCTCAAATTCCCCCGTGAAGCTCCCAGCAGGTCCACCCTGAAACTGGAGGAGGCGTTCCTTGTTTTCCTTACGGAGGAACAACGAAATAAACTGTTACGACCCGGCTTGCAAGCGGTTGACCTCGGCGCGGCGCCGGGAGGTTGGACCTATCAGTTGGTACGCCGCGGCATGCGCGTGACGGCCGTGGACAACGGCGCAATGGACCCGGCGATCATGCAATCCGGCCTGGTAAAACATTTTCGCGCCGACGGGTTCGGCTACAAACCCGCCAAGCCGGTTGACTGGATGGTCTGCGACATCGTGGAACAGCCCGCCCGTATCGCAAAACTCGCCGGACAATGGATGGCCGGCGGCTGGTGCCGCCACGCGATTTTCAATCTCAAACTCCCCATGAAAAAACGGTATGAGGAAGCGCTTCGTTGCAAAGGCATAATCGAAAAAGAAATGCGGGGATCCGGCGTGCGCTTCGAGCTTCGCTTCAAGCAACTCTACCATGACCGGGAGGAAGTGACGGGGTTTTTGACGCGGCGCTAACCCGGAGCGCGGCGTGGGAACGGGACAATGATCTTTCCATTGTATGGAACGACCCGGAATTTTTAACCCTTACCAAACAACAATAAAGAATGTAAATGCCGGTCCCTCCATAAGTACCGGCATTTCATTCTTTAACGGATTTGCGTCGGCAATCTTCATTTCATTCGTGTTGGCGCAAGGGGCCACAATTGCCTTTCGATCTCTTTGCCGAATGGCGGGGAACCCGCGCTAAGATAGACAAGAATTTCTTTTCCATTGTTTATCAACCCGTGCGGCGCATTGGAAGGAATATAAATAGAGTCGCCCGATTGCACGGTTATTTTTTCATTTCCGACGGTCATTTCGCCTTCACCGGTAATTATAAAATAGCTCTGTTCCGTCACATGTTGATGAATTTGCTGCTTCCCGCCCGGCGACATTTCAACCAGCGACGTCATAAGGTTTTTCGCGCCGGATGTTGATTCGGAACCGAGTAAATATGAAGTGATTCCATCACGGGTATAGCGAGGCGATAAGGATTTGTTGGTGATGTTCATGGCTCTTATACCTTCTTGTAAACATTCAGCCCGATTTTTATCTCCTCTTTTTCCGGGATGGATACATTGCCTTCCGTCGAAGCGATTATAATGCTCTTGCCGGACGATGATTTGCCGAAATCCTTTGAAATATCAACCGTTATGGTCAGTATGTTGCCCGTTAATTTCACGTCACAGTTTTTCATAGAAATATGCTCCTTTGTGAGTTGAGTAAAGTGTATTATTTGCGAGACAGTTCATTGCTTATAAAATAATCCCCTGCTTTGCCGCAAAAGCCTTCATCCTCGATGTGAAGGCCTTCCCGATATGACACTTTCGCCTCGCTCAACGCCCGGCAGACATCATCCGTAATGAGTGAAAAGCGATAGTAAATTTTAGGCTTCATTTTGTGTGCTTCGGAAGAAGGTCGTTGAACAATTCTTTTTCAGCAGGAAATTCCTTTGAGAGCGGTTCGATTTCCCTGCGAAGAATAAGACCTCGCGAAAAGCCCTGCATGAGCGCCTGCCGGATAATGTCTTTAGATGTGGCTCCTTCGCGGAGCAGATCGCGGATGGTCCGGGTAGGCCGGGTCACGCGGTAGCCTTCGCGTACAGCGATATCGCCTGGCGCCAGAACTCCTTTATCCAGAACAAGTATTTTCGGAATACTGCTGTGCCTTCGGAAATGAGGCGGCACGGTCATGTACAGCTTTGCAGGATTGACATCCGAAAGGTCATACATGCTGAGCGCGGTTTCATGCGAATAGACGCCCTGGGGCTCCCCTTTCCGATTCCGCGACCAAAGAGACCAAATAACATAATGCGAATCCATCGAATGAGGATACTTGGAAAGTCTGTAAATTCCCCGATGAATGCGTTCCCAATTTCCTTTACGGGCATGGTAAGGATGAAGATAATCTGAAAAACCGGCCTTAACGGCCTGGGATGACGTGAAGTATCCCTGTTGAGCTTCCGCAATTGAATAAAGACGATTCGCGGGATTTATAGATTTTCGAGTCATGTATATTCCCTGTATTAATTACAGGAAATATACATTGTCACAATAAGAGTAAAAGGAAAAATATTTTTTGCAGGTCTCTACAGAAAAAATGCGCGCAACACTAAGCGGTATCCGAAGCGAAAGCAGTAAAAATTTGTTTTTTTTGCTTTCGAAGTTTGCTTTGTTGGTGAACGAAAACAGCTCTATTTCCTACTAATCCCTTCGTTGAAGCAATCGCCTTTTTGATTTTTTTTCATTCCGTGTTTTTAAGGGGATTACTGATGAAAGTACGCTTGATAGCGCTTGTTTGCGTAAGTTTGTTTGGAATCGCTGCCGCGGCCGACCGCTATGAAGCCGAAAACGCAATGATTGATTCGAATTCGGTCCAAAAAACCCCTGATGCGAATGCCTCCGGCGGTTATTATGTCGCCATGAAGGATGGAAACCTTTCCTTTAAGGTCACCGTGGCCGCCGCCGGATTCTACACGCTCTGGGCATCTTATTCACAGCCCAACGACACCAATGGAAAAATTCAAAATCTGTCCGTTAACGGCATATCCAAAGGCCAAATATCTTTTCCATACAAAACTTCATTCGTATATATGAAAGCTTCCTCGAAAATCAAACTCGCGGCGGGCGCCAACACCCTCGACATCATCAAATCCTGGGGATGGATAAACCTCGATTATATCGAAATCACGCCCTATGTCGCCACGTCGTTCGCCATAGCCTCTACCCTGGTTACGCCGAATGCCTCCGAAAACGCCAGAAAACTCTATAATTTCATCAGGCAGAATTTTCAAAAAAAAGTCATCAGCGGCGTCATGACGAACACCGTCATGCAAAACGACGGCAAATACACGCCCGATACCGTGCAAAACCAAACCGAAGTCGCGTGGATTATAAACGCCTCCGGAAAAGCCCCCGCGCTGCTGGGTGTTGACTTTATGCACTCAACGGGCCTCAACTCCGACAACGAATGGTATAGGGGATATACCAACGCCACGATCGCCTTAGCCCAGGATGTTTTTAAAAGAGGCGGCATTCCGGCCTATTGCTGGCATTGGAAAGACCCAAGCAAAACCGTTGAAGCCTTTTACTCGCCGTCGTCGGGCAACTCGCCCTACGCCGCGTTCAACCTGAACAAGGCCTTTACCGATTCCACAACCTACGCCGCCTTTAATACCGCCGGCGCGGAATACCAGGCCATCGTCAGGGATATGGACACCGTGGCCGGTCACTTGAAAACCCTGGCCGACAAAGGCGTCCCGGTGCTTTGGAGGCCGTTGCACGAAGCCTCGGGCAGGTGGTTCTGGTGGGGGTATAAAGGTCCGGGCGCGTGCAAGGCGCTGTACCGCCTGATGTTTCAGCGATTCACCGGCGTTCACGGCCTCAACAACCTGGTCTGGGTGTGGACCACCGACGAGGCCGGTGACGCGCTGAACTGGTATCCCGGCGATCAATACGTTGATATCATCGGGCGGGATTATTACTACTATCCGCGCATAGCCAATCACGGTTCCCTGGTTTCGTCGTTCGAAAAAGTAAAGGAGATTTTCGGCGGGACCAAAATCATTTCGCTCGCCGAATGCGGTTCCGTGCCGAACCCCGACAGCATGGCCGCCGACGGCGCCGGATGGTCGTATTTCATGCCCTGGTACGGCGACTATACCATGGACGGCTGGGCGCACGACAATACTGCCGCGGATTGGAAATCAATCATGAACAACAATTACGTGATTACCCTGGATAAAATGCCTGGATGGGCCAACGTTTCTCCTATCCAAGCCATGCCGGAACCGCGCTGCGGCGACGGCGTTAACATCCGTCATGAACATGGCTTCCTGGAGTGTACGGTATCGGGCGCCGCCGGGTGCGGAGAGGTGGAACTTTTCAGCCTTCAAGGGACCCGCATCGCCTCCCTTGGCAAGGCTCTTTCCGCCGGAACGTACCGTTTCAGCCTCAAAGGAGTCGCAAAGGGGACGTATTGTGCGCGAATCAAAACCGCGGACAATTCGGTTAATACCGTAAGACCCATTGCCGTTTATTGGCAGTGAAGTACCGCTCATACGCGCAATCATGCCCCTTTTTCCTGGCCACGTAGATATATTCCGATGCCAATCCGGCGCGCTCGGTTAATTTCCCGGCCCGCTCCCAGCCCAAGCCGTATCCCGAAGCGGCCGGTCCTTTCTTTATGGTAATAAGGGAGAAACCGGCGTCGTGGAAGGTTTGTCGCCACCTTCGTTTGCCGAAGGCCCGAAATTCCTCCCAATTGGTTTGGGATATTCCATGAGGTCGAGGCATGAATAAAGCGCTTGGAAACGAAGGCCTTTTACGCGGAACCCCCGGATTATTACCGTTTTTCATTTCCAGTTCATACATGGCGTCCAAGGAGGCGTTGGAGCCGGTTGTTATCCCTTGCAGGAATTCCCGGAGAATGGCGCGCGCTTCGCGCGCATGATTGCGTAGTCCCGGATCGCGCGCTATCCGCTCCAACAAAACCATGCCATGCGCGGGAAGATAGAGCGCAAACTGGCATAGTTTCCAAAAGGGAGAGGGCATGACGTGGATGGCGACGCCGCCGTCCCTGAGCAGGCCATGAATCCCTTGTAGCGTTTTGACGGGATCGTTTACATGCTCCAAAAGGTTCGATGAGAAAACGATGTCGAATGATTTTTTCGAATAGAGGACCGCCGCCTCTTCCGCGCCGCAAATACGGTATTCAACGCGTTCGGAGTTTTTCCGCGCAAGGCGGTTTTCATTAATTTCGGTACTTATGAGCCGTTGTACGAATTTCGAGATGAGGCCGGCTTGATAGCCGTCTCCACCTCCCAATTCGAGGCCATAAGGGAAACATGCTTCAGGGCAATTCACGAAAACAGCGTTGACTTCGCGTTCCTTATATGCATGGAGCCAGGTTGTCCAGTCCGGCTTGAGGTTCATCATGATAATATAGATTTCGCGTCCAAATATGGCGCGTCGATAACGCACATAGTAAATTATTACCCTAAAATCAGGTTTTGGTGGGGTCGAAAAATTCCAAAAGGGCGGGAAATGACGAAGCGTTGGGCGGCAATCGCGATCGCGGTTCTTTTTTTAGCGGTTAATACGCTTAAGGTCGCGATATTCGACCATCTCCTGGTGTATCCATCCTTGACAATGTCGCTCTGTCTCCAGTCGGGTATCATAACCAAATTTATCGTCATGTGCTTTTTATTCATCGCGCTGTGGCGGATGAAAAACCCTTTTTTTTGTATACTGTTTTATTGCCTGCAGCTTGCTTACCTGTTCGCCAACCTTTCGTATCACGCCGCTTCGGAAGGTTATTTGCACGTGACCCAGTATCTCGGGTTATTTTCCGAAGCGTTGGAGCTTTTTAAACATTCGGCGATCCCCCACGGCGGGGCACTAGGCTTTCTGCTTTTCGACGCGCCGCTTTTCGCCGGCGTTTTACTGTTGTACCGGGAAATTTCGCTGTTTAACAGGCGGTTCGTCTTTAAAAAAACACCCTTGCTGTTCGCCGCGTTCCTGGTTTCCTTTGTCTACAAATGGCAAACCGCCGACGCCGCGGAAAGGCCGATGGCCATTCTCAACGACAAGTATTCCTGCGACAACAACGTCGTCCATAAATACGGGCTTTTAGCCTACAACGTCATCGATCTGCTTAAGTTACAAGACAGCAAGTCGCGGATCAACAGCCTGGACTATGGAACGGAGTTTTCCGGACGCGGCGCGAGGGAAGCGCATCCCAACATCATCATGGTGCAGGTGGAGTCCATGGATGCCCGCGTAGTCAACACCCGACACGGCAACGCCTGGGTCACGCCGTTCCTCCATTCTCTTTCGAATTCCAGCGTCTATTACCCTTATGTGTTGAGCTTCCATAAGGCGGGATCGACCTCCGACTGCGAATTCTCCATAATCAATAGCGTGGAACCGTTCGACGATTACCCCGCCATGAAACTCAGGAACTACGATTATCCCAATTCGATGCTCAAACCGCTCGTTAACGCGGGCTATGATGTTTCGGCCTTTCATGGGAACAGAGGCGTCTATTTCAACAGAAACATCGCCTTTAAAAAAATGGGTTTCAAAACATTTTATGATCTTTTCGCCATGGAATTACCGGAAAAAGGCTGGGGCGCGTGCGACGGCGAGGTGTTCGATTTCGTTGCCGGAAAACTAAAGACTCAATCCGATCCGTTCTTTTACTACATTATCACGATGAGCAGTCATGAACCTTTCTCAGCGGCGTCCGCCTATTACGCGACCGGCCTTTTTGACGATATTCCGGATGAAACGGCGAGGAACTACTTCCGGTCGATGTCGTACGTGGACGTGCAACTGGAGCGTTTTGTCAAAAAAGTGCGTGAAACCCGCGAAAACACCTATATATTTATTTACGGCGACCACGCTCCGCCCATCACGGATAATGTTTTTTTTAAACGCGCGTCGTTCATTGAGAAAGGCCGGCTGTTCGAATTCGTGCCTCTCTTCATCATTACCCCGGATTGCGCGGTCTATAAAGAAACTCTACAGGCCGCGTTGTTCGTGGATTTTGCCTCGACCATACTCCCGGCCTCAAAGACCGATTTTGCGATTCGCTCGTATGGTAAGGACCTTCTCGCGTTTTCCCATGAAAAAAGCCCGGTCCCCTATGGAGGAGAAACCTATCTGAGACGAAACCTTTTTAACGGAATTCGCGGGTCGGAAAATCACGCTATTGCGGACAACCTCGTCAAATAGTATATATATAAGCATGGCTTTTTATTCATCGTTTTTTAACCGGTTGCCGAAGCCCTTGTTGTTCATCTGCATCGGCGCGCTCATCCTCGGCCTTTGTACGCTGGACTATTATACCGAACCGCGCATTTCCTTCCTGGTGTTTTATTTATTCCCCATTTCCCTTGCCGTATGGTATGGAGGAAAAAAGTCGGGAATCGCGGCCGCGATCGTATGCTCCGTGGGGTGGTTCATGGCCGATATTTTTACCGCGCAAGGGTATTCCCATCCGGTCATTCCCTATTGGAACCTCGTCGTGACGCTGGGCGTTTTCGTCATTGTGTCCGCTTCCCTCCATCAACTCAAGGAATCCCTACGGAATGCCAACGAACTCGCGAGGACCGACACGCTCACCGGCTGCGCGAATCGCAGGGCCTTTTTCGAAATCGCCGGCAACGAACTGAAGCGAATGAACCGTTACAAACGTCCTTTTACCATTGCCTATCTGGACCTTGACGAATTCAAACACGTGAACGACAACCTCGGCCATGAAGCCGGCGACAACCTTTTACGGTGCGTTGCGGACGCCATTAAGGCCGATATCCGTTCATCGGACCTTCTTGCGCGCATCGGCGGCGATGAATTCGTCATGCTGTTGCCCGAAACCAACGAAGACCAGGCGCAGTCGGTGGTGCAAAAGCTGGCCGCTTCGCTGCAAAGCGCGCTGCAAAAGGAAAACTGGGCGGTTTCATACAGCATGGGCGTCGTGACCTATATCCGTCCGCCGGCCACGGTCGACGACATGCTGGTGAAAGCCGACCACATGATGTACGCCGCCAAGCGCGAGGGGAAAAACAAGGTCCGATTCCTGGTATGGAAAGAATCCGCCATCGTACGATAGACCCGAACGGTCTTACTCCATGAAAACATTTACCGGGAAATCAACCATCCGGGAAAGCTTCCCCGATCTGCTGTTTGATGAATCGCGTTTCACCTCGGGGGTTCCGCGAAAGCTCTTTTTCCCCCGCTCACACGCGGACGTCGTCGCAATGGCGCGGGAAGCCTCATCGTTTGGCGCGCCGCTGGCGATCATCGGGGCGCAAACGGGAATCACCGGGGGCGGGGTCCCGATCGAGGACTGCATGGCCGTGAGCTTTTCCGAAATGAACGCCATCGAGCGCGTTGATTGGTCCGATCCGGCCTCGCCGGTTTTGCATTGTCAACCAGGCGTCACCCTTGCCGACATCGCTGGTTTTCTTGAGGCCCCCTCCCAGCGGGCGGGCGATGTTGAAGGGGCGGACTCACTGACCGCGAGGGAATGGCTCTATCCACCCGACCCCACCGAAATGACCGCCCAGCTCGGCGGCACGGCGGCCACCAACGCCTCGGGCGCCCGCTCGTTTTTTTTCGGCCCCACGCGCGGCCATGTCTCGGCCCTTTCGCTGGTTCTCGCCGACGGCGAGAGCGCCGTGATCGAGCGCGGCCGCTCCCCCGAACGAAACGGCGTATTGACATTTACAAGCACCGGGGGGCGCGCGTTTCGCCTCAAGCGACCGGCGTATGAAAGCGTGGGCGTTAAAAACGCCTCCGGGTACTTTTCCAAAAGCGACATGGACCTGATCGATCTTTTCATCGGCTCCGAAGGGACGCTGGCCCTTTTCACCGGCATCGGCATCCGTCTTGTAAAGGCGCCGTGCTTCATGGGAGGGATGAGTTTTTTTCAGACGCGGCAAGACGCGTTCGGTTTCGCCTCTTTTTTACGCGGCGAAACCGGCGTCGCCGCAATCGAATATTTCGACGAAAGCGCCCTTCGTTTCGCGCGAAGCGCCGGCACGAGCGGCGGCCGCGAGCTTCCCGCCTACCCGGAAGGAGCGCGCGCGGCGGTGTATTGGGAATACATGGAAACGCCGGCCGCCCCGTTTGAGCAACGCATGGATGCCTGGGAAGAAGCCCTTGCGGCGGGATCCTCCTCCTTCAACGCGACGTGGAGCGGTTTTGATGCGTCGGAAATGGAATTGCTTAAAAAGATTCGGCACGGGGTCCCGGAAATGATCAATGCCCGGATCGCCGCGTATAAAAGGGATTGCCCTTCCATCCGCAAAATTTCCACCGACGCGGCGTATCCGGCCGAGCATTTTTCAATTGCCATTGAGGAAAGCATTGAACGGATCGAAAAGGCGGAAATCAACTACGCGCTTTTCGGCCACCTTGGCGATTATCATTTGCATTTCAATCTGTTGCCCCGCAATGCCGATCAATTGCGGCGCGCCTTGGAGGTATACGACCGCATCATGGATTTGACCATCAAGCTCGGCGGCACGGTATCGGCGGAACACGGAATTGGAAAAATCAAAACACGCTATCTTACAAAAATGTACGGTGAAAACGCCCTCCGGGAAATGGCGCGCATAAAATCCGAATTAGACCCGCGATGGGCGCTGTCGAGGGGAAATTTGTTCGAACGGCTCCCACATAATATTTTATAGAACTTTCACTTCACTTAAAAAGGGAGAAACACAATGAGAAAAGCGCACGCTGCGGTAAAGGCCGGTACAATATATTATAAAAGTTTTCCACTCTTGAGCGCGGGCCTGTTGTTCTCCGCGCTTCTCTACCCAAATGCGGTCCGCGCGGAAAAAAGCCCTTCTCCCGTCACGGTGGTAAATACCCCCACCGTCAGCGTGCAGCAGAGCGGGAAATGGATCGTGGGACTTACCGATACGCCCACGGTCAAAGTTTCAGTTCCCATTTCGGAATCCGGAACCGCTTCTTCCAATGAGTCAAGGGCGCCGTTCGTTAAAACCATCAGTTTCAATATCGAAAACGGAACAACCCAAAATAACATGTCCATCACCATACCCGAGGGAAAACGGCTCGTTATAGAATATGTTTCCGCGCGGGCGCAGGGTCCGGCGGGCCAAAAATTCATCGCCCAGATCCAGACCACCGTTTCTCATACGGAGAGCCCCCGGGGAATTTATTGGCTGGTATTTTTCCCGCAAGGCACGTTTTCATCCATCGATGTGTGCACGGCCAGTCAACCCATGCGCATTCTTGCCGAACCGGGCAACCCGCCCTTGATGTTCGTTACAACACGCACCAGCATTACCGGGACGGCTTTCGTTGAAGCGACCATTTCAGGGTACTTGGTTCCTTTGCGTTGATCATTTTAATACGGTGTATCCTCATCGAAAAGGCGGTCCATGCATCTTCTCATCCAGGCGATTATTCTTGGGATTGTTCAAGGTCTCACTGAGTTTATTCCCATATCCAGTTCCGCTCATTTGGTCATCGTACCATGGCTGTTCAAATGGCATGACCCGGCGCTCACGAGCCTTCCCTTCGATGTCGCCCTGCATCTTGGGACCCTCGCCGCGGTAGTATTTTTTTTCGCCTCCGATTGGATACGATTGATCCGGGCCGGATTGGCCAGTATCGTTGAAAGAAAAATCGGCGATGATACTGACCGGAAACTGGCATGGATGCTTATTATCGGCTGTATCCCCGGCGCGGTGATAGGCGCTTTAGCGGAACATAAAATCGAAAAATTATTTCACCAACCCAATACGCCCATACAGGTTTCCGCGCTCATTGCGATGGCGGTTATCATAGCCCTTCTCGCGGCCATTCTCTTCACCGTGGAGCGCGTAACGAAACACCTGCGGGAAATGAAATCCTTGTCCTTCAAAGACGCCATCATCATAGGGACCGCGCAAGCATTCGCCATCTTCCCCGGCGTTTCCCGCTCCGGCGCCACCATTACGGCGGGCCTTGCCATGGGGCTCAAGCGCGATGTCGCGGCGCGTTTTTCGTTTTTGCTCAGCGCGCCGATTATCGCCGGGGCGGGTCTTAAAAGCCTGCATGAGGTGGGCAAGGAGCTTTCCACCCACGCGCTCGCGGCTTCCGACCTGACGCTGTTCGCCGCGGGCGGCCTGGCGGCGGCCGTGAGCGGCTTCCTGTGCATTAAATTTCTTCTTCGTTTTCTACAAAAAAATTCAACCGACGCGTTCGTGTATTACCGTTGGGTATTGGCGGCGGTCATTATCGCCGTTGCATTGACAAGAGGTTGATCGGACCCCGCCCCGCCTCTCCTGCTCTCTCCCCTTTCCTATCGGAGAACGGAGGAGGGGATGTTGCGCTTGCGGGCGCTTGCCTGCGCTGCCGCTTCGGTAGGCGGGGTGTGGAGAAGTAAGGTCAAGGCAGTTTAAAATGAACCGAAAGTTTCTCCGACAATTGTTTTCAAGAAAATAACTTTTTCCTCTCACATGAAGGAGGCCCAACATGGCCGCCGGATTCAAAGTAAAAAAACTCGGCTGGTGGATTGCCGCCATCGTCGCGCTCGCGATCCTGATGTCGGCCAATACCGTGGTGGCATTGCTCACGGACTTGTTCTGGTTCAAGGAAGTCGGCCTTTCGTCGGTGTTTCTTAAATCGCTTTTCGCAAAAATCATGTGTTCCTTGGTCGCTGGAATCGGCGCCGGACTCGTGCTGTATGTAAACCTTTTAATCGCCCGACAAACATCAAAAACCCCGTTTGTGACCTCAATACCCGTCATGCAATTCGCCCAGACCTACGCGATCACTCCCCTGCTGCGGTTTCTTATCCCTTTGGCTTCCCTGTTTTTAGCGTTCACCATAGGCAGTTGGGGAGCGAGTGTTTGGGAGACCTACCTGAAATTCAGGGGAGCCGTGCCGTTCGGATCAACGGACCCGCTTTTCGGCAAGGACATCGGTTTCTATGTGTTTGCTTTGCCGCTCTACCGCGGCGTCTATTTCGCCTGCGCCGCGACCATCGCTCTTTCCTTCGCGGGAAGCCTGTTCATTTACATTGTGCGGCAGCAATGCTCGGTGGAAGGTCGCAGGATCGTTATGTCGGGCGCGACGCGCACGCACCTCATGGCCCTGCTGGGACTTTTGGTGGGATCGGGATATTTTTATTACCGGTTCAAGATGTTCGGCATGATCACGGGCGGCGGTCACATCGTCAACGGCGCCGGGTACGCCGACATCCATTACTACATTCCGGTGCTCAAACTCATGCGGTACGTAAGCCTTGCCGCGGCAATCTTGATATGGTGCAACATTTGGATGCGCACGTTTAAATTCGCCCTCGCGGGCGTTATTTTCATCTTTGCCGCGGACTTTCTAGGCAAAGGCGCCAGCCAAGCCGTGCAAAAATTCATCGTCGCGCCCAATGAAGTCGATAAGGAAACGCCCTACATCAAATGGAGCATCGCCAATACCCGCGCCGCCTACAATCTTGACAAAATAGAGGCTCGGCATTTCACCCCCGGCGACAACCTCTCCAAGGCGCTTCTTAAAAAAAACGACCTCACCATTAAGAACATCCGCCTGTGGGACCAGGCGCCGCTGCTTACCACTTTCAGCCAGTTGCAGGAAATCCGCACCTACTACCAATTTCTCGACGTGGACAACGACCGGTATCAAATAGGCGGCGAGACCCGCCAGGTGATGCTCTCGCCGCGCGAGCTGGTTCCCGCGAACCTTCCCAGCCGCATTTGGATCAACGAACGCCTCTCCTATACCCACGGCTACGGCCTGTGCCTGGGACCGGTCAACAGCGTGACGTCCGAAGGCCTGCCCGATTTTTTCATTAAAAACATACCGCCGGAATCCAACACCTCCATCACCGTTACCAGGCCCGAACTATACTATGGGGAATCCTCGGCCGGCTATGCGATCGTTAAAACCGATGCGAAGGAATTCGACTATCCGTCGGGTAACGAAAACGTCTATACCACCTACCGGGGAAGCGGCGGGGTAAGCGTGGGAGGGCTGTTCAAGCGGCTTTTATTCGTACTCCATTTTAAGGAACTCAAGATCCTGCTTTCCACCGATATTTCCTCACAAAGCAGGGTCCTCTATAACCGGCAAATAATGGAGCGCGTCAATAAGGCCCTGCCGTTTCTGATGTACGATCAGGACCCGTACCTGGTCATTACCGGCGAGGGAAAGCTCGTATGGATAATTGACGGCTATACGGCCACCGACGCGTACCCCTATTCGGCGCAGGTCTCGAATTTAGGCAACTACGTCCGCAACTCGGTCAAGGTGACCGTCGACGCCTATAACGGTACGCTTTGCTATTATATCGCCGACCCCGCGGACCCGGTCATCGCCTCGTATGCCCGGATTTTTCCGGGGGTATTCAAGCCGCTCTCCGATATGCCCCCGGACCTGCACGCCCATATTCGCTATCCCCAAACCCTCTTTACCATTCAGGCCAAGGTATATTCGCTGTATCACATGACCGACCCGCAAGTGTTTTACAATAAAGAAGACATGTGGAAAATCCCCGAAAGCTTTTCCGAGGGGACCACGGGCGCCATGTCGCCGTACTATACCATCATGAAACTCGCCGAGGTCGGAAAAACCGAGGAGTTCATCCTCATGGTCCCGTTCAGTCCGGCCAAAAAGGACAACATGATCGCCTGGCTCGCGGCGCGCTGTGACGAGCCCAATTACGGAAAACTCCTGGTGTTCGATTTTCCAAAGCAAAATCTCGTCTACGGCCCGCAGCAGATCGAATCGCGCATCAACCAGGACCCGGAAATCTCCAAGGCTTTAACATTGTGGAATCAGGGCGGCTCCCGGGTGATCCGGGGCAGCCTTCTGGTCATACCGGTGGAACAATCGCTCATTTATGTGCAACCGCTCTATATTGCCGCGGAAAACGGCGGAGTGCCGGAACTTAAAAGAGTGATCGTGGCGTATGGCAATTCCATCGTCATGGAAGAAAATCTGGAAAAATCCCTCAACGCGATTTTCGGCAGTTCTTATGAACCCTTGCAAAAAGCCGACACCACCCGGGTAACTGCCCCGAAAAGTAACGTTAAAGACCTTATTTCCCAAGCAAGCAGGCAATTTGATAATGCGCAGCAGGAATTAAAACGCGGTAACTGGGCCGGTTATGGAGCGGCTCTGCAAAAAGTCGAGCAGCTCCTGAAGGATTTAGGAACAAAGGTACAATAAGAAGGAGCATTTGGGAGAGAAAATCGATTTTCAGACTCTCTTTTTCAAGGCCTTCATGCCTCTCCCATTATTTATTTTATAATACCGCTTCATGGACTATCAATCAGCGATATACCGGTACGAGGGAGGGTGTTTTTATGGGATTTAATATCTTTGATCTATTATTGCCGAGAGAAACGAAATTTTTTGTTTATATGGACCAGCAAGTAAGTTTTCTGGTAAGGGGCGCCGCGGTTTTTAAGGAACTTGTGGTAAATATTAAAACCCTATCGGAAGATCAAATTAAGGCAAAACTGATCGAAATAAAAGAATGCGAAACCAGCGGCGACGATGTCGAACGCAAAATCTTCGACGAATTGAACAAAACCTTCATCACGCCGATCGACCGCGAGGATATTCATGTGCTCGCGATCAATATCGACCGGGCGCTGGACATTTTAAACAGCATTTCGAGAAAAGTTGAAATTTACAATATTCGGGAAGTACCGCCGAATGTATGCAAATTCGCGGATATTATCGTCAATATCGCCCAGCAAATGGAACTGTCGGTCAAACAACTGCATAAAAAAACCTACCTCGATGAAATAGTGAATAAAATGCACGCTTTGGAAAACGAGGCCGATGAACTTTTTCATGTGAGCATGGCGGAGCTTTTCAGCGATAAAAACAATCCGATCCATATCATTAAATTCAAGGAATTTTACGAACACCTCGAATCCGTGGTTGACGCCATCGATTATGTAGGGAAGCTTATCCGGGGCATTAAGGTAAAACTAGGGTAACCCGATGTCCTTTACACTGACCCTTGTCGCCATCGTCGTCATCGTCGCGTTGCTTTTTGACTTTGTCAATGGCTTCCACGACGCCGCGAACGCCATAGCCACCATCGTGGTGACCAGGGTCCTTACGCCCCTGCAAGCCGTTATACTGGCTGGCGTGTCGAATTTTATCGGATATTTCGTGTTCGGCACGGCCGTGGCAAAAATGATCGGCAAGGGAGTGGTGCATTTCGACCAGGTGACCTTGCCGCTGCTCCTGGCGACCCTCGCCGGAGCGATCCTCTGGAACATTCTTACGTGGATTTTGGGATTGCCGACATCGAGCAGCCACGCGCTCATCGGCGGTCTGATCGGAAGCGGTATCGCCGCCGCCGGAGTCAAGGTGGTCCTGTGGGGCGGCGTCGTGAAAATATTCCTTTTCATTTTTCTGGCGCCCCTCATCGGAATCCTGGGCGCCATGTTCTTCACCACGGTCACCATCTGGATATTTCACAAATCCTCACCATCGGCCACTAGTGGTATTTTTAAAAAGATGCAGTTGGTTTCCGCGGTTTTCGCCAGCATCGGCCATGGCACCAATGACGCCCAAAAAACCATGGGTATCATCGCTTTGGCTCTTTACACCGGCCACGTCAGCGCCTCTTTTCAATCGGGAAAAATCGACAACTGGGTCGTTTTCGCGGCTTATACCGCCATTTCGCTCGGCACGATTTTCGGGGGCTGGCGGATCGTCAAGACCATGGGTACCAGCATCACCAAAATCCGTGAAATGGAAGGGTTTTGCGCGAACGCGGCGGCGTCGATCGTGCTCATCGGGACCGCGCACGCGGGAATTCCCGTCAGCACGACGCATGTCATCGCCGGCGCGATCATGGGCGTGGGCACCGTCGAACACGCGAAAACCGTGCGATGGATAACGGCCCGGAAAATCCTCTGGGCATGGATACTCACCATCCCCACCGCGGCGATCTTCGCCGCCATCGCCTACAAGATGTTCATGGCATTCGCGCCCAGGTAGTTGACACCCGCCAAATATATCGCGCAATATAATTTCGTACCTTTCCAAAGCAAGATTATTACTCCGGCAATTAACTATGCGTATTTTTTTGTTTGTATTACACCCCAATCATCCCTGTCACCCTGAGCTTGTCGAAGGGTCACTTTTATAGGGTTTTACATAGACCACGCAACCTCGGTCCCTGGCGATGTAAAAGTATTTGTAAGTTTGGTAACAATAAGTATGATTTTTTCTCTTCGTCCTCCGGATTTTTAGTATATTTACTTCATGCATAAATTCCAATTGTCCAAAAATACCGCTCTTTTTCCTGTTCTGCTCATTCTAAGCGACTGCTTAAATATCGCAAAAATTGAAACCGGGCTTTCTCCTGTTTCCGCTTTTCATTTGTCTTTAAACCAACCTTCCATTGAACTGGTTAAAGAAAAAAGCCAAAACTACTTTCCAAATATTTTTAAATCAAACCCGGTCGTCAAATCGGATGGAAAAAATTTTCCTACCAGCAGCAATTTTCCGGCGATATTTTCATCAATTCAACAAAACTATAATGCCTCTATTATTCAATGCTTTAATTCAATAAAAAGGCCAGTCTTTTCTTCACAATATATTGTTTCTTTCATTCATAAAAAGTCTATCTCTCATAAAGCTGCATTCGAAGACCCCTTTCTTAACAGTTAATTACTTAATCGGTACAAAATTTTTAGTTTATTAACTGAAAATGCATGATGCATTTATCTTATTATTTATTAACCTGTTAAGATAAAAGGGGTCAAAAATATGCCTTATAAAAATACAATAACCAAAATTAAAAGGCTGTATCAACGCCTTAACGGCAATACAATTCAATACGATGTCAATGAATATTTATGTATTGTTAATGAAATCAATAAAATGAGTTGCATCATGCGAAATGAACAGGATAATCAACTTAAAGAGATTTCCCGCCAACTTATGCAAAGGGCACGTCAAAATGAAAACCTTGATACTTTGCTTGTTGAGGCGTTTGCCCTGGTTAAAGAAACTGCCCAAAGAGTTTTAAAAATTACTTCCTTTGACGTTCAATTGATCGGAGCAATTGTTTTACACCAAGGTAAAATAGCGGAAATGCGGACCGGCGAGGGAAAAACCCTTACTGCTGTTTTTCCGGCATACATGAATGCGCTTTCGGGCAAGGGCGTGCACGTTCTTACTTTTAATGATTATCTCGCAAAACGAGATGCGCAGTGGATGAGGCCCATGTACGAGTTTTTAGGTTTAACGGTCGGGTACGTACAAGAAGGAATGGATCCGAAAAACAGGCAAAAATCCTATAATGCCGACATAACATACTTGACTGCAAAGGAATCAGGGTTCGATTTCCTGCGCGACTCGGTTTGCTTCGAAAAAGAAAGCATGGTGCACCGCGCCTTTAACTATGCGATCATCGACGAGGCCGATTCCATCCTCATTGATGAGGCCCGCATACCGCTCGTTCTTGCTGGAAACGCGGAAAAGGCCGGGACCGACGCCGCGCGTAGCGCGGACATGCAATTGACAATGGCAAAACTTGCGCCGGAATTACGGGAAAAAACCGACTTCGATTTCGACGAATACCGCCGAAACATTCACTTAACCGACTCCGGATTGGAACGTGTTGAGAATTCGCTGGGTTGCGGCAACCTCTATGAACCGAAAAACATCGAATTGCTGGCGCACCTAAGTTATGCGCTGCACGCGCAGTATTTGCTTCACCGCGATAAAAATTACATCCTCCGCAACGGCGCCGTGGAATTGGTGGATGAATTTACCGGGCGAGTGGCGCACAGGCGGCGCTGGCCGGAAGGGCTCCAGGCCGCGGTCGAGGCAAAGGAAAACCTGCCGATCAGGTGCAACGGCTTGATTTTAAATTCCATAGCGCTGCAGTATTTTTTGCGCCTCTACCCGAAACTTTGCGGAATGACAGCGACCGCGCAGCGTGCGCAAGAGGAATTCCGGGAATTTTACGGACTCCATATCGTGGCCGTTCCTTTCCATAGGACCTGTATTCGAAAAGACCTCGGCTGCGTCGTTTACAACACAAAAAAGCATAAAATCGACGGTATAATAACGGAAATCGTCAAGGCGCACCGGGAAAAGCGTCCCGTTTTAGTAGGGACCGAGAGTGTGAAGGATTCGGCCGAACTGGCCGGGCTTCTGAATGAAAGAGGGATTTATTGTGAAGTCCTCAACGCCAAGAATGATGCGCATGAGGCAAAAATCATCGCCAGGGCGGGGAAATTGGGCGCGATCACCATCTCGACCAATATGGCCGGAAGAGGCACGGACATCCGGCTGGGCGCAGATGATGAGCATGAAAAAAGAAGGGTCACGGAGCTTGGCGGGCTCTATGTCATCGGCACCGCGAAATACGAGAGCCGCCGTATCGACGACCAGTTGCGCGGCAGGGCCGGACGTCAAGGCGACCCGGGAGCATGCCGGTTTTTCATAAGTCTGGACGATGATCTGTTCATCAGATACCGCTTGCGCGACCTGCTGCCGGTCAGGCATTTAAACGCCTATGTCGCTGAGCACCCGGCAAACATAGACAAAGCAGGCTTGCAGGCATCGCCTTTAAAGCGCTCCGGCGAAATCCAAGACCCTTTTGTCAACAGAGAAATCGACCGTGTGCAAAGGATCATCGAGGGACAGAATTTCGAAATTAAAAAGACCCTTTGGAATTATACCTATCTTATCGAACGGCAGCGGCAAATCCTCTTTGAAAAAAGAAACCTCTTTATACAAGGGAATCATGCCGTTGATTTTTTCAAAACCAACACCTATGATGATTTCGTTGTATTAGAGAATAAACTGGTTGCCGATAAACTTATCGCGCTCTGTAAGCGCATTTCCTTGTGGTGCATGGACGTCCATTGGTCCGAATATCTTTCGGAGGTGACCGATATCAGGGAGGGTATCCATTTGCGCAGGATCGGCGGCCAGAACCCATTGTTCGAGTTCCAGAAGATCGTTATCGATATGTTTGATACGTTGTCCAACGATATGGAAAAATCGATGAAACAAATGATCCATGCCGCTGCAATTGAGTCAAAGGAGAGCGGGCTTTTCGGCATGGACAGCCCCATGAAATCGCCATCATCAACGTGGACCTATATGATCAACGACAATCCCTTCGATCCCATGCTCGAAGTACAATTGGGTAGCAACGTGGGAATTTCGGCCTGGTCGGCCATGCTGTGGCCGCTCATGGCGATTTATTTTATCCTTAAAAAATTGAAGCGCGGGAAATCATAACTTGACAATTAAGTTACGGGGCCCTATATTCCGTGCAAAGGGTTTCAAGATATCGGTGGCACGATTTATTTAGTGCGATTTTTTCACCATGCAAGAACCGGGAGTTCCCGCTTCAGAGACGGTTGGTTCCATAAAAACTATCACTGTGGGGCGGACCGGGGTTAACAACATTACGGCTGCCGCGGTGCGCTTGACCGATAACGGCAACCTTGTCGCCAACACGGAGGCGAATCTTGCGCGACGATTTGTACCTTGATAATCACATTATTGAAACGGACATTAAAAATAATGTAACTAAAGAATATTGCGGCTTCGGCGACGGAAGGATAGAATTTACTTCAAGCGGCGCGACCGATCGTTTTTACCTCAAGGATCATTTGGGCTCGACCCGTGCAGTCATCAATGGAGAAGGCGCATTGATAGTGGCGGTGAGTTATGACGCCTACGGCGCGATCATTAGAAGCGAGATCCTGGCAGGTCATTATTATGGGATTATGTTTGGGTGTTTTAAAACGGATAAGTTTCCATACAGAATTAAATTGTTATGTACCTTTGGTGAGGCAAGTATGGATGAATGCATTAGGGTTATAAAAAGTATCTTTGTTGTTTTTACAATAATTTCTATTTGGGGATGTAGAGAAATGGGCCAAAATCCTTTAATACTTAGAAATGCTAAAATTGAAACAATTCAACTTTTGCATGAAGAAAGGATTTTGGCGACGTTTTCTGACACAACAAAAATATCGCAATTTATTAGTTTTGTTGTGGATTCGATTTCTGTTACTAACAATGATTTTAAAAGTTTTGATTTTATTAAATTTATTGATAAAAATGGTAAGAGTTATAGAATTGAAGTTTTTGAAAAAATGTTTAGATTTAAGGGAAAACGATATATCTTAAACTCAGAAATAATGCAAAAATTTTATGAGTACTTTAAAAAATAAAAATGTGAAGAAAGCCAGGCATAAATTCTTTTTTAGTCAAAAGACTATTTACAATCAATTTATCATTCTATTTATGATTTCCTTTCCCTCCGCCCAAACCTGGTATTCCATAGAACCCCGGGCCACTGAAAAAGATCTTGCATCTATTTATTTCTGTGATTCGCTCAACGGCTGGGCCGTAGGTTTCGATGGGGCCATCATCCATTCCTCGGACGGCGGCTTTACATGGGCCCCTCAAACATCCGGAGTTACGGATACGCTCTATGATGTTTATTTCTCGGATATTTCTCATGGCTGGGCGGTTGGCAGGAACGGTAGCGTTCTTCAGACGCTCGACGGCGGAACTACCTGGAAAAAACACCTCAAACGTACCAATCACGAGCTTCTTAAAGTTCGCACAAGCGGAGATACGGTTATTATTGTTTCTCAATTCAAATTGCTTTTCAAATCGATTGATGGTGGAATGACATGGACTGATCTATCGACGGGGTTCTTAGATGACGTTTACTGTGTAGAATTTATCGGCCTTAAAAACATCTTGGTGGGCACCTTACAAGGAGTCATTAAAAGTACTGATGAGGGCGCCAATTGGCATAAAATCGATACATCCTTATTGGAATTGAAAACGTTGATT
>Ga0182017_10000412_pt1 | contig 33412 bp, 23 predicted proteins | sample 712E3DmetaG_FD_120492 | JGI IMG/M metagenome (GOLD analysis project Ga0182017, IMG submission 120492) | Permafrost microbial communities from Stordalen Mire, Sweden - 712E3D metaG | ecosystem: Environmental > Terrestrial > Soil > Wetlands > Permafrost | place: Sweden: Stordalen | collected... | reverse complement strand
GAGAATAATACCCATTTTTTCTTCGTCAATTATGTTCGATGTAGCAGCCATGTATGCCTTACTATTCCTGTAATATACCGAGGCATAAACGGCTTTAATAGCGTCTGTAATGAGTTTCAGAGTTTTGCCAGGATCATTTTCTACTGTTGGAATCATGTAGGTAGAATATATCCCTGCAAATGGCTGATACTGTGAATCCTCCAGTTTACTTGATGAGCGGATTGCAATAGGGTTTTTTACAAATTTCATAAAGGCCAGCAAATCTTCATAGAGACTGGATGGCAACTCAGCTTTAATAAACCGCTTTAAAATTTCTTCATCATTTAGGCTAGATAGGCCAACCTTGTAAAGATTGTTCATTTCCATGAATTCCTCGAAGATGTCGGTAGTAAGCACTACACTGCGGGGAACGGTGATATGGATGCCAGGATAGGCAGAATGAAAGTTATATTTTTTAATAATAGAACTAAGAAATATCAAACCACGAGCTTTTCCGCCCACCGATCCTTCTCCGATACGCGAGAATACCATATATTCATCGAAATTTTGCCGGGTAAATTTAGCAATTACTCCACTGGCACGGCTTTGTCTGTAATTACTAATGGCTTTAGAAATAAAATCGCGAGCTTCTGAAAGGTTGTTAAAGTCTTCAAGTTTAAGTTGTTTAAACAGGTGACCAATAGGAAATAACGATCTGGCATTCAGCCATTTTGAAATTTCATTTCTAGAGGAGTGGAATGCCAAAGACTCATCGGGCATTGTATCTATTAGATATTGTAATGATACCAGGTCTGAAGCTCTTGCAATTTCAAGCATCGTAGTGGGATCTCGAAAAATGAAATCGCCAAAGCCAAAGTTACTTACAATGTAATTATTTAGATCTATAGATAGGGTTTTTGAATACTTATGAATAAAGCCAACACCGAGCTCGAGGGCAATTTTTTCATTTTCAAGATCGGACGACTGGAACACAAAAGGCATAAACGGGTCTTCTTCTTTAACTAGCTTGCATAATTGAATTCCACCTTTTATTTTTTCTTGTTTGAGTTGGTCTTCCTTGATGCTAATGTCTGAAATAATGCCAAGCATGTTGTTTTTATACTTTTCGTAAAAGGACAATGCTTCGTTGTATGTTTTGGCGAATAGAATTTTTGGCCGACCACGCTTTCGTAATCTGCGCTGATGCTCGTTCATAGCTTCTTTCAGAAATTCCTGCGATTGTGTAAATACAATCTTATATAAACTAGGCAGGTAGATTGATGTAAAACGAATGGAGTCCTCTACTAAAAGAATGGTTTGTACCCCAACGCTTGCTACATCAAACTCGGCATTCATGCGGTCTTCAAGCAGCTTAATAATGGCCAGCAATAATTCGGCATTTCCCAACCAGCAAAACACATCGTCAATAGCGCTAAGGTCTTCATTTTTTAGCTTAATAGATACCTCGCGGGAGAAATGGGTTAAAATTACGATAGGAATTTGTGGATATTGAGTTTTGATTTGGTTTGCAAGTTCGAAGGTGTCTATATCGGGGATGCTGAGCATCTCGATAACCAGGTCTATGCGCTCGGATTCCAGAACCTGGAATGCCTTTTTAGCCGAATCAGTATGAATAAAACTTGGCGGCTGACTAAGATTCAAAGAGACATATTCATTGAAAATTTGATCGTCTATACGACCATCTTCCTCAAGTACATAAGCATCATAACTACTGCAAATGAGTAAAACCTTACGAATACGCCTCTGCATCAAAAGGTTAAAGTCAGCTTCGTTGAAATAAAATTTTTCCGGATCGGTAATATCAGGTTTTAAAGACATGATCCATGCTTATTAAGCAAGTTAAAGATAATAAAAAGTTACGGGAGTTGGACAGTATTTTCATTATCTCACTTTTAAGAGGCTTTAAAATTTTTGAAAATCCAATCAAAAGATTATTTTTGTTAGATAAAAAAAATTATCTTACTTTTTTAAAACAAATACAATCACAAAAACGTATATATTATCTGTGACTATTACTATTGCCTCAACATCTATTTGATAACCATTAATTTGTTATGAAAATTATCGTTATACGTAAGAATTGGAACTTTCAAAATATAGTTATTGCCTTGTTATTAGGCCTGATTAACATGCAACTTCTCAAAGCTCAGTCTTTTACTGAGCAAGCCGGTATTCTGTTACAAGGAGTTAATAATAGCAGTGTTGCGTGGGGCGATTATGATAATGATGGCAACTTAGATATTCTATTGACCGGCGCTACGAATACCGGCGTTGTTTCAAAAATCTACCACAACAACGGGAATAATACTTTTACCGAACAACCAGTAACATTAACAGGTGTATTTAGCGGCAGTGTTGCGTGGGGCGATTATGATAACGATGGCTATCTCGATATTATATTATCCGGATTAAATAATACAAAGAACCCTGTTACTAAAATTTATCATAACAACGGAAACGGAACTTTTACCGAACAACCTGTAACATTAATAGGTGTATATAGTGGCAGCGTTGCCTGGGGTGATTATGATAATGATGGCTATCTGGATATTTTATTGACTGGATATACTTTAACTGGAACTACAAGTATTTCTATAATTTATAAAAATAATGGAGGTAATACCTTTACCGAACAAACAGGCATTTCGCTAACTGGAGTATCGGGTGGTAATGCAGCCTGGGGCGATTACGACAATGACGGCTACCTTGATATTTTAATGACAGGTTCCGGTGTTACCAAAATCTATCATAATAATGGCAATGGAACTTTTACGGAACAGATGGGCATTTCGCTGCCGGGGTTATCAAATGGCAGCGTTGCGTGGGGCGATTATGATAACGATGGTTATTTGGATATCCTGCTAGTAGGAAAAGGAAGTGGATATACTTCCGCTGTTTATCGCAACAATGGGAATAATACATTTACAGAGCAGACAAGTATTTCGCTGGCAAAATATAAAACATGCCATGTTGCCTGGGGCGATTATGACAATGATGGTTATCTCGATATTTTAATTGCCGGCACGTTTAATTCTTCGGGTGTCAGCGATTCTAATGTTTATCATAACAATAGAGATAATACCTTTACTGCACTAACCGATATTTCGCTCCCAACAGTTGATTTGGGCTTTGCAGTTTGGGGCGATTATGATAATGATGGTAAGCTTGATATTTTATTAACAGGTTCAGGTTTCGCTAAAATATATCGTAACAACGGAACTATAAGCAATACTGAAGCCTCTGCCCCTGCCAATCTGCAAACAACAATCAATGGGAGTAATGTTACTTTTACCTGGGATAAGACTAACGATACCGAAACCTCACAGAATGGGTTGAATTATAACCTTTATGTTTACGAGGATGGACAAACTACCTATAAACGTACGCCAGATGCTTTTAAACAAACTCAGCCCAACAATGGCCGTCGCCTAGTTGCAGAAATCGGGAATATCCAATATAGCGGCGCAGGCTATACTTTAAAAAACCTACCATTCGGTAGCTATAAATGGAGTGTTCAGGCTGTAGATGGTGGTTTACAAGGGGGTAGTTTTGCTGCAGAAGCTTCGTTTACATTTTCAATTTTAGGCAACGTAGGTGTTAATGTAGCCAATGGTCAGATTACCAATACTACAACGGTTATGTCTTATAGCTTAAACAGTACCGATGGCATCAATGGCAACTGGACAGTGTGCTCCGCTACTAATACAAGCGTGAATTTTGGAACTGGCGGATTTGATGTTTGGGTTCATGCGAATGGTATTATTATAATTGATAAGCGCAAAGTTGCAACTATTGTTGCACAAGCCGCTGCACCTGCATATAGCTTTGATTATATCAATGAAACAACGAATCAAAATGTGGCTGCTACCGATGAATATTCGGTAAAAGCAGACATGATTAGTGCTACAAGTGGTACAGGTGTGCCTATTTCTGTAACTCCTGGTCAGAACTTGTACCTTCGAATAAAAGCAACAACAAATAGTGTTGCTTCAGCAATTCAGACTCTTGTGGTAGCAAACCGTCCAGCCACTCCGATCTATTCCGCAGATCTTGTGAACGAGACCACTAGGGAAAATGTATCAGTTACCGACGAATATTCAGCTAATTCAGATATGAGCGGTGCTGTCATTGGGACTGGGGTAAAAATACCTATTACACCAGGTCAGAACCTATATTTCAGAGTAAAATCAACAACTTCAAGTTTCAAGTCGCTTATTCAAACTTTGGTTGTACCACCAATTTTTGCTGACCAAACAAGTATATCATTAGCAGGAGTTGCAATTAGCAGCGCCGCCTGGGGCGATTACGATAACGATGGCAATCTCGATATATTATTAACCGGATTGACATCTGCAGGAGAAACAGTTACCAAAATTTATCACAATAATGGCGATAATACCTTTACAGAACAGACCGGCACTACATTGATTGGCGTGTCTGATGGTAGCGTAGCCTGGGGCGATTACGATAATGATGGCTACCTCGATATTTTATTAACAGGTTGGTCTGGTTTTACAGATGTTGCTAAAATTTATCGTAACAATGGTAATCGCACATTTACAGAACAAACCAGTATTGCACTGCCGGGAGTATCAATGGGTAGCGTAGCCTGGGGCGATTATGATAATGATGGTTATGTCGATATTTTATTGACGGGTAGTTCAACTACCTATATTACCAAAATTTTTCACAACAATGGCAACAATACATTTACCGAATTAACAGGTGTTTCGTTAACAGGAGTATATAATAGCAGTGTAGCCTGGGGTGATTATGACAATGACGGCGATCTCGACATTTTATTGACTGGTGATACTGGCTCTGCGCGTGTTTCTAAAATTTATCGCAACAATGGTGATAATACTTTTACTGAACAAACAGGTATACCATTTATTGGTGTGTCTGATGGCAGTGTAGCCTGGGGCGATTATGATAATGATGGGTTTCTCGATATTTTGTTGACAGGTGATACTGGCTCTGCGCGTGTTTCTAAAGTATATCGCAACAATGGCGATAATACCTTTACAGAACAAACCGGTATTCTGTTGACCGGAGTTTTCAATGGCAGCGTCGCTTGGGGTGATTATAATAACGATGGCTACCTCGATATTTTATTAACCGGCAGGACAGGTTCTATTGGTGTTTCAAAAATTTACCGTAATAATGGAAATAATACTTTTACGGAACAAACTCGTATTTTGCTGTCTGGCGTATATTATGGCAGTGCTGCCTGGGGCGATTATGATAATGATGGGAATCTCGATATTTTACTGACTGGCAATAGCAATTCTACGCGAATATGTAAGGTTTACCTCAATAATAGGGGAGCAATTAACACTGCAGCCTCAGCGCCTTTAAATCTGCAATCCACTCTACGAAATGGGACAGATGTTACATTTAGGTGGAATAAAGCTACTGATAACGAAACTCCTCAAAACGGCTTAATTTACAATCTATATGTTTATAAAGAAGGGTCAAGCAATTATAAACGAACTCCAAATGCTTTTGCACAGACCCAAGCCAATAATGGCCGTCGTCTTATAGCCCAGCTTGGAGATATCCAATACAATGGCTCCGGCTATATCTTAAGAAATTTACCAACTGGTAATTATAAATGGAGTGTACAGGCAATAGATGGTGGATTAAAAGGAGGTAGTTTTGCTGCAGAAGCTTCATTTACCTTTGTTAATTTAAGCAATGTTGGAGTTAATGTAGCTTTTAATCAAATCACCAACACTATCTCTGCTATGGAATATAGTATCAATAGTACCGATGGCAGTAACGGAATTTGGACACCATGCATGGCCTCAAATACCAATTTAGATTTTGCTGCAGGCGGTTTTGATGTTTGGGTACGCCAGGTCGGTTTTGCTGCAAACAATCGTAAGGTAGCCACCATAGATGCTCAGGTAGTTTCTCCTGCTTATACAATTGATTATATCAATGAAACAACCAACGAAATTTTTGTGGCTACTGATGAATACTCACTTAATCAAGATATGATTATTGTTATAAGTGGTACTGGTAAAAAACTTACATTAATACCGGGTCAAAATTTATATTTTAGGGTAAAAGCAACGGCAAGTAAAGTAAGCTCTTCAATACAATTGCTGAAAATGCCAAATAGGCCTGCCATGCCTGTTTATACGATTGATTATGTAAGTGAAACTACCAGTGCAAATATTGCAACTACCGACGAGTATTCAGTTAATGCTGATATGAGCAGGGCTTCTGTTGGAACAGGTGCAAATGTTTCTTTAATCCCCGGCCAAAACCTGTATTTCAGGACCAAGCCAACTAATTTAAATTTCCGCTCATCAGTTCAAACCCTTGTTGTTCAAAATCGTCCTGTAACTCCTACCAATCCTATTGTAGACGATGTTGCAAATACATTCAACTGGACGAATAACCCAAGTTTCATTATTGCTTCTGATTACGAATTTTCTACCGATAACGGGGACTCATGGACTACCTGCTTGCGAAAACCTATAAATGTAGGGAATGTTAATATAACAACAGGTGCTTTAAAAATTAGGATAAAAGCAACAGACATGAATTTTAGGAGTGACGATTTATCATCAAATGCTGCTTTTACAATAATTACAGGACTTGATAATATTATGGCTAACAACATCAACTTATATCCAAATCCTGTAAAGGATGTAATGTTAATTGATCATTTGACTGAAAATGCAGAGGTTTCAATTTATTCATCCGATGGGATTTTAATGAAAGTAATTTATCTAAATAACACGAATGAAATTTGGGTGAGCGACTTACCTAGCGGCATGTATATATTGAAATTACAAAGCAATAAAATAAAAGGCCAGACAAAATTTATGAAGCAATAAAAAAGCGCAATCATTTTGTGATGAATACTTTAATTGTTTAAAAGTTAGTTGTAAATTTTACAAAGCTAAGAGCCAAAAAGATGCAGATAAAAATATTTCGATTGTTGAGGTAATATTATGGATTGATTAAAGGTATATTTTCAAAATTAGTTCCACACTATTTTATTTCAAATATTAGAAAATTTTTGGGGAACTTATCACCTGGTTTTACATAAACGTCTTTAATAACGCCAGATTGATGAGAATAAACAGTGTTCATCATCTTCATGGCTTCGAATACTATTAAAAGCTGTCCTTCTTTTATTTTATCACCTTTCTTAATATTAACTTTCACAGCGGTTCCTGGCAGATAGGAAAGAATTTTCTTTTCGTCAGGTTTTTCCCAAGTCTTTCGATTTTCAAATTTTGTGGTTAAAAGAGTTCGATACTTGGTTTCATTTATTACCAACGTTTTATAATTCGATTTCTCCTCTTTTTTTGTGTCTTTAGTCTGCATTATTTTTTATTTTTGATAATCAACGTTTTATAATCAAATTGATAATAGAAAAGTTTTTTTGACTTGGAAGTTTTAATATATCTTTCCTTATCAAAAAAACTTTAAACAAAACAGAAACCTCATTTTAGAATGGAGGTATTCCGTGTTTTTTTCTTGGCATTCCGGTATCCTTAAATGTTGAAACCTCTAAAGCATGCAGAATCTTTGCTCTTGTTTCGTGGGGTTCAATCACTGCGTCAATATAACCTTTAGAAGCAGCTACATAAGGATTGGCAAATTTTTCTTTATATTCTTGCACTTTCTGTTGACGCATTTTCTCAGGATCTTCAGCAGCCTGTATTTCCTTACGGAAAATGATATTAGCGGCGCCTTCAGGTCCCATTACAGCTATTTCAGCAGATGGCCAGGCAAATACAAAGTCGGCACGCAGATGTCGTGAACCCATGGCAATGTATCCACCGCCATAGGCCTTACGAACGATCAGGGTAACTTTTGCTACAGTAGCCTCGCTATAAGCATATAAAATTTTAGCACCATGACGGATTACTCCTGCATGTTCCTGGTCGACGCCTGGTAGATATCCAGGCAAGTCAACCAAAGTGACGATTGGTATATTAAATGCATCGCAATAACGGATAAAACGTGCAATCTTGTCGGACGAGTCTACATCGAGCACACCTGCAAGCACCAATGGCTGGTTACAGACAAATCCTACTGTTTCACCACCCATTCGGCCAAAACCGACTACTGCATTAGCCGCCCATTGCTCCTGAACTTCCAAAAAGTCAGAATCGTCAACCAAACATTTGATTACATCTCGAACATCGTAAGGCTGTTTAGGATCTTCGGGAACAATGTCGCCAATTTTAAGTTTTGTCTTTTGTGGTTTAGGAAGGACTTTCTCGGCTTTTTGAGTATTACTCCATGGAATGAAACTTAGAAGTTTTTTAATTTGCCCAAAGCATTCCAGCTCACTTTCGGAATAGAAATGAGCATTACCAGTAATTTGACTATGAACTTTTGCCCCTCCAAGGTCTTCCATCGAAATTTCCTCGCCCAATACTGTTTTAATGACTTCGGGCCCAGTGATAAACATCTTGGAAATTTTATCTACTACAAATACAAAATCGGTAAGTGCAGGCGAGTAAACGGCTCCACCCGCGCAAGGGCCAAGAATTACCGAAATTTGAGGGATAACACCTGAATTTAGGGTATTGCGGAAAAAAATTTCTCCGTAACCTGCTAGGGAATTAACCCCTTCTTGAATCCGTGCCCCACCTGAATCGTTGATACCTATCAAAGGCATCTTCATCTTCAGGGAATGATCCATAATTTTTGTGATTTTACGGGCATGCATTGAACCAAGTGAACCTCCTGCCACTGTAAAGTCCTGGGCATAAATACAAACAGGCTGATTATTAATAGTTCCTGTTCCGGTAATTACACCGTCACCAGCAAGGGAAACCTTATCCATGTTAAAATCTCTAGCATCGTGTTCAACAAAAAGATCATATTCGTTGAAGGAACCTTTGTCGAGGATAGAAGTAATACGCTCACGGGCAGTAAGTTTACCCATAGCTATTTGCTTTTCAATAGCTTTTTCCCCTCCTCCCTGTTCAACAAGCTCTCTACGTTTTTGAAGCTCCAGGATCTTGTTTTCAAGTGCCATAATAATTTTTTTTAGTTACTAAAATCAAATTTTTTGTGGTTATTTTTTTCAAAAAAGATTACAACATTACGAAAACAAAACTAGTTATGAAAATCTTTTGACAATTTGTTACAATTCAAGTTTAGACTGTAGACCTATCTGCCTGAATTACTGATTTTATACAGTCTAATAGTCTAAGGTCTAAAGCCTGATTTTCCTATTTAGGCGCTATTCTGTAGAGATACAATGAAATAATTGCAAAGATAATATTCGGGATCCAAGCTGCAAGTAAAGGGCTTAATGTACCGCTGATAGCAAACTGCGATGAGAACTGCATAAACAAAATATAACCAAAGCTTAATGCCAATCCTACACCAATATGCATACCAATTCCTCCCCTTACTTTGCGTGATGATAATGTTACACCAATCATTGTTAGAATGAAAGTTGAAAAGGGAAATGCCAAACGTTTTTCGCGTTCTATAATATACATATTAATATTATCGGCACCCTGCAACCTAAGGGTTTTTATGTACTTGTTCAGTTCGCCAATGCTCATGGCATCTACAAAATTATCACGACGCTTAAACTCTTCGGGATTAATATTTTTAATTATGGTGTCTAACTTATCGCCCTTTACCAATGTCTCTTTCAGGCTGTCAATCGTTCTGATGTAATAATTTCGTATAGACCATTTATTTTTAACAGAATCCCATTGTATATATTCAGACATAAGCTTTTTGACGAGTTTATCATCCTTAAATTTTTCCATCGAAAACAGGCGTCCGGTTTCGGAAATATTGTTGAAAGATTCCATGTAAATATAAACACCAGGTTCAATTTGCTTATGAATATTGCGCTTTGTATATTCAAAAGTTTTACTTCTAACGTAAACTTCTTCGAAAGCGAGGCGCTTTTTATTGGCTCCTGGTATTACAAAATTACTAAGCATAAACGAGAATGTTGAAAGCAACGCAGCTGATATCATATACGGATACAAGAACCGGCGAAAACTCATACCACTGTTCAGTATGGCAACTATTTCAGTATTATAAGCCATTTTCGAAGTAAAGAAAATCACCGAAATAAAGGTGAACAGCGAGCTGAACAGAACTGCAAAATACGGGATAAAATTGAAGTAATACTCAAATACAATTTGCTTTAGGGTTGCGCCCTTTTCAAGAAAATCGTCGATCTTTTCTGCCACGTCAAAAATAACGGCAATACAAATAATCAGAATAAGGGCAAAGAAAAAAGTCCCGAGAAATGTACGAATAATATAATAGTCAATTATTTTAAGTTTCCACTTATTGTTCATAAACGATTATTCAACTGTTTAACCATTGCATTTTTCCATGACAAAAATTTACCTTCCTTAATTTTTTCCCGGGCCTGCTTTACCAAATTTAGGTAAAAAGCTAAATTATGTATACTGGCAATCTGTGCTCCAAGCATTTCTTTATTGATAGCCAAATGACGAAGGTAAGCTTTTGAATAAATTTTATCAACAAAAGATGTACCATCAGGATCGATTAACGAAAAATCCATTTTCCATTTTCCATTGCGGATATTGATGGTACCCATGCTTGTAAAGAGCATGCCGTTACGACCGTTACGTGTAGGCATTACGCAATCGAACATATCGATGCCTAATGCAATGCTTTCGAGGATATTAACCGGAGTTCCGACGCCCATAAGGTAACGGGGCTTATCGTCTGGTAAAATTTTATTTACTACATCAATCATTTCGTACATCTCCTCTATGGGTTCGCCAACTGCCAAACCTCCAATGGCGTTGCCGTCACAATTTTTCATAGCCACAAACTCGGCCGATTTTATGCGTAAATCTTTGTAAACACTTCCTTGTACAATGGGGAAAAACGTTTGTTTATGACCATACAAGGGATCGGTAACTGCAAAATGGCTTAAACATCGATTGAGCCAGCTATGTGTGAGCTTAACAGACTTTTGTACATATTTATAATCGGACGGGTATGGGGCACATTCGTCAAAAGCCATCATAATATCAGCACCAATTACGCGTTGTATATCAATCACAATTTCAGGCGTAAACAAATGTTTTGAGCCGTCAATATGTGATTTAAATATAACGCCATCATCGGTCAATTGACGGTTTTCGGCCAGTGAAAATACCTGATAACCACCGCTGTCGGTAAGAATAGGATGCTCCCAGTTAATAAACTTATGCAAACCACCAACCTGTTTTAAAACATCTAATCCAGGACGAAGATATAAATGATAAGTATTTCCGAGAATAATCTGAGCCTTAATATCATTGGCCAATTCCTGTTGATGCACTCCTTTTACACTCCCAAGCGTGCCAACCGGCATAAAAATTGGTGTTTCTATAACGCCATGCCCTGTTTGAATCAATCCAGACCTAGCTTTCGATTCGTTATCAGTGTACAGAATATTGAATTGCAATGACTTTGAAATTTTAGTCTCAAAGATATAACAATTAGATTAAACCTTACTTTCTAACCTATTCTTAAAACAAAATATTTTTAATAAACTTACAGTGTTTTTTAAAAAAAAGAAGAAGTGGAAAATTTTTTACAAAATTTTAGTCTATACGACATAGTCGTCATCGCTATTCTAGCATTCGCGTTATTGGTTCAGGTTATTTACTATTTACTGATTTATATTCGGGTTTCAATCTTTAATCCAAACAAAAAAACATTTACGGATAGGATAGAACCCGTTTCTATAGTAATTTGTGCACGTAATGAGGCTGAGAACCTTACAAATCATTTACCGTTGATTCTCGAACAGGATTATCCAAATTATGAAGTGGTTGTGGTTAACGATTGTTCGGACGATAATTCCCAACATATCCTCGAAAAATTTCAGGAGAAGTATGCTCATTTAAAGACAACGCTCATTAAACATGACGAAAAATTCACTCATGGCAAAAAACTGGCGCTTACAGTTGGCATAAAAGCTGCAAGTAATGAGTGGTTATTGCTAACCGATGCTGATTGCAAGCCTGCAAGTAAAAATTGGCTTTCTGCCATGCAACGAAATTTTACTGATACTAATGACATTGTCCTTGGTTATGGTGGGTATGTCAGGCGGAAAGGATTCTTAAACAAGCTGATACGGTTCGATACCTTTTTTATTGCCCTTCAATATCTTAGTTTTGCCTTGATCAAAGTGCCATACATGGGCGTAGGCCGTAATCTTGCCTATCGCAAATCGCTATTTATGAAAAATAAAGGATTTGCTTCGCATTCACATATTTTGTCAGGTGACGACGATCTATTTATCAACGAATTAGCCAACAGAAAAAATACCCGCGTCGAATTTACTGCTGATGCTCATACACGTTCAATACCGAAAAAAACATTTAGACTATGGAACTATCAGAAAAAACGACATCTTTCCAGTGGCGTCCGTTACAAATTTGGGCACAAATTTCTTTTAGGCGCTGAGGTGTTCGCTCGTTTGCTATTTTATTCCTCTGTTATCTTGCTGGTTATTAATCCTCAAACATGGATTATTGGCCTCTCAGCTTTTATTTTTAGGTTATTCATCCAATTATTGATCTTTAATGGAGCCATGAATAAGCTAAAAGAGAAAAAAATATTAACATTTTCTGTTTTATTTGACATAATATTACCATTAATAAATATATTTTTGTATTTAGTTCATGCATTTAATTCAAAACACTATCGATGGAAATAACTTCCAACCTATCAGAGAAAGCGCAGTATGATTACGAGTTAGTGTTACAAGCTATAGCAGGAGATCAAAAGGCGTATGCTGAACTTTTGGGAAGATATAAAGATGCGATTTATTTTATGTTGCTGAAAATGGTTAACAATCCAAGTGATGCTGAGGATTTGACCATTGAAGCTTTTGGCAAGGCTTTTAAAAACATCTCTCAGTATACACCCAACTATGCATTCAGTACATGGTTGTTTAAAATTGCCACCAACAATTGTATAGATTTTATCCGCAAGAAAAAATTAAACAATATATCGCTCGATCAAACATCGAATTACGAAGATTCTGTACCCATGACCATTCCGACTGATACGCTTGATCCTGAGGAAAATCTTATCAGTCAGCAGAAAGTAGTCCTGTTACGATCGATCGTATCAAAGCTCAAACCCAGGTACCGTAAACTAATTGAGCTACGCTATTTTCTCGAATATTCTTATGATGAAATTAGTGAAAAATTAGAATTACCCATTGGTACTGTTAAGGCACAACTTTTTCGTGCCAGAGAGCTGTTATACAATATACTAAAAAATTCAAGCCACAAGATTTAACCTTAAGAAAGGGATGGAAATCATTCTAAAGTATTTCCCTGAATTAAACGAAATTCAGCGTAACCGATTTGCCCAATTGCAGGATTTATACCTATACTGGAACGCAAGGATCAACGTCATTTCCCGGCAAGATATAGGAAACCTTTACGCTAACCATGTACTTCATTCACTTGCCATTGCCAAAGTGATCACTTTCAAGCCCGGGACTAAAATTTTGGATGTTGGCACGGGCGGAGGTTTTCCCGGCATCCCTATGGCAATATTATTCCCCGATGTTCAGTTTCATCTGGTTGATTCAATTGGTAAAAAAATAAAGGTAGTAGAAGCCGTGGCCACTCAATTGAGCCTCAATAATGTTACCTTCGGTCAAATAAGGGCCGAACAACTGAAAGATAAATATGATTTTGTGGTTAGCCGCGCCGTTACTACTTTACCTATTCTTGTCAATTGGATTAGAGCGAGAATAAATAAGCAGAATAAGCATGGTGTTACCAATGGTATGTTCTACCTGAAAGGTGGCGATTTGGAAAATGAAATCAAACCCTTCCAAAAAACAGCGACGGTGTTCGACATTAAAGATTTTTTCAGCGAAGATTATTTCAAAACTAAAAAAATTATCTATCTGCCGCTCGCATAACTAATCCAAAAAAAAGTTGCATACTGTTTTGTATAATGTAAAAAAAACTTACTTTTGCACTCTCAATTTTACAATAGGGGTTTATAACTAAATATAGAAGAGATGAAAAGGACGTTTCAACCATCGGTCAGGAAAAGACGCAATAAACACGGATTTCGGGAAAGGATGTCTACTGCAAATGGACGCAAAGTACTTGCTTCCCGCAGGGCCAAAGGAAGAAAAAGATTAACAGTTTCCGACGAGATTAGAAGGAAATAATATATTTCCCAAAAATATACTTAGCAAAAGTAAAGGGTTGAAATTTTTCAATTTTTTACTTTTTTTGTTTTAATTATTCAGGTAAATAGGCTGTAGGCTATTAGATTGAGGGAGAAAAGCATGCGAGACCGCCTACAGTCTAAACAACCTTTTTTGATGATGTCTACACTTGAATTACAACATACTATTGACCTTCTCAATATACCTACGCCACTGGCTTCAATTGCTGAAAAGATAATTGCCGGCCAACGCATTACAACAGGCGAAGGACTTTTGCTTTACGAAACAGCCGACCTCGGGTTCCTTGGGATACTTGCCAATTTCGTTCGTGAAAAGTTCAATGGAAACCATGCCTTTTTCAATAAAAATTTTCATATTGAACCTACCAACATTTGCATTTACGGTTGTAAATTCTGCTCATATTCGCGCAAGATAAATGAAGAAGGTTCATGGGAAAAAAGCCTTGATGAAATTACTGCAATTGCATTATCATACTGTACAAAAGATGTTACCGAAGTACACATTGTAGGCGGTGTGCATCCGCATCGCGACATTACTTACTATGCTGAAATGATAAGCCGGGTGCGCAAAATATTACCCAATATACACATTAAGGCATTTAGCGCTGTAGAGCTTAATTATATGTTTAGAAAATCCGGTATCTCCATTGAGAAAGGGTTTGAACTCCTGAAAAAAGCAGGATTAGATTCTATCCCAGGTGGCGGGGCCGAAATTTTCGACGAAACATTGCGGGCACAAATATGTCCTGACAAAGTAAATTCTCACGAGTGGCTTACAATCCACGAAACTGCTCATAGGATTGGTATTTTATCCAATGCCACAATGCTTTATGGCCACATAGAAACTTACATTCACCGTATTGACCATTTAAACCGATTACGTGAATTACAGGACAAAACACATGGTTTTAACTGTTTTATACCGCTTAAATACCGTAAGGCCAATAACCCTATGTCGCAAATAGGAGAAGTTACGATGATTGAAGATTTGAAAAATTATGCTGTATCGCGTATCTTCCTGGATAACTTTATTCACTTAAAGGCTTACTGGCCCATGATAGGCAAAGAAATGGCACAACTCGCGCTAAGTTTTGGTATTGACGATATTGACGGTACCATCGACGATACCACCCGCATATATACTATGGCAGGCGCTGAAGAACAAAAACCTTCCCTCATCACCACTGAATTAATAGACCTTATCCGAAAGGCTAAACGTATTCCTGTAGAAAGAGATAGCTGGTACAATAAAATAATTTGAAGATTTGAAAATTTATAATTGAATCCAGTTCCAGTTTTCATCACAGCTCGCGTTTCCCGTGACTACGGGATAACGAGTGCCAGCTTTTGTTTATGACTATTTACTAGTTTCACTTAGTTTTAAAATAGGAGACCATTTCCATCAAACTTGCAGATTGTTCTGTCAAACCCTGTGCGCTTGCAGCCATTTCCTCAGCTGATGAGGCATTTTCCTGTGTTATTTCATTAACCTGCCGAATAGCATTGTTGATTAGTTTTGTGCCATTGTATTGTTCAGTACTGGCAGAAGCTATTTCCTGAACGAGTTTTGAAGTTTTCTGTATCTCGGGGATTACTTCGGTAATTAAATTTGCAGCTTCATTAGTTTGTGTGCGGCTTTCGTTAGCTAAAATATGAATTTCATTTGCAGCATCTTTACTACGTTCGGCTAGTTTGCGCACCTCTGCGGCAACAACGGAAAACCCTTTACCATGTTCACCTGCACGTGCCGCTTCAACCGCTGCATTCAAGGCCAATAAATTAGTTTGAAATGCGATATCATTCACTATACTTATTCGTTCTGTAATATTTTTAACTGATACAAGGCTTCGTTCAGAAACTTTATTGACCATTACAATATGTTCAGCGGACTGGGTGGAGATTTTATTGGTTTCGTTTGCATTATGGGAATTTTGTTCAATATTCGATACCATTTCTTCCATTGATGACGTAATTTCTTCTAACGAAGCGGCCTGCCTGTTGGCCCCTAATGATAATTGCTGAGCAGATGCATTCATTTGTAATGAACTTTGAGAAATGCTGGCTGCGCCGGCAACGATATTTTCTACAATTTGTTTAAACCGTTTAGCCATTTCGTTGAGTGATGTTGCCAACCGGCCAATTTCATCGTTGCTGGAAAAATTCAATTCAGAATTCAGGTCACCGGAAGCAAGTCGTTCGGCAAAGTCAACACCAACCAGTATTGGGTTTGTGATACTTTTAGTAATCCAATACAGAATGAATATGACTATAACGACCGATAAAAAACCGATTACAATGATTGTATTGCGAACTATTGTGGCACCTGCAATAGCTTCAGATAATGGGATGGCAATAGCAAAGGTCCATGCTGTTTCGGTTTTTCCAACAGTAAATGGAACTGTGGATATATAAATTTGTTGTTTTTTATAGTCGGAATAGGATGTTGAGTTATATTTTTCACCCTTAGAGACTGCATTGGTATATGCATCGATGTTCTCTCCGACCAAATCGGTTTCAATGTCTTTTAATGCTTTTCCAACCCTTGCCTTATCCGTGTGCGCCGCAATAATTCCATCTGCACCGTAAATGGCGGCCACATTTTTACTTTGATTAATATAATTCTGCAAACTATCGAGGCTAATATCGATTCCGATCACTCCCAGGAACTGGTTATTCTTTTTTATTGGAACTGAGAATGTAGTCATTAAATACTTTTGTCCATTCGGGGAATAGCTTGAAAAATAAGGATTTAAAATAGCTTCATGTCCAGATTTTTGGGGAAAATTATAATATTTAGATTTTAATATCTCCTCTTCTTTAGAAAGCGTTGCAATTATATTGCCATTGTCGCGATAATAAGTAATTACAAAACGTCCGGCTTCGTTACTCCCAAGCCGGTTGATATAATTTTTATCATTTCCATCCAGGGCATTGGGTTCCCAGGTAGTCCATATACATAAAAAATTAGGATTGGATTCAATGAGGGATTTGAGCATTCCTATAATTACCTGCCGGCGTGAATCTATGGGTATATTTTCAAATGATTCGAGGCTCTGTGCCAGGGTTCGCGCTGCATCCATGCCACCCTCAAGGGATGCCTGTGCTTTGTTTGCAAATCCTTTTGCCAAATCCTGGGCCTGACTATAAGCATGTTCCTTCTCATTTCTTGTTGTAACCGAGGCTACATAAACAATTACACCAAGAAATATTAATATTGTCAAGCCGCCTACTGAAACGAATAATCGACGTTGCAAATTCAAATGAAAACCTATTTTCATATCATACAGGTTTTGGATGTAATATACCTAAAAATAATAAAAATACTCAATTTTATCGCGAGTTGATTGAGAATTATAATGATTTCTTTCAAGCTTCTTATTTTACTGAATTTTAATAATGGATGACAATTGAAATTGTGCCATATATAAATAGTGAAATATGAAACGAAGTGAAAACTCCTCCAAACTTTTATCCATAGATTTAGTATCTCCCGATATAATTTTATCTTTGTTACTGCGTTTACATTTCATACCAACTTATTATGCAGGGATTCATCAATTTTTTTAAAAACCGTACGGTACATAAACACTTTTTGTATGCTTTAGGAGGATTATTTATTTTTCTTGAACTGGTTTTTCTGGGCTTACGTATTTATACGCGGCACGGTCAGGCGCTTTCAGTTCCTAATTTTTACGGGTTGACCCTCGAAGAAGTTAGCCGTGCTGCTGACCAGAAACGTCTTCGTTTCGAAGTTATCGATTCTGTTTTCATCCCCGGACAGGAACCTGGTACAGTAGTAGCTCAAAACCCTTCACCGGATACTAAAGTTAAAGTAAATCGTACCATTTTTATTACCATCAACGCTTTTAATCCCGAGAAAATTGAAATGCCAAATGTAGTTGATGTATCACTACGTCAGGCCGAGGCGATCCTTCAAAACTATGGTTTGCGGGTCGGTTATAAACATTATGTTCCTTATTGGGCTAAAGATTATGTACTTCGCCAAATATATCACAATCGCGATATAACCCCTGGAACTAAAGTAATCAAAGGTTCTGACATTGAGCTGGTAATAGCATTAGGAACCGTCGATGTAAATGTCGATATTCCCAACCTTAAAGGGTTGACACGCGATCAGGCGCAGGAAGCGCTTTCAAACAAGTACCTCAATTTTGGAGCTGTAATCTTTGATAATTCGGTAGAAACAAACCAGGATTCGGTGAAAGCAGTTATCTGGAAACAAAAACCAGAATACGGCTCGTCCATCAAATCTGGCTCGTCAATTAATGTATGGCTTTCGGTTAACGAATCCAGTGCAAAACGCGATTCAATATTGAAATAAAATGGTAAAATATAGATTTATATTAGCTTTTTTATTAATTCAACTTGGTCTATCAAACCTTTTTGCACAGGAATTCCTGCGAGGGCTTTCTGTAAACCCGGAATTACTAAAGCAAAATGGCCTGAAAATATCGCATGATAAATTAAAATCACAATGGCTTTCCAACGATACATTAAACCTTCCATTTTCCGACGATTTCTCATCAACCTCCATTTATCCGGACTCCACGCTTTGGGCAGATAGAACTGTTATGATCAATTCGAAATATTCGATAGGCCCGCCTACAAAAGGTGTTGCCACGTTCGATGCCCTTGACAAAAAGAGACAACTTTACCTGGATACAATTTCTAAACCTTTCTATGCAGATACCCTCACTTCCAAACCCATTAATCTTGCATATCCCAGGGGAAGTGGTATTTACCTCAGTTTCTTTTATCAACCTCAGGGAGGTGGTGCTGTTGCACCGGCAGTTGAAGACTCACTAATGCTTGAATTTTGCTATCTAAAAAAATCTGATTCAATAGTATGGAAAAAGGTCTGGGCAGTACCTGGTAGTTCGGTTCAACCTTTCAGGGAAGTGCTATTACAGGTTGATACACCTTATCTTAAAAAAGGATTCCGCTTTCGCTTTCGCAACATAGCCACAGTCAATTCTGGAGACTCCAGCATAGTAAGCAAAGTTGCCCTTTGGCACATAGATAATGTGAGGCTTGACAAAGGACGCAATGCCAATGATTCTCTCAATTGGTGTATAACTATTCCATTTATTGACGATTTTTCATCCACTACGGTTTATCCTGACGCAAGCCGGTGGGTTGACCGTTATGCTTACATCAATTCAACCCTGGCAATTGATCCGCCATCGATTGGTGTTGCCACGCTCGACGCTATTGACGAAAACGGACAGATATACAGTTGGGCAACTTCAACGCCTTTTTATGCCGACCAGCTTACCAGCAAACCGATCAATCTTACATATTCAGGGAGAAAAGATATTTTCTTAAGTTTTTTTTACCAGCCTCAGGGTATTGGCGATAATCCGGAAACAGGCGATTCATTGATGCTTGACTTTTACAATCCCGGCCTGGCCGATTCAATAGCATGGAATAAGGTTTGGGCTGTTCCCGGCGATTCCGTTTATCCTTTCAAACAGGCCATGATTCAGGTTACACAGGAATACCAACTGAAAGGCTTTCGTTTCCGTTTCCGCAACATTGCTTCACTCAGTTCTTATTCTTCTGACCCCGGCAAGCATGGCAACGTTGACCATTGGCACATTGATTATGTTAGGTTAGACACAGGCAGAAACGTAAGCGATACTATAGTTAAGGATGTGGCTTTTGTTAAACCCATGACATCATTATTAAAAACTTACCAATCAATGCCCTGGGAGCATTTCGTCAGGGCTTTTGCAAAAGTAATCAAACCAACAATTGGTATCACCTATAAAAACAATGATAATGTTGGGCACCTGGTAACCAGGAATTTCGTAGTTAAAGATTTATATGGAGGAAATATTGAAGAGTTCACAGCAGGGGCCGAAAACATTAGCGCGGGACAAACTTTGTCGGTAGAAACTGACCTCACCAATCCATTTATCACATCTTCAACCGATTCTGCACTATTTGAGGTGAAAAGCTATCTCATCTCCGATAAACACGACTATCCATGGAACGATACTGTCCGTTTTTTGCAGGTGTTTAACAATTATTTTGCGTATGATGATGGTTCAAGCGAAAACGGTTATGGTATAAGTAATCAGGGAACGATAAACGCTATGGCCGCCTATTCCTTCAATGCTTACAAGCCTGATACTCTTACCGGGATCAGTATTTACTTTAACCCAATAGAAAACGAAAATACCAAAAACTATTTTTTCAAATTAGCAGTATGGGCTGATAATAATGGTGTTCCGGGTAAATTAGTGTATGTTGAAGCAAACGAAAAATTCACGCCAAAAGTTGTTAAGCTAAACCAGTTTTATAACTTTAAAATCGACACTGGAATACCTGTTTCAAACACATTCTATATTGGTTGGTTCCAAACTTCCGAAGATTTTCTGAACATCGGTTTTGACCTCAACAACGATAGCCAGTCAAAACTGTTCGTTGATCTCGATGGTACCTGGAGAAACACAGTATTTAAAGGATCACTTATGTTTAGGCCTATATTAGGCAAGTTCCAGGAGGGGCCTGTACTTAGCAATAAAATTCTTAACAACAAACCGTTTAGCATCTATCCCAATCCTGCTAATAATTTAATTACAATTGATACTGGTAATGATCCCGGTGAAAACAACTGGACAATTTCCATCTTCAACATCAGTGGAAAACAAGTCATGCAAACTACCCTGCAAGGAAACACCCTCGATGTAAGCAGCCTTCCTAACGGGCTTTATATTCTAAAAATATCGAACAAGAAAACGAACCTGCAACCTGTTAAATTACTGATTCAGCGTTGACATGGCGAATTTAGATGATGACCGCCCTAACGGTGATGGCGAATTTATCCGGGAAGAACAATCAGAGCTTTATGAACATTTTCGTTTTGTGGTTGACAAAGGCCAATCGCAGCTAAGGATTGACAAGTTTCTTGCCAATCGTATTGAAAATGCCTCACGCACTAAGGTACAAACTGCCGCTGAGGCAGGAAACATCCTGATTAACGGCAAACCCGTGAAATCGAATTACAAAGTTAAGCCTAAAGACATAATAACCGTAGTTCTTCCCTATCCTCCGCGGGAAATTGAAATTATTCCGCAGGATATCCCTGTCAATATTGTTTATGAAGACGATGATTTGTTAGTGGTAAACAAAGAACCAGGCATGGTGGTACACCCTGCTTACGGAAACTACACCGGTACTTTGGTTAATGCCCTGGCTTTTCATCTGAGGGATAACCCGCTGTTTGCCTCAGGTGAATTACGTCCGGGACTGGTTCATCGTATTGACAAAGACACTACAGGAATCCTGGTAATAGCTAAAAATGAACTGGCGATGCACAAGCTGGCCAATCAATTTTTTAACAGGACTACTGATCGTAAGTACGTCGCCCTTGTATGGGGCGATCTGAAAAACAACGAAGGCACAATTACCGGAAACATTGGTCGCAACCCGCGCGACCGAAAGCAAATGTTTGTTTTTGAAGATGGTTCGGATGGAAAACATGCCGTAACTCATTATAAAGTCATTGAACGACTGGGATACGTTAACCTCGTCGAATGCAAACTCGAAACCGGTCGAACACATCAAATTCGCGTACATTTCAAATTTATCGGCCATCCTCTTTTTAACGATGGGTTATATGGTGGTGACAAGATATTAAAAGGGACAACCTTCACAAAATACAAACAGTTTGTACAAAACTGTTTTAAAACCCTTCCACGCCAGGCCCTTCATGCCAAATCGCTGGCGTTTAAACATCCTACGAATAATCAATGGATGACATTCGACTCCGAACTTCCGGATGATATGACCCAGGTGATTGAACGCTGGAGAAATTATATTGCAAATAGAGGGAAAGCAGAATAATTTCCGGGAAATGCTAAATTTGTGTGGAATTAATAATTTTTTGCAGGGGCTTATTATTGTCATTAGGACGAACATAGTTAAGCAATTATTAACCCCAACCCCTTAAAAAGGGGCAATAACTGTTGCTTGGCTCTGACCCAGTTTCCCCTCCTTTTTAAGGAGGGGCAGGGGAGGTAAAAATCCTTAACTAAATGACATTGGGATTTAGGGGGTCAAATAATGAGCGACAATTTATCATTGACATTACACTATAAAGTAATAAGGCTTAAGCCGTAAGGGATTAGAATCACAACTTTTGCCTTTTGCCTTTAATTCTATAAATAGCTATGAAAAAAAACATTGCCATTGTTGCCGGTGGCGATTCCGGCGAATATGAAATATCAATCAAGAGTGGAGAACAATGTTTGAAGCAGATTGATAGAACAAAATATAACCCATTCCTCATCCACATAAAGGGAACTGATTGGAAAACAAATATTAACGGATCGGAAGTGCAGGTAGACAAGAATAACTTTTCGGTTATACAAAACGGGAATACGGTAAAATTCGATTGCGTTGTAATTGCTATACATGGCACTCCAGGCGAAGATGGCCGTCTGCAATCGTACTTCGAAATGATGAAAGTGCCCTATACCACTTGCGGTGTATTATCGTCATCGCTCGCCTTCAACAAATATGCCTGTAAGCATTACCTTATGCCTTACGGGATAAATACTGCCAGAGCTTTGCTATTCCATAAAAGTGACAAAATAGAACCGGAAGAGGTAATTAAAAACCTGGGATTGCCATGTTTTATAAAACCAAATAACGGCGGTTCAAGCTGTGGCATATCAAAAATTATAAAACCGGAAGAAATTATTCCCGCCATTGAAAAAGCCCTGGCAGAAGATTCGGAAGTTATTGTGGAAGAATTCGTGAAAGGTACTGAAATTACTTGTGGTGTGATGAAAACCATTAACCGGTCGCTTGTTTTTCCCATCACCGAAATTGTAAGTAAAAAAGATTTTTTCGATTACGAAGCCAAATATACCAACGGCATGGCCGAAGAGATACTTCCGGCCCGAATTCCTGAAAAGATAAGGCTTGATTGTGAAAAAACTTCGTCGCTAATATACGATAGACTTTTCTGCCGCGGTATTGTTCGTATTGACTATATCATTCGCGATGAAAAACTTTACTTTCTCGAAGTGAACACTGTACCTGGAATGACTGAAAACAGCATTGTTCCAAGAATGATAAAAGCTGCAGGCCTTACCTTTACGGAAATACTTAACGATTTGATTGAAGATGCTTTAGCAAACCGGAAATAGTATCTGCTATGGAACACAAGAAATTTAAAAGCGCCTTGTCGGTCAACCAGGGGATTGAACAGCCGCCTTCAATTAGTGAAGATTCAGCCCTTCGTTTTATCAAAAAAAGCAAAAAGAAAATTACTGCTTCGGAATATGTCGATGGAATTTTGGAAGGTAACCGCACTATATTGAGCCAGGCTATTACTATGGTTGAAAGTTCGCTACCCACACATGCCAAAGTAGCGCGGGAAATTGTTGAAAAATGTCTGCCCTATTCCGGTAAATCTCTTCGAATAGGCATTACAGGTGTGCCAGGTGTAGGGAAAAGCACATTTATAGAAGCTTTGGGAATGCATCTCATTACACAAGGGAAAAAACTTGCAGTATTGGCTATTGATCCCTCCAGCGAACGTTCGAAAGGGAGCATACTGGGCGATAAAACCAGGATGGAGCAATTATCTTCTAATCCTTTGGCCTTTATTCGTCCGTCACCATCAGCTGGTTCATTGGGGGGTGTGGCCCGTAAAACACGTGAAACCATCATTTTATGCGAAGCCGCCGGTTACGATACTATATTTATTGAGACGGTTGGCGTAGGACAATCTGAAACTGCTGTGCATTCGATGGTTGATTTCTTTCTTTTACTTATGCTTGCTGGAGCCGGAGACGAGTTGCAGGGCATTAAACGTGGTATCATGGAAATGGCCGATGCTATAGCTATCACCAAATCTGATGGTACTAACCTTCAAAAAGCAGAGGTGGCGGCAATGCAATATCGGAATGCTTTGCATTTATTTCCCAAATCAATGTCAGAGTGGTATCCCAAAGTCGTACTTTGCTCGGCAAAAACAGGTTTTGGTATTGAAGAAATTTGGCAAACAATACTGGAATTCATTAAACTAACTCATGGCAATCAATTCTTTTTTCAGCATCGCCGCGAGCAAGCCAAATACTGGATGTATGAGACCATCAATGCCACGTTAAGAGATCATTTTTATCATCATCCCGATATTGAGCATAAGCTACCTTTTTACGAACAAAAAGTGCTTAACGACCAGTTATCGTCATTCTTAGCTGCTAAAAAACTTCTGGATAAATATCTCAACCCAGATAAACAATAGGTAAGATAAATTGCCTTTTATTTAATTTCTGCTTAGTTAAAAAATTTTGTCACTTAGTTTAATGCATTCACCTATAAATTTAATGTGTTCATCATAATTACAAATATTTTTAACGTACTGTTAAAAAATCTTCCTATTTTAGAAAATGATAATTTATAATTGGCTTTAGTCTATATGTTATGATCACATGTATAATTATTGATGACGAAAAACTAGCCCGGGAATCGTTAACCCGGTTGCTAGAAATCAATTTTGCCGCAGAGGTAAAAGTTTTAGGTTCATCAGAAACGCTCAAAGGGGGGATAGAGCTTATCCACCAGAAAGCACCGGATTTGGTGATGCTCGATATTGAACTTCCCGATGAAAATGGGTTTCGGCTTTTTGATTATTTTAACAAAATCAGCTTCGATGTCATATTTACAACCGCTCACCAGCATTATGCCCTCAGCGCTATAAAATACTCAGCCATTGACTATCTCATGAAACCAATTGGTGTTATAGATATGAAGGCTGCGCTTATCCGGTTTGAGAAAAAAAATGAAAAAAAGATTTCACACCAACAGGTTAAACTCTTACTCGAAAGCCTTAAAATGGGAAAGTCTTTTCATCAAAAGGTATCGCTTCCAACAGCCGATGGGTTTCAGGTAATTTGTGTCGATGAAATACTGTATTGTTTGGCATCCGAAAATTATACCAATGTGTTTACCATCGACAATGAAAATTTTCTGGTTACCCGTACCCTAAAGATAATCGAGGAACTATTACCTGTCGGTACATTTTTCAGGATACATAAATCGACCTTGCTAAACCTGAATTACGTTAAAAGTTTTTCTCGAAAAGATGGTTGTGTGGTAACACTTGAAAATGGACAAAAATTTGATGTAGCTACGCGCAGACAGGAAGAATTTACAAATATGTTCATTAAAAAGGTACCGGTGATCCAAGCTATTGAGCCAGGTAATTTGTTTACCAATTAACAAGCGTTCGTATTAGTCAAGATTCTACAATAACAGATAAAGTTTTCAACAATCGTTTTATTTTAACGAAAGCCAACGGCCAAATTTTTAACTTTGGCAAAAACTAAGGATAAAATATTATGGATAAGGATGCCAAAGAAGTTAAAGACCCTAAAAATGCACAAAAGGAAATTAACAAAGAGAAGTTAAAAGCCCTCCAGCTTACACTTGATAAAATTGATAAGGATTATGGCAAAGGTACCATTCTTAAAATGGGAGACAGGGCTGTTATCCAAATACCCTCTATATCTTCAGGCTCTCTTGCGCTTGATTCAGCCTTGGGCATTGGTGGATATCCGCGAGGAAGGGTGACTGAAATATTCGGTCCTGAATCGTCCGGTAAAACAACTTTGGCTATTCATGCAATTGCTGAAGCTCAAAAAGCAGGTGGTATTGCTGCTTATATCGATGCAGAACATGCTTTCGACAGGGGATATGCCGAAAAACTTGGCATAGATGTTGAAAATCTCTATATTTCTCAACCTGATAATGGTGAACAGGCGCTCGAAATTACAGATGCCTTGATACGATCGGGTGCTATTGACATTATTGTCATCGACTCTGTTGCTGCGTTAACACCCAAAGCTGAAATTGAAGGTGAAATGGGCGATTCTAAGATGGGGCTTCAGGCACGTTTGATGTCACAGGCGCTGCGTAAGCTTACTGCAAATATTAGCAAAACCAATACTTGCTGCATCTTTATTAACCAATTACGGGAAAAGATAGGCATAATGTTTGGCAATCCCGAAACTACTACCGGAGGCAACGCACTTAAATTCTACGCTTCAGTCCGTGTCGATATCCGCAGGCTCGGTCAGATAAAAGAAGGCGAAGCGGTGATGGGCAATCGTACCAAAGTAAAGATTGTTAAAAACAAACTCGCGCCGCCTTTTAGATTAGTTGAATTTGATATTATTTATGGCGAGGGTATCTCAAAAATTGGCGAAATTATTGATCTGGGCGTCGATTTCGAAATTATAAAAAAAAGCGGTTCATGGTTTAGTTATGGAGAAACCAAACTGGGCCAGGGACGCGATGGTGTAAAGCAACTTTTACTTGACAATCCTGAACTCACTGCTGAATTAGAAACAAAAATTAAAGCGGCATTTTTGAATGCATCAGCAAAGTAAGGTTTTCCCTCTCGAACATCGTATTAGCAAGCTTTTCAGGAATTGTAAAATAAGTTTTTCCTATTACTATTGGTGAAAAAATGTTATTTCTAACAAAACTTACCAATCATTAGACCAATTTTGACCAGGACGTTTCCAATTATCAATGGTATGCCGATTCATTGCTTGGAAACCCGATGTTAAGCAACTTCAAATTATTGTCTATCTTTGCGTCACAAAACAACTAAGAAAATAATGCATAAATCGGGTTTTGTCAACATTATTGGTAATCCTAACGTTGGAAAATCCACGTTAATGAATGTACTATTGGGAGAAAAGCTATCTATTGTAACTTCGAAAGCTCAAACCACTCGCCACCGCATTCTTGGCATCGTTAACACCGAAGAATATCAAATTATATATTCCGACACACCTGGTATTTTAAAGCCACACTATAAAATGCAAGAGGCGATGATGGGTTTTGTCAAAACTGCCATTGACGATGCCGATATGATTCTTTATGTGACTGATGTCATTGAAACTATTGACAAAAACCAGGAATATATTACTAAGGTAAACAATAGTCAAGTCCCTGTAATATTGGTAATTAACAAAATTGACCTTTGTAAAAATGAGGGATTGCCCCAACTTATCGAAACATGGAAAGGGCTGATGCCCCGGGCAGAGATTGTCCCTGTTTCGGCACTTGAAAAATTCAATGTAGAGAATCTTTTTAACGGGATTATTGAATTACTTCCTGAAGGCCCTGCTTATTTTGCGAAAGATGCCCTAACTGATAGATCGGAACGGTTTTTTGTTTCAGAAATCATCCGCGAGAAAGTTTTTTTAAATTATAAAAAAGAAATTCCCTATTCTGTTGAGGTTCTTGTAGAATTGTTCAAAGAAGACGACAATATTATTCATATCAAAGCGGTAATCATTGTCTCCCGCGATTCGCAGAAAGGTATTATCATTGGAAAGGGGGGGCTGGCTTTAAAGAAAACCGGAACCAGGGCGCGACTGGATATGGAAAAATTTTTCGGAAAAAAAGTATTCCTCGAATTATTTGTAAAAGTCGAAAAAGACTGGCGAGACAGTAATAGGTTATTGAAGGAGTTTGGGTATAACAATTAAGAAGCTGCCAGCCTCAAGTTTCAAGCCTTGCAGCTTGACGCTAACAGCTTGCAGCTTTTAAAAACATATAGGAAATGAGTAATATAGTAGCCATAGTAGGTCGCCCGAATGTTGGCAAATCAACCCTGTTCAATCGTTTAATAGGACAAAAAGATGCAATCGTTGACGAAGAATCAGGTGTAACCCGCGATCGCCATTACGGTGTTGTAGAATGGCAAGGCAGAGAGTTTACAGTCATCGACACCGGTGGTTATGTAACCAATTCTGACGACATTTTCGAAGAAGAAATACGCAAACAAGTATTATTAGCCATAGATGAAGCCGATGTTATCTTATTTCTTGTGGACGTAATGAGCGGTATCACCGACCTCGACGAAGGGGTGACCAACATTCTTCGTCGCGCCAGTAAAAAGGTTGTCCTGGTAGTTAATAAAGTAGATATTAATCAGCAGCAGTATGATGCACAAATTTTTTATAAACTTGGGCTAGGCGATATCTATATCATTTCATCAATGAATGGGAGCGGTACAGGCGAGTTGCTTGACAAAATCATCGAAGTGCTTCCTGTCGAAGCTAACTCTGCAGATGATTTGGATATACCGCGCATCGCTATTGTTGGTCGCCCTAATGTTGGCAAATCGTCGCTGGTAAATACATTTCTAGGTGAGGAGCGTAATATTGTTACACCTATCGCTGGTACTACACGCGATTCAGTGCACAGCCGCTTCCGAAAATTTAATCACGACTTTTACCTCATCGATACTGCAGGACTTCGGAAAAAAGGTAAAGTAACTGAAAATTTGGAATTTTACTCAGTATTGAGGGCTATACGGTCGATTGAAGAATCGGATGTTTGTTTATTACTTATAGATGCCACACGAGGCATTGAGTCACAAGACCTCAATATTTTTCAACTGATCCAAAAGAATAAAAAAGGGATAGTAATCCTGGTAAATAAGTGGGACTTAATAGAAAAAGACACACATACTACCAAAGCCTTTGAAGAAGTTATTCGTAACCGCATAGCGCCTTTTATTGATGTGCCCATCCTGTTCACCTCCACCATTACTAAGCAAAGGTTGCAAAAAGTGCTTGACACAGCCATGGAAGTCTATCAGAATAGAAAGCAACATATCTCTACCTCGAAACTTAACGAGTTTATGCTTAAGGTAATAGATGAAAATCAGCCACCTGCTATCAAAGGTAAATATGTTAAAATTAAATATGTTACCCAGTTACCAACCGTAACTCCCCAGTTTGCTTTCTTTTGTAATCTGCCACAATACATTAGGGAACCCTACAAACGTTATCTTGAAAACCGCATGCGCGAACAATACAATTTTACAGGTGTTCCAATACAAATATTTTTCAGGCAGAAATAATAAAGGTTTCTGTTCAGGTAAATAGGTTACAGACTATTAGGCTAAAGAAAAGTTTTTTAAGATGTTTTACCGTTCTGGAGTTTATAATAAATTGGCATACTAAATGATTTAAATTTTTCTAAATACCTGACAGTCTATAGCCTAAACAACCTGAATAGCTATGATTTTTTCTTTACTAATGACATTGAATGTCTCCGGCATTAGCATGATATTGTAAAAAGAAATATTTATAACTTTGTATGGATAAAATCAAGTTCAGAAATATTATATGAAATTTTTTTATGGTATAGTATTAATTTTTAGTATTTTGATTGCAAACAATAGTTGCAAAAAAATAACAAGTTACCCGCCTGAACCAGCGCTTGAATTTAAATCATTCCAGCTTATAGATGCTACAGATACATTGAATAATAAGGTGAAAAGCCTTGATGTGGAATTTAGTTTTATTGATGGAGATGGAGATCTTTTTAGTCCAATTGATACAGCAAATTCAAATTCTCCGGTATCGAAATTGTTTTGGACCTATTATGAGAAACAAAAAGGCGAATTTGTTCAAGTTCCGGATTCTTTACTGAAAACACCAACTTCTTCCCATCTTCCCTATAGTGATTTGATGCAGCGCAATGGGCAAAACAAGACCCAAAAAGGAACAATTAAATATACTTATCTGTTTTATTATCCCCTGCCTTACGATACGCTGGAAATAGAATTTTATATCGTGGACATGGCAGAGCATAAAAGCAATGTTGTAAGAACTCCCCAAATCGTATTACAATAAGCATTATATCTTAATCCCCATAAATAGGACGTCATCTACCTGTTCAAGGTTGCCTTGCCAAAGCTTAAAGTTCGATTTTACATAATTGTATTGTTCTTCCATAGGTTTTTCATGAATATCCTTCAGTAGGTTGCGCAAACGTACCATTTTGAGTTTTTTACCTAAAGGTCCCCCAAACTGATCGGGATAGCCATCGGAAAACATATAAATAATATCGCCTTTGGTAAGCTGAAGCTCGACATCCTCGAAAACTTTTTCTTCCTTTATCATTTGGCCACCTATGGAACTGCGACTACCTTTAAAATAAAGCTGCTCGCCATTTTGATAAACAATAAACGGACGCATAGCTGAGGAAAACCTTACATGAAAGGTTTTGACATCGATTTCACAAACAATGATATCCATACCATCGTTTGGTCGCTCACCATCAACATTTTGATTCAACGTTGACTTTAACTCACTATCAAGATGACGGAGAATATCAGACGGTTTTTTCACATCAGGACGGGAAAAAATATCTTTCAGCAAAGTAGTGCCAATAATCGACATGAATGCGCCAGGAACACCGTGACCGGTAGAGTCGGCACAAACTAAAATAAACTTGGAGGTTTTTGGAATTACATCGAACCAGTAGAAATCGCCACTAACAATATTTCTTGGCTGATAATAAACAAACGATCCGGTAAAGAAATTTTGTAACTTGCGCAGAGAGGGTAGAATGCTAGCCTGGATACGTTGTGCATAGTTGATAGAATCAGTAATATCACGGTTTTTTAATTCAATTTCTTCTTTCTGTACCCGAACTTCGTGGGTCCTTTCCTCTAATAACTTTTCCAGGTATTCCTGAAATTGTTTATGTTTGCGTTCCCTGATCCTGATAATCAGGTACACTAATGTTACCAACAATATAATTGACAAGGTCGAAAACCACCATGTTTTCCAAAATGGTTTACGAATTTTTAATATGAAAGACACAGGTACTTCAGTGCAAATTCCATCGCCATTGCATGCCTTCAACATAAAAGTATAATTACCATCGGGCACACGCGAATAAGAAGCAACGCGATTGTTCAACATTTCAGACCATTCAGTATCAAATCCATCGAGTTTATATTGGTATGTAACTTGTTCAGGATTACTGTAATTCAAACCGATAAATTCAACCTTCAACCTGTAATGCGAAAATGGCAATACAATTTTTTCTTTAATATCGTAGGATTTATCATTAATAATCAATGATGTAATGTTTACCATTGGTGGGACCAAAGATTTTCGAACTTTCGATGATTCATAAAATACTAACCCATCAGTTGTCCCAAAGAGCATATCGCCTTCAGTACTTTGCGAAACAGCATTATAGTTAATATCGCCAGAAAAATATTCAGTGCCGTAAATTTTAATCTGATTTGTTTTGCTATTGATACGACTTAGCCCAAGGTGGTGTCCTACCCAAATGTTGCCTGCTTTATCAGTGTTTAAAGAATAGCAATAATCTGATTTTAAACCTTCTCGAGTCGAAAAATTAAAAAGTGTATCCTTCAGGAATTTAAATACCCCGTTACCGTTTGTCCCAGCCCAAATGTGTCCTTCAGGGTCTTGTGTGATGGCGGTAAATTCGAGTTCCACGTTTGATATATTTCCTTTCCCGATAATTTTATAATGCAACGAATCGTTTAGGGAAAATAACATATTACTGCGAGTGGCAATCCATGCGTTTCCTTTTGAATCAATATAAACCTGGCTGATATTATTGTGCGGTAACCCTTGAGAAGTAGAAAATTGTTGATAATTTTTGGTTGACTCATTGAACAAGTAAACACCGTCTTTGGTACCTACGTACACCAAATCTTTTTTACCTGTAATAGAATTAATCGAATTTCCTATGGAATTATTAGCATGGAAAAAACTAGTTGCACGTTTTGCCCCGGAAGATATTTGGTAAATGCCATTCCTATCAGTACCAATCCATAATGTACCTTTTTTATCCAGGTAAAGGGCTGTATATTTGTCAGCTGGTAAACCGGAGGATGTCCCGTAAACAATAGTCGATTTATCGAGCCCTGTTTTTATTTTTATCAGGCCATTCTCGCCACCAATCCAATATCCATCTTTATCGAAACAAACAGATAGTATGTTATTCCTTATTAAATCTTGTTTAAAATCATAATATATAAATGACTCGTTAAGGAGAATCGCAATGCCATTGCCATAAGTAGCTATCCAAAGATTACCTTCACGGTCCTGGAAAGCGTCTTTAATGTAATCATGTCCTAAACCATTCAACGAATTATAATTAATCAGGTCTTTTATTTGTTGACCACCATTCATTATAACTTTAAATAATCCCTTACCAAATGTGGAAATCCAAATATTTGATTCCTTATCTTCCAAAACCGATTGAATATTTTCTCTTTCCAGGTGAATAAGGTTCCCGAAGTTTTCAACCATGAATTTTGAATTTCCGGAGGTCGTTATTTTAAACAGACCCGCATCCTCGGTTCCGACCCAAAAACTGTCACGATTTCCCCGTTTTATAATTTTAGTAACTTTACTAAGTGGTAATCCTTCGACCTGGGCAATCTGTTTAATCTTTGTTTCGTCCTCATTGTATGCATATATCGCGATTCCCTCGTCGGTTCCGATTAAAAGCCTGTTATTTGAAGTAATATTAATTGAATAAATCAGTTTACCCTGAAAAGGTTCCTTGATAAGGGTTTTTTTAAATTCTTTATTGATCTTTATAATTCCTGAATTTTGTGATGCAGCCAGGATATTCCCTTTCGAATCGGAGATGATGTCATTAATTTTACTTATTTGGTTTTCTCCTTGTTTAAAAACCTGGAATTGTTTTCCATCAAAAAAAACTATACTTCCGTCGCTTTGACCAAACCATAGGTTGTTTTCATGATCCTTGAAACTGACCTCTGCTGATGATTCCGATAATGAGTCTTTGGTATTTGACGAAAAATTAAACCCGTCAAAACGACATAAACCGGTACCTGTACAAATCCAAATAAAACCGTTTTTATCCTGGTTTAGAGAATAAACAAAAGGGTGACAAATACCTTTTTCTACACCGAATTTCTGGAACTTATAAAGCTGTGCATTTGTAGAAATAAAAGAAGAAAATACAGATGCAATAAATAGACTTATCGTTAGTGTCGAAATTTTCTTCATGGAATATAAAGGATTAAAAATTATTCTTTTTTGTAACCATGAATTTGAAATTTATACTTTGGCACTCCTCCGATTGGGATGGTAAAGAACCTCAATAGTTCACCGTATTGGTTGTGTACGTTGATAACTACATTATTATTTTTTACCACAGGGTTGCGTCGTTTAATAAATTGGAAATCGAGCGATGTATTTTTTTCTTCATTTAATACTGTAAATTCCGACTCTTTCCATTCGGCATTGCCTGAGACCGGAAGTATCTGGCCTTTACGTGCAACTGATACCACACGGATTACGCCATCATCATCCCAGTCAAAATTTGCTACTTT
>Ga0182017_10000411_pt1 | contig 33425 bp, 26 predicted proteins | sample 712E3DmetaG_FD_120492 | JGI IMG/M metagenome (GOLD analysis project Ga0182017, IMG submission 120492) | Permafrost microbial communities from Stordalen Mire, Sweden - 712E3D metaG | ecosystem: Environmental > Terrestrial > Soil > Wetlands > Permafrost | place: Sweden: Stordalen | collected... | reverse complement strand
CCCTTACCGTCAGCGCTGATCCGAAAATCGCACAAATTTTTACCTCGATTATCGAATATTTGACAAAAGCTGCTTGACTCCTCCCTAAGTTGCATCACATTTTTATGCAACGCTGGGGTATATTGTTTTATTTCCTTCTTTTAGCATATTAACCCCTATTCTCAGTAAACGTATTCGGAATACGCGCTTAAGCAGGTAATAATCATTCTAAACAATATTCATTCAAGCTATTATTGAATAATTAATTGTCAAGAACGCTTTTCTACTCATATTTCCCCATATAAAAATAGTTTATTATTCAATATGTTTGATATTTTCAAATCGATAAAACCTTTACTAAGGAATATATATATTATGGCGATTTAAAATAAAAGGACTTTTATTTCAGAAACAATAAAGGTTCCTAAGATTGACAAAGTTTACATATAAAGGTTCTCATATTCAAACCATTTTATTTAGCTTCTTTTTAAGTTCAAAAAGCGCCTTGCCCCGGTGACTGATCCTGTTTTTTACGCGGCTGTCGAGTTGGGCAAACGAACGGTCGAAACCCTCGGGGACGAACACCGGATCGTATCCGAAACCATTGTTGCCGGCGGGGCCGTCGGCGATGACGCCTTCGCACGTCCCCTCGGCGAATATGGTTTCTTTTTCGGAAACAATGAGCGCCAGCACGCACCTGAACCTGGCCTGCCGCATTTCCTGTGGGCATCCTTGCAACAGCATTAAAAGCTTTTCGAGGTTTTTCTTGTCGTTCGCTCCTTCCCCTGCGAAGCGCGCGCTCCGGACGCCTGGTTGACCATTGAGAAAATCGACTTCCAGCCCCGAATCATCCGCCAAAGACGGCCTTCCCGTCCGCGAAAAAACCCACCGCGCTTTACCGAAAGCATTTTCTTGAAACGTTTCACCGTCTTCGGGGATCGCAACAACCGGGTCCCAATAATCGCGCAGGGACGTCAAAGCGACCGGCATATCACCCAGGAGCGTTTTGATTTCCTCCAGTTTTCCCCTATTGCCCGTCGCGACGATAATCTCATGAGGCAATTGCAAAGCCCCAATAACGCCCCCTAAATCCCCCGCAGGGGGACTTTTAAAGAATTGATTTCCCTTGAAGTCCCCCTGCGGGGGATTTAGGGGGCGTGAGTCTTGAAATTGGCCATCATGAATCATGTTGTACTATCCCACCACGAAATTAACAAGCTTCTTCGGCACTACGACCACTTTTTTAATTGTTTTCCCTTCCAGATGCGGCCTTATTTTGTCAAGGTCACGCGCCGCCGCTTCCAGCGCCTGTTGCGATGCGTCGATTGCGGCGTTGAACTGGGCGCGCAATTTTCCGTTTATCTGGACGACGATGGTCGCTGTATCGTCTATGGTCTGCGCCTCGTCAAAAACCGGCCACTTCTGGTTGAGGACAAAATCGCTCTTGCCGAGGCGCTCCCACAATTCGTCGGCGATATGCGGAGCGAAGGGCCCGAGCAGTTTTATTAATATGTCCAGGTCTTCACGCGTTATGTTCCGGGGATTGAGCTCATTAAGAAACTCCATCATCCTCGCGATGGCCGTGTTGAATTGCATCCGTTCGAGGTCCACGGTCACCTGCTTGATGACCCGATGCCGCAGCCGTATGTGAAGATCTTCGGAAGCGTCCTTCGACCGGTCGAACTCGTCAACAAGGCGGAATATCCTGCGCAAGAAACGGTTGCATCCCTCGATGGCGCGCGGGTCCCAGGGTTTTGGCAGCTCAAAATCTCCCATGAACATCTCATACAACCTGAGCGTATCCGCCCCGTATTGCATGATAACGTCGTCGGGATTGATTCCATTAAGCTTGGATTTGGCCATTTTTTCTATGACCGTCGTCAGTTTTTCTCCGTTTGACTTTAAAAAAGCATCTTCATTTTTTAACTCGATTTCGGAAAATTCATGGTATTTTCCGGCCGTATCGGAATACGTGCGCGCAAGCACGGTCCCCTGGTGCCGCAGTTTCTTAAACGGCTCCTTTGTGGACACGAGACCGCAATCGTAGAGCACTTTATGCCAGAACCGCGCGTAGAGCAGATGCAATACCGCATGTTCCGCGCCGCCCACATAGAGATCGACGTTCATCCATTGTTGCTCGTTTTTTTTGGCCCATGCCTCCCGGGAATTCCCTGCGTCAAGAAAGCGCAAATAATACCAGCACGAACCGGCCCATTGCGGCATGGTGTTCGTTTCCCGTTTCGCCGGTTTTCCGCACTCCGGGCAGGCAACATTGACCCAGTCGGCAATTGTAGACAAGGGCGACTCGCCCGTGCCCGACGGCTCAAATTTGTCAATTTCGGGTAACATGACGGGAAGCTGGTCTTCGGGCGCCGCAACGATCCCGCACTGAGCGCAGTGCACCACGGGTATCGGCTCGCCCCAGTAGCGCTGGCGCGAGAAAAGCCAGTCGCGCAGTTTGTAAGAAACCGCTTTCCCGCCTTCTTTGCGGGCCTCAAGCCGGGCCGTGATTTTTCGCGCGGCCTCGGCGGTTGGCAATCCGTCAATATCGTTGGAATTGACGCTTATGCCTTCGTCAACAAAAGCGCTGGTCGGCAGGGTGGTTTGCCCATGTACCGGACGAACAACTTCGATAATCGGCAGACCGAATTTTGTCGCAAATGCAAAGTCGCGGTCGTCATGGGCGGGGACCGCCATGATCGCCCCGGTGCCGTAGGTGGAAAGAACATAATCGGCTATCCAGACGGGGATTTTTTTTCCGTTCACCGGATTGACCGCATAAGCGCCGGTGAAAACTCCTGTCTTGTCTTTTGCAAGATCGGTGCGTTCCAGATCGCTTTTTTGCCGCGCCTGCGCCTGGTATGCCTCGACTTCCTTTTTTTTATCGGGCGTTGTCAAAAAATCAATGTATGGATGCTCGGGTGAAAGCACCATATAGGTGGCCCCGTAGAGCGTGTCGGGCCTGGTGGTAAATACGCGGAGTTCCTTGCGCTCAAGGGCGCCTTCGGCAAGGTTAAAAACGACTTCGGCGCCCTCGGACCGGCCAATCCAGTTTTTCTGCATGAGAAGCGTGGACTCGGGCCAATCGACTTCTTTAAGGTCCTCAAGCAAACGGTCGGCGTATCGGGTGATGCGCAAAAGCCATTGACGAAGAGCCTTGCGCTCGACTTTGGAACCGCATCGTTCGCACGATCCGGTTTTTACCTCTTCATTTGCCAGGCCGGTTTTGCATGACGGGCACCAATTGATGGGCATAACGCCTTCATAGGCAAGCCCCATTTTAAATAATTTTAAAAATATCCACTGCGTCCATTTATAATAGTCCGGATCGGTGGTATTGACTTCGCGGTCCCAGTCATAGCAGAACCCCACGGAATCGATCTGACGGCGGAAATTTGCGATCGCCTTTTCGGTCGTCGTCCTCGGATGGATGCCGGTTTTAATGGCAAAATTTTCGGCGGGCAGGCCGAACGCGTCCCACCCCATCGGGTGCAATACATTAAAACCCTGCATCCGCTTCCAGCGGGCAATGATGTCGGTGGCCGTATAGCCCTCGCAGTGCCCAACATGCAGGCCCGTGCCCGATGGATAGGGAAACATGTCGAGGGCATAATATTTCGGTTTTTCCGGGTCGAATTCGGTTTTATGCAGCCTGGCTTCGCGCCATCGGGCCTGCCATTTAGGTTCGATTTCGCCGGGTTTGTATTCGCTCAAGATCTGCTCCTTAGTCCCTCTTAGCTTTTGGACGATAATGTATTGTCGGTCGAAAGCTTAGAGGGACTTACCTGCAACCTCAGGTTGCAGGTTGTATAGTTGTCAATGTCTGTTTAAAATAATCGATTGTTTTTTTCAGGCCTTCGTCCAGCCTTATGCGGGGTTCCCAGCCGAGCTTTTCCCTTGCAAACGTTATGTCGGGCTGTCGCTGCTTCGGATCATCGGGCGGAATGTCCTTGTACACGATTGTGCCCGTGCTTCCCGTAAGCGTAAGGACCTTTTCGGCCAATTCCTTTATCGTAAACTCACCGGGATTGCCTATGTTTACCGGCCCTATGAATGCATCCTGGTTCATGAACCGCACCATTCCCTCAATGAGGTCGTCGACATAGCAAAACGACCGCGTTTGTGAACCGTCTCCGTAGATGGTGATGTCACGGTTGTGCAGGGCCTGGACGATGAAATTCGACACGACCCTTCCGTCGTTGGGATGCATGCGGGGCCCGTAGGTGTTGAATATCCTCATGACGCGTATGTCGACGTTGTTCTGGCGATGGTAATCGAAGAAGAGCGTTTCGGCCACGCGTTTCCCTTCGTCGTAGCACGAACGCACGCCGATGCAATTGACATTGCCCCAATATTCCTCACGCTGCGGGTGCTCGGTCGGGTCGCCATATACTTCGGAAGTAGAAGCCTGCAGTACCCGTGCGTTGACCCTTTTTGCCAGGCCCAGAACATGTATGGCGCCAAGCACGCTCGTTTTGGTCGTCTTGACCGGGTTATACTGGTAATGCACGGGGGAAGCGGGACACGCGAGGTTATAAATCTGGTCGACTTCTACAAAAATGGGAAACGCGATATCATGGCGCAGGAGCTCGAAATTCCTGAATGACATAAGGTGTTCGATGTTTGTCTTGCTGCCGGTAAAATAATTGTCAAGGCAGATCACGTCATGGCCTTCCTTGACAAGCCGCTCGCACAGAAAGGAACCCAAAAATCCCGCGCCGCCGGTGACTAATATTCGTTTTGTCAATGGATTCATTGTTTTGATGTCCTCGATTCATTTTAATTGGGCGCGGGCAAGCCACGCCCCTACTAATTTTCCGCCTTCATCCTTCCGCCTTCATCCTTTTCTTAAATTGCCTTTATCCGCACTTCCTCCATAAGCTGCCATACCTCATCGCGGGTTATAGTACCGGGACCGAAATGCATGGCATTTGAAGCCCCGCACGCCATTGCCATCCGGCACATTTCGGAAAAAGAAAATTGCCGCTTATGACCCACCGTAAGCCCTGCCACGACCGCGTCGCCCGATCCCACGGTGTCCAGGGCGCGCACCGATGGCGCGGAACAGAGCAGGCAATCGTTCTCATGAATGGCTATCATGCCGTCGGAACCTAATGAGATGAAAACATAGTCAACACCCATGTCTTCAAGACGTTTGCCTTTAAGAGCGATGTGATGGACGCCCTGGATTTTTTCATTGAAAAACCCTTCCAGTTCCTCAAGGTTGGGTTTGACCATATGGGGCTTGGCCCGAACTCCCATTTTAAGCGCATCGCCGTGGGTGTCAAGCAAAACGATCGCCCCTTTTTCTTTGCAAATCTTAATTAATTTTTTATAGGCGTCGGTGTCCATTCCCCGTGGAATGCTTCCGCACAGTAAGCACATGTCGCCCGAAGAAACATTCGACTCGAAATAATGCATCACTTCGTTCTCAACACTGGAAGGAATGCCGGCCACGGCGCTGTTGATATGGGTGCTCTGTCCGACCTTGGTTTCAACGAGCGTGACATTGATGCGCGTAGTGCCGGGAACGGAAATAAAATGGGTCACGATTCCCATTCCGTGAAGATACTGGGAAAATTGCGCCTGGTTATTCTCGTGGACAACGCCGACGACGCGGACTTCCTCTCCCAGGGTTTTAATCGCCTTCGCGACGTTTATACCTTTGCCCGCCGGAACAATTTTTGCCGGAACATCCGTCACGGTGCTGCCCGGCTGGACTTCTCCGATATCATAAACGACATCCACGGCCGGGTTCAATAGCGTGCAATATATCAGCCTATCCTCCCTTAATGAGCATAGAGATGATTTTAAGGCCTTTGAGCATCATGATCATGAGCACGATTGCCAGACCGATCTGTAAATATTGCAAAATCTTCGTGATTTGTTTGAAATTTTTCATTATGGAATCTCGGAATTGGAGCAATCCACTTAAAATACAATAATTACGCGCGAAAAGTCCTAACAATGAGATATTGCAGAATAGCAAATATTATTATTATTCGTAATTATTCCGGGAATTTTTATTGCATTGATTCGTCTAATATTAAATTGGGTTTTCTTCAAATGACAACAATTGCAAAAAGAGTACATTATACTGATGCGTTCAAGCGGGATGCGGTGAAAGCGCTTTTAAAAAGCAAGAGGCCTGTTATTGAAATGTCCTTGGTTTTAGGAATCGAGCAAAGCATTTTGCATCGATGGAAGAAGAAATTGGCTCCAACTTTGAATAATCCTGCTGAAAAAAAATCCTGCCATTCAATAGATTCGGACGAAATCCGCGCATTAAAAGCCCAAATTACCTTAATTCAGGCTAAATTGGATCATCTCTGCTCTGTTTTCAGGAAAAGCTTAGGCGACAGATATAACATACTTGAAGATTAATACTAAGCAAAGATCAAGCAAAATTCGATTTTATCCGATTATTACTAATAACCAAGCTGAAGCTGACAATTGCAGGATGCAAGGGTCTCAAGGGACTGAAAGCTTTAATTTCCTTTTATTAGGGGGTAGTATGGATGTATCACAACTAACAAGCAGCGCCGCGGGAAGTTCGGGCGTACAAGGGATGTATGGTGGTGGTCATCATCGCCATCACAAAAGCATCTCGGACCAGGTCAATCAGATGGGAACGGCAATTGATAATGCCGTAAAAACCGGCTCAATGACTAGCGATCAAGCTGCGTCTTTGAAAAAGGAACTGGCGGACATCACACAAATAATGAACCAGAATGCCCAAACAACAAGCGCCGGATCAACCGGTCAGACCAGCCAGTCCAATTCACTTTCGCAACTTTCCGATGCAGACCGTAAAAAGGTCTTCAGTGAATTGCACGATGTCCGCAAACAGCTTTTTGCAGCATCGAACACTGATGGCGCAAATGGAAGCTCCGGCGCATCAAGCGGCGATGATGCCGTAAGCACGCTGTTTTCACAGATTGACAGTGATAACAACGGCTCAATCGACAAAAGTGAATTAACCCAATTTCTTGCGCAGATCGGAGCAAACGCGCTTGGCTATAACCAACAGGGAACTACCAATGTGTCCGCAAGTGCAATGAGCTGGAGCACTTTTTCAACGATGGCATAAAGTGCGTACTAAGTTAATGGAAATGTAAAAGCCACTTTTCGAAGCTCGAAAGTGGCTTTGTCATTTCTAACCCACAAGGTGGATAAGTCTCTGTACGCAGGAATTATATACGCTGGCCGCATATATAATTCAGCTACAGAGACTAAACAAACGGCTGGAAATCCAGCGCTATCATGGCTTCCCCTACCGTGTAAAAAGAACCTGTAATGCAGATCACGTCTTCCCGGCCTTTAAAAGCCAACTCGACGGCGTCATTTACACGAGGAACTACTTCAACGGGGTGTTTAAATTCAGGAGGTACGTTTTGGGCAAGGACCGCCGTGTCCGCGGCGCGGTCGATTGCGGGTTGCGTGAGGACCAGACGGCATGCGCATCCGCAATAATGTTTAAGGATGGAGGCGATGTCTTTGTCTTTCATAATTCCCGCCACGATGCATATTGACCGTGCGCCAAATCCGCTTTTAAGCGTTTTCACCAAGTGCTCAGCGGCATTGGGATTGTGTCCTACGTCAAATACGACGGTCCTGTCATGTATCTTGGTTATTTGAAACCTGCCAGGCACAAAAGCTTTTTCAATTCCCCGCGCGGCCTTGTCAAGATCAGTAAACGTTAGAACTTCCATGGTCTTTAGCGCAACCAGGCAGTTTTGAACCTGATAATCACCTATCATTGATGTTGAAAACAAGCGATTTTTATAATAAAAAGTAGTTTTGTTTTCTTGTTCGGCGCTGTCCGCGCGTTCCCCATCCGAAACAAAAAAATACGGCGCATCACGTTCTTTGCATGTGGCCCGCGCAAGCTCCACAATCTCTTGTTGCCGGGGAAGCGCCATTACCAGCGGTACGTTTTTTTTGACTATCCCCAGTTTTTCCCCGGCAATTGACAAGAGATCATTGCCAAGATAATTCGTATGGTCCATGGCAATGGCGGTTATCGCGGCGACTTTCGGCAGGATTATATTTGTCGAGTCGAGCCTTCCTCCCATGCCGGTTTCAAAAACCGCCCAGTCCACTTTTTCCCTTTTGAACAGTTCGAAAGCTATAAGGGTCACGGCCTCGAAAAAAGTGAGACGCAGTTCTTCGATGGGCCGCTCAACGGTCTGGTAAACGTCCATCCACTGACGGCTGGTCACGGGCCTCCCGTTTATCATGAAGCGCTCTTCGAACGCGATAATATGCGGCGAGGTAAAAAGCCCGGTTTTAATTTCGTGTTCACGGAGCATGGATTCAATAAAAGCGCTCGTAGACCCTTTACCGTTTGTGCCGGCAACATGAATGCTGCGATAAGCGTTCTGGGGATTGCCGAGAGCCTCGGCCGCCGCAAACATCCGGTCCAGACCCAATTTGATGCCTTTTGTCGTGCGGCTGAAAAGATGGTGTTCTATTTCCGCGGCTGTGTGCATACAACGTCGTTATTGGTTAGAAGTACAAACCTGCCAGCCTGCGCTGCCGCTTTGGCAGGCAGGCGGCAGGTAAGTCTCTCTAAGCTTTCCGAACGACATAAAATTATCGTTCAAAAAGCTAAGAGAGACTAAGTTTCGAACAATTGCCGGAGCCGGGGAAGGTTGAGCTCGTCGAGCCTGTCCACCACGCAATCGGCCTCGGCAAGGCTTGCGCGGGGATACGTGGTCGTGACTGCCACCACCTTCATGCCGCCAGCACGGGCGGCGGCAACGCCCACATGCGCGTCCTCAAAAACAATGCACTGGCGTGGAGGTATTTCCAGGTTCCGGGCAGCGGTAAGAAATATCTGCGGATCGGGCTTTCCAAATTGTACGTCTTCTCCGCACACGATTGATCTGAAAAAATCGCCGAACCCCAGCTTTTCGAGCGCCGTGGTTATATTCGCGCGCGGGGCCGAGGAGCCGATGACGCAGGGAATGTCGAACTCCTGAAGCATGGCCAGAAAAGGCTCAACGCCGGGAAACGTGACGGCGCCCTTGCTGATTACGATCTCACGGTAGAGCAGCTCTTTTCTTCTGTCAAGCCGCTGGACTTCGGCCATATCGTTTGTCCACTTGAAAAGCTGGGGAATGATCTGTTCGTTCTTCATCCCGAAACTCTGTTTAAAAAGGTGTTCGGGAAACTCGATGTTTTCTTCCCGTGCGAGCATTTTCCACGCCTCGATATGATGCGCCGAAGAATCGGAAATAACGCCGTCCCAATCAAAAATGCATCCGAATACCATTAGTATAGTCCCATTATTTGATGAAAATGATGATTCCTTTACGCACCATCATCACGCCGATGGCCGCAAGAAGAAGGCTGGCGAGTTTTGACACCGTTTTTGCCCCTGTTTTGCCTAAAACTTGATTTATTTCATGTGAAAACCATAAAACGATTCCGGCAATGCCGATATTGAGCACCAGGCCAATGATCGTAGGCTTGTAGCCATATTCACGCAAAAGCAGCAGCGTTGTGGTAAGCACTGCAGGTCCCACAACAAGCGGAACGCCGATGGGCACCGCGCCAAGCGCTTCCGGATCGATCTGCCGGTGGGGTTTTTCAAGGGTCAATAAATCGGAAAGGGAAATGGCGAATAAAAGCACCCCGCCCGCAATCATGAAATCGGCAATGCTGATACCCAAAAGCCGCAGGAGCAGTTCGCCTATCGCAAGAAAAATAAGGGCGACGGCCATTGCGGTGATCACGGATTGCAGGACCAGTCTGCGCGAGCTCTTCTCGCTGATTCCCTCGGTCAGGTTCATGAACATGGGAAGTATGCCGATCGCGTCAACGGCAACGAAGAGGGGAACAAAACAGAGCCAGAACGCCCTGGTCATTGCGCCTCTTTTTCCCGGAATTCGTAGGAAATGATGTAGTTCTCGTCTTCGCGTTTCGTGGAAATCCGGAACCCGGAATTGTAGAACACCGAAAGCATGAGCTGGTTTTGCGCCAGCACGCGCGCGTCGAAGCCGACGACGCCGCGCTTGCGCGCGATATCGGTAAGGATCTCCAGAAGGTCGGTGCCCATGCCCTTCGCCTGCCAGTCGTCGCGCACCAAAAAGGAGACTTCGGCCTTGTTGGTTGACTTGTTAAGATAGTAATGCGCCACGCCCACGATCTGCTCGCCCCCGGAATCCTGGATAAATGCGGCGATTGCCATGTCCCTCGAAAAATCGATGGTCGTGAAGTCCTGGATAAATTTATGGGGGAACGACTTGATGGGCTGGAAAAAGCGGAACGCGATTGACTTTTCCGACATGGAATAGAACATGTCGCGAAGGGCCTTGTCGTCGGTGGGCCTGACCGGGCGAAAAAACAGTTGCGTCCCGTCGGAAAGCGTCCTCGTGGTCTCGAATTCACGCGGATATTGCGCCACGCCCACGGGGAGTTCCTTTTGATAGGCATAAATATAATTGTGTTTTTTTGCTTCCTTAAGGATTTCATTACGGTAATCGGGATGGGCTATTTCAGCCAAGGCCAGAACCCGCTCGCGGATATTTTTGCCGAAAAGATGCGCCACTCCATATTCGGTTACCACGTAGTGGACGTCCGCGCGGGTAAGAACGACGCCCGCGCCCTCGGTCAACCGGGGCACGATCCTCGATATCTTTCCGTCTCTGGTCGTTGACGGCAGGGCGATGATCGCCTTGCCCTCTTTCGACCGGACGGCCCCCCGGTTAAAATCGGCCTGCCCGCCGACCCCGCTGTAAAAATCATAGCCGATTGAATCCGAGCAGACCTGACCGGTCATGTCGACTTCAATGGCCACGTTGATGGCCACCATTCTATTGTGCTGCGCGATGATGAAGGGATCATTGACATATTCGGAAGGCCTGAATTCAAAAAGGGGGTTTTCGTGGATATAATCGTAGAGCTTCCGCGTTCCAAGGCAGAAACTCGCGGTCACCTTTCCCCGATTGATCGTTTTCCTGCTTCCGGTCAGCACCTTATTCTCGATGAGCGGAATGATCGCGTCGTTTATCATTTCCGTGTGCATGCCGATATCGTTTTTATTGAGCAGATAATGCAGGACCGCCTGCGGGATGTTCCCGATGCCCACTTCAATCGTGGACCCGTCTTCGATGAGCGATGAGATGTTGGTGGCTATTGCGTCGATGATCGGGGTGCTTGGGGGGAGAGAAAATTCCAGGATGTCCTTGGTGCTTTCCACCACGACATCGACCTGGTCCAGGGAAATAAAGGAATCACCCAATGTCCGCGGCATTTTTTCATTGACTTCGGCGATAATGAGGAGGCTGTTTTCGACCGCTGACCTCACGATGTCGACCGAAATGCCCAGGCTCAGCTGGCCATTTTTATCCGGCGGGCTCGTTTGAATGAGCGCGACGTCCAGGGGGATCTTTCCGGACTTGAACAGGGAGGGGATTTCGGAAAGGAAAATCGGGGCGTAATCGCCTCTGCCGCTGACGATCCCTTCCCTCACGTTTGGGGCGAGAAAAAAGCTGCATGTCCTGAATTTTTTACTCTGTTCTTCGCGTATGTACGGCGCTTCTCCCTGCGTGAGCAAGTGATAAATTTCGGCGTCGACGATGTCGTTATTGTCGCTGACCAGGGCCTCGACGAGCTGCTGGGGCTGTCCGCAGCCCGTCCCGATGAATATCCGGTCTCCGGGCTTGATTTTCTGTATGGCCTGGGAGGCGGTCATGCATTTTTTTTTATAGTCTTCCTGCCATCCTGACATGTTATCCGTTCTCCTTTGAAAAAATTATCCGCGCGTCGACAACGTAGGCCCCGTCGCCTTCGGCCCCCACCTTGAGAGGGTTGATGTCGACTTCCTCGATTTCGGGGAAATCCATGACAAGCTGCGACAGCCTCTGCAGCGCGACCACGATGGCGTTGATATCGACGGGTTTTTCACCGCGGACCCCGCGTAGCAGTTTATACGTTTTTGTTCCCTCGATCATCGCCAGGCATTCTTCCTCGGTCAGCGGAGCAAGGCCGAAGACCACGTCTTTCAGGACTTCAACGAAAATGCCGCCGAGGCCGAACATGAGTACAGGGCCGAACTGCGGGTCTTTTTTCATGCCCAATATGACTTCCTTGCCGCCCAGGATCATTTTTTCGATAAGCACGCCCCTGAGCTGTGCGTCGGGTTTTTTCCGCTTGATCCGCAGCATCATGAGCTCATACGCGTCCTCCACCGCGGCATTGCTGGTCAGTCCGACCTTGACGCCGCCGACGTCCGATTTGTGAAGAATGTCCGGTGAGGAGATTTTCATGGCAAGCGGGAAACCTACCTCTCCCGCGAACCGGACCGCTTCCTCGACGCTGGTGGCGAGCATTCCCGGCGGCACATTGAAATTGTAGGCCTCCATGATTGTTTTCGCGTCGGTTTCGCCGATTTCATATTTTCCTCTGTTAAGATAGGTCTTTATGGTCTTGATGACGGGGTTCTTGTTTACCGCAAACCGCTCGACGACCCTAAGCGGCCTGCGTTTGTACCTGCTGTATCTGACCATCTCGAGCATTGCCCGCGCGGCGCGTTCGGGAATCGGGTACTGAGGAATCCTGTTGGCCTGGAGGATTTCCACGCCTTTGATGATCGTCTGTGCGCCCATGAAGCATGAAAAGACCGGCTTGCGGTATTTCCTGGAAAGTTCCACGATGGCATTGGCGGTCCCCGCGTCGTCGGTCATCTTTTGAGGAGTGAGAATCACGATCAGGCTATCGACCGAATTGCTTGAAAGCAGAAGCTCGATTGTCGAAGCATATACCGCAGCGCCCGCATCGCCCAGAACGTCAACGGGATTATGGGAGGACGCGGCGGGAGGCAATATTTTTTTCAATTTGTCCTGGGTCTCGCCGTCAAGTTTTGCCATGTGAAGCCCCGCCATTTCCAGGGCGTCGGACATCATGATTCCCGGGCCGCCCGCATTGGTGATCACGGCGACCCTGTCGCCCTGCGGGAGCGGCTGATACGCGAAAGCCATGGACACGTCGAAAAGGTGTTCGATCGAATCCACGCGGATGACCCCGGTTCGGTCGAAAGCGCACTTATAGGCGGAATCGGCCCCGGCAAGGCTGCCCGTATGTGAAGAAGCGGCCTTTGCGCCTGAAGTTGTACGGCCGGACTTGAGGATGATAATCGGTTTGGTCTTTCCCACACGCTCTGCCACCCGCATGAATTCCTGCCCGCGGGAAATATCTTCCAGGTATGCGGCGATCACGCTGGTTGATTCGTCACGCTGGAGGTTCTGGATGAATTCAACCTCGTCAAGAGTTGCTTTGTTTCCCAGCGAAGCGAGCAAGGAGAACCCTATTTTATTGGAAGCGGCCATGTCTTGAATGGCCGTGATCAAAGCGCCCGATTGGGAGATTATGGCAATCGATCCCGGCTCCCCGGCCGCCTGACCGAAAGACGCGTTTAATTTATGCCAGGGATTGATGAACCCGAGACAATTGGGCCCGAGCATGGTCATGTTGTTCTGCCGCACCAAACGCGCGATTTCCAATTGCAGTTGTTTGCCTTCTTCGCCGGTCTCTTTAAAACCCGCGGTAATGGTAATGATGCTGAGGATGGGCTTCTCGGCGCATTCCGTCAGGACCGAAAGCACCTGGTCACGCTTGACGACGATGACCGCGCAATCTACGGCGGCGGGAATGGCTTTGAGGGAAGGAAAGCATTCTTTTCCAAGTATTTCCTTGGCCGTTGGATTGACCGGAAAAACATCGCCCGTAAAACCGCCGTCAATGATGTTTTTAAGAATGCTGTATCCGACTTTCCCCGGATTGGTCGAGGCCCCGATAACCGCAATCGAACGAGGATGTATTAATCTTTCGAAACTCATTGTGTATGCTTCTTTTTTATTAAGGTATTGTAAATTTTGAAAAGCCTTATAAAATATATCCTGTACATGTAATATACCACATTTAGTATGTCCCCATTTAAGGCCCCAACGCCAAGTGTTTGCGTTTTTTCACTTTTTTTATTCCAAGATTATTCAATATCAAAAGCGCTGCTATTATTTTACTATTCTGACTTGCCAAATGCAAAAATCATTATAAAAATATGAAACCATCCAAAGCTGTTTTTATTCATTCGGACAAAATTGAGTGTTACCATTACCCTCAGAATTGTCCTTTTAAAACCGAACGGGCCGCACTGACTAAAAGCATCCTGGTTTCAATGAATTATTATACAGGCGAAGCCAGGGAAGAAATGGCGCCGGTCCTTGTTGCGGACGATGTCCTTTTTTGGTTTCATTCACGGGAATATATTGAAGCGATCAAACGCGCCTCCCGCGGCGATATCCGGCCGCACGACCTGTTTATGGGGCTTGGGACCGACGACTGCCCCGTTTTCAGCGATTTGTACGATTATTCCCGCCTGGCAAGCGGCGGAACCGTTTTGGGCGCCCGGCTTATTCTTGACAAGGCAGCCGATATGGTTTTCAACCCTTCCGGCGGTTACCATCATGCAAAGGCGGCTGAGGCCGGAGGGTTCTGTTATATCAACGACGTTGTCCTGGCCTGTAAAGTTCTGTCTGCACGGGGAAAGAAGGTCTTCTGCCTGGACCTTGACGTGCACCACGGCAACGGCACTCAGGAAGCATTTTACGACGATCCTTCGGTTTTCACGGTTTCGTTCCACGAAAGCGGAAAAACGCTTTTCCCCTGGGGAGGGTCCGAAACCGAAATCGGAGAAGGAAAGGGCAAAGGCTTTAACGTCAACGTTCCTTTTCCGGTGCACACGGATGACGAGACCTACTGCGCTGCCTTCAAGGCCGTGGTTCCGCCTCTCATTTCCGCCTTTGACCCTGATGTCATTCTGCTGGAGATCGGCATGGATGTTCTGTCGGTCGACCCATTGGCGCATTTTAAGATGACCAATAACGCGTTCGCGGACCTTCTCCCGCTCATCATGCAATTCAACGCACCGCTCCTGGTGGTCGGCGGCGGCGGCTATAATCCGGAAAGCACGGCGCGCGGATGGGCGCTTGCCTGGTGCGTTCTGTGCGGCATCGAAACTGAGTCCGACATGTCGATCGGCATGGGCGGCGTGTTCCTGGGAAGTTCCGAATGGAACGCGGGACTACGCGACATGAACATTTACACGCAGGGAGATGAAAAACTGCTGATTAATTTACAAATGCAGAATACCGTGGACTATATCAGGAAAAATGTCTTTCCTATCCACGGGATAACCTGATTTTATTTAAGAACCTATGCAGTTTATTTTATTTGCCGAAACGGAAAAAATCTCCGGATGGGTTGTTTTGGGGTCATCATCAATTTATTGCTCTGTCAAATAAGTTATTGATTTTATATTGATGCAACTTAAAATACCCGCCAATCCGCCACTCGGCGAAGCATAGCCGACAACAATATCGTCTGCCATTTCAACCATCATTTGATTTCTTTTCATTGAAGTTTTGCTGTCTATTCGGGTTGTTTTTTCTGAAAATGGCGTTACCAACAGAATACGTCCGGAATCAATCAATGGCTTTAATGTGGAATCAATCCGCTTAGGAATTCCACGCGCAAGCGCAAGAATAATCGGCTGTTTGCCTTTGAGAAGATAATGAAACACGTCTTTTTCGATCTGCGAATGAAAGCCGGAAATTACGCAGTTGCCCGTTTCGCGCTGAAATATTGCCCAGTCGTAAGCTTTAGGGACGATGTTTGAAGGATAATTGCGGGAACAGAGAAAGGCCGTTTTGTGCAATTTCAGGATTTCAGTGTTGCCAAGGGTAAAAATCTGCGGTTTCACCTGATGAGTTCCTGAACATGGGTAATAATACGTTGCTTATTTGCTTCCAAATTGGAGAATTGTTTGTCGCATACGTCGCTTAATCTTGCGAGAACCTTCCGGTTGATGTTCTCTTGATTTTCAAATATTGCCAAAGATTTAAAAGCAAAGCCCCATTTTTCGAAACTATGTATTGAGATTGTTGTATCGCGTGTTCGGTCGTCGCCGTTTAAAGCAAAAACATACAAGGGCTTTGCCATTCCGTTTACTTTGCAATCAACCATGTAATTCCCAATAGGATCATGGTTTTGGTCGAACCAATTAAAAGTCCTTCGGTGTTCCGGCACGGCTTCCGACATCAGGGCGAAAAAATCGTCTTTGAATGTCGACCTGACTCGTTCCTTTGTTAAAAACGATAGGTCCGTTAGTTTCATTAAGGCCTGTACAAATGAAAATAGGGCATTGCCATAATCTTCGCCTTTTATTTTTTCAATCAGCTCGCCGTCTCGGTCGGAAACGGAAAAGATCGAAAGGGCGTTCGTGATTACCTTTTGCCTTGTGCCTGATTGAAATTGTTTTTCGTCCATTTCATATGTCAAGTGCATGAGAGTATGGCCTTCATCGGAAAGAACCCAAGAACCCTCATCCTGTTTGAGTACAACGGCGAGATGATCGCCATCGTCAAACATAAATGGCGTAAAAACCCGGTAGCGTTCAACGCCTTCGGATTTGAGACGGATTTTTGAAGAAACTTTTTCCTGGAAATCGCGCTCAATTGTTTCGATTGTCATAAAATTTGTCCTTCAAATAAATTGGTCTGCGATTTTGGAGGAATTTTAAAACTGCAATCTTCAAACATACAAGAAACCGCGCCGTTTAAATCGCTGTAACGGTCGGTGGCTTCGGCAAAATGCTCTTCTTTGGCCCCTAAATCCTGATATCGTTCGGTTGCGGTATGAATATGGAAATTGTAAAATGAATCTCCTTCAATTCTGTTTGTGTGCTCATGGTTTTTCCCATTGTAGCGCCTAAGCCTAAAAACAGCGTTCGTTTCTTTAGAAACAACCCCTAAAATTACGGAAAAATCAAAAACATTAAAATCATTTTGCCGAAGCATAAGCACAAAACGATTACCGTTTAAACCATCTAATTCCAACTCTCGTTCCTTGTGGCCTCGTTTCTGTGTTAAAATAAGACGTGACTGGTAATCAACGGGTAATGGTTTCTGCTCAGTCATTAATACCGAAATATCGGCGTCAGAGTAACGCGATGGCATTTCTATTACGTCCTTTTCATTAATAATACGATTCTGAATGTTGAATAGATATGAATTTGACTTCGACTCTCTTCAAAGGCCCTATAGAAGGCGTTTCTTTTTTTATTCGGATGTTTCCCCATCCTCCCCGCCATCCAATTCACCGCCCATGCGGTATTTGATGTCGTAGTTGATGATATAATCGAGTTCCTCGTCGGTGAAACCGTAATGTTTGGCGAGGAACGTGTCGATTTGGTCGATGATGGGTTTGGATTTTCTATCATCAAATTCATCGTAGGAAATTTTATCTCCTGATTTTATTGAAATTGATTTTCGATTGGCATATGTACGCAAGCTCTTATCGAGTTCGCGTCCCAACTTAGCTATGTTTGGGTTTCCATCTATCTCCGATGGCACAGGCAGCTCCCTTACCAATGTGTCGCTCAGGTGGAAACAGTCACTAAAAGCAATAAAATAGCAGTAAAAAATGCTACTGTTGATGATAGCCAAACATTTATAAGCCGAATCTCTATCTTTAAAATAAAGGTAGCGTCCATGCGCTGGTGGTCCAACTCTGCCATTTTTTGCATAAAAGGGCAATCCCACTGTTGCTTTTGTCCAGTATTGCATTGCTTCTTGGTAAAAAACAAAGAACGGGGTTTCATTGGATGAAAAAAGAGTACCGTATTTTAAATTAGATTTATTACATATTTTTGTGAGTACTTGAAGGTGCAGTGAGGAGGCAATTTTTGTAAAGATATTATCGTATGCCGACAGTTGTGACCCAAAGGAGAATAGAAGCGAATCCATCAATACAGTGCGCGCTTCGCTTGCCCATCGTTGATATCCAGCAAACCAAATAGGGGTAGGAGTATTGTTTTTTCCATATTTAAGTGTAAAAATGGTAGCTCTGCAATGCTGAAGACCTTCAAATAGCTTTCCTGGCCTATCATCGAATGGAACAACAGTAAGAACGGTTGAAGAATTACTCAATAAATTTCTCATGCCTTGCATTCTAGAGGAGCTTACTAATGGCAATTGCACTATGAAACTAAACCGACCTTGGAGTGCGATTAAGCTTAGCGCTCTTTCGGAACATAAGTTATGCAAATTGCCACAAGATTCTGTTTCAAAGCCCATGACTTTATAAGTTTTTTGAGCTCCTGAATATTCTTTCCAAGGCGGATTCCCAATCACCACGTCGAATCCGCCTTTATGCATAATCTGATAGAACTCCGCGAACCAATGAAACGGCTGATGGCTCGCGAGCCATTTGTCATATTTCTTTGTAGTCTGCTTGAGTGTATTGTCCTTCGGGAATAGCCCGTCATTTCCGCCAATATCCTCAAATTTTTCAATTCCATACTGATGCGCAAGATATTCGTTCAGCCTGTCGTTAAGATGCTCAAGTCTCGTTTCTAAATCATGTTTACTTTTTTGTAATTCTTTTGTTCCCGCATCGCTGAGTTGCCCTGTTTTATACCGAGCGTATGCCATGCTCACCAATTCAGCCTGCTCATCAAGCTTGGCGAAATCGCCATATAAATCCAGCTCACCTTCCTGGCTTTTTTTCAATTCTTCATAGGTTGCAAATCCAACCAACGTATTCCCCGCCCGAATATTGAAGTCAATATCCGGTAGCGGCTCTATTTGGTCTCCGGTCTCAACTTGCGCGACGAGTTTGAGGAACAGCCGCAGCTTGCATATTTCCACCGCCTCTTCCATGATATCAACGCCGAACAAATTGTTGATTATAATGCTTTTGTAAATAAAATACTGGCGGCTCGGATGCTTTGCCATCTGCTCCAAGGTTTGTCGGAAATCTTTATATTTCCTATTACCCGGCTCGGCCCTGTCGGCGTCATCGATGAATATTTCCATTCGGTTTATGCATGCGTCATACAATTCTTCAAGAATATTCAAGGCGGCGAATAAAAACGCGCCGGAACCGCAAGTCGGGTCAAGCACGCTTATCGAGGTAATGGCATCATACGAAGCGCGAAGCAGCTCCGGCCCTTCACTCTTGCTTATAACGTCTTCCGCGAATTGTGTTATATCGAGATTATAGGTAATAAGGTCGTTTATCTGGTGGATTTCACCGTTTTGCAGCTTCTGTCTGATTTCAAGACACCGCTGCCGCCGGGCAACATGCTCGCGCCAAATTTCCGTAGGTAAAGCATATTTCGCGTCACACGGCGTGTTCCAGTTTCCACGTTTCGATACTTCCTTTACTCCGGCGGCAATGTCCACCGGCAACGGAATAATTTCACCGACATTTTTTGCAATTCCTGATTCAATATCTTCTTTACCCGCAATAACGCCTTTGCGCATTGCCGGGTAAACATAAAGGTCAGGATCGTCTTTAAGGAGCCGCCAGAGTGAAGAATCCGGCTGAAACGCAATCTCGCATTTCTTTTTCGTCGCATCGAACAACCAGGGAATAATGGTGTTCTTACTGATGTAACCGGTAATATCTTCCTTCGTGTAGTACGCGCCCATCTGTTTCTGGTTGATATATTTCTCAAAAATGTAACCGAGAACGTCGGGGTTGATTTCCTTGTCGTTGCGTAAAGGTCTTTCATCAAGGTGCCAGTGGTAGTCATCGAAAAAGTCGAAGACTTTTTCGAAGGCCTTGTCCGGAATATCAATTTCAGGGTTATTTTGTTCGAGTTTGTGGATGTCGAAAAACCCGCCGTTTAAATACGGCACCTTGCCGATAAGCGCGTCAAGTTCACCCGAATGCTCACGTTTGCCGAGTCCTTCGTGGAAAAGCCTCAGGAGAAAATGCCGGTAGAAACTGAAGAATTTGTCTTTCCCTTTTTTTTCCTGCAAAATATCCATGCGGTGACGAAGATATTCGATATCGCCATCAAGAAAGCCTTTGCGCTGGATGAAATAGCAGAACATGAGCCGGTTAAGCATGAGCGATGCATACCATTCCCGGTCTGCCTGAGATGTTATGCCTTTTATGAAATTTAAGAAGACCGCGTGTTCTTGTTTGAAACGTTCGTAGAATTTCTTTGTAACTTTATCAACATCAAAAGCTGCTTGAGCACGCGTAGTCACGCCGAATATGGAAAGATCGCCTTCTTCGTTAACAGGAATTTCAAGATGCGATATTTTCTGAAGCAGCGCTTCCCCGGCCTGTGACTTGGCAAAATCATGCTCGCGTGAGGCAATGGGCCGTCCGGTTTGGCGGCGTATCCATTGCCATTTCTGATGGTTTTTTGCCGCATCGGTGTAGATAATGATATGTTCAACCGCCGTTTTCCTGATCTGGTTTTCAATTTTACGGCGAATAGGCGACGGTGGAATATTCCCTAAAGAATCCGGAGAGCATTCGAAAACAGTCATGCCCCGCTTTTCAACGAGGCCGGTTAAAGAATAATTTTCGTTATCGATATGCAAGGATACCGGACGCGCCTTGTAGTGGTCCCAACCCAAATCCTCGACGAACAGGTCTTTAAAAGAGAAACTTTTGAGCAATTGACGGGCATGTTCTTTGTTAAATGCCATTACATTTCCTTAAGGCTTGGCGACCAGGCCTAATGAACAAATGATCTGAGCTTTCTGCGATTTTGATAAATCCGATTTGTCGACAAGCCTTTCCTGCTCCCGCAGTTCTATTGCAAGATGGGCGAGATCAAAATCGGAAATCCCGCTTTTAAGGACCCGATTTAAAGTGTCGGTGGCGGAATTCTGGAGACGGCAGCGGTAAATGTCGTCAACCGCTTTTTCGAGGCTTGCCATAAATTCATCGCTGATAAAAAGGTCGCGATTTTCACCGATATTTCTAAGGTATTCTTTGAGCCGCTCATAAGTCTTGAAACGCGCGCCACGCGGGCTTCCCAGACCGCCGCCGACCAATTTTTCGGTTGCCAGAACATGCTTTGCCCCGGCGGCCACAAGTTCATGATGGTTTTCATCGCGCTGAACAGCAGGCGTATTGGGTTCGCATTTTGCCATATCGAGAATTGACAACCCCGACTCGGAAGCTATTTCACCTTTTTTATTCACCCAGACAAGAGAATCGTTTCCTTCCGCTGTTTTCATATACACAAGAACGCCATCCGGCCTGGTTGCCAGCGGTAAATGTTCTTTTGCCGAATAGACAACGTTCGGCAAGTCCTCGATAATTCGTCTTAAAGAAGGGTCCTTATCAACTGCGTTTTTCCATATTTGATATGCATATGATGACGGGTCGACGTCGTTGTCCTTTTCGTCGTCAAGGATACCGGATTTTTCGTGATAAAGGTTAAGGATTTTCTGTTCGTCAAAATCCTCAAAAAAGGATTCATCGGCGCCCACGACCTCCGCGTTTTCGTGAAGCCGCTGACGGACGCGGGTCCTAAGCCTGATGATGCGCTCAATTCCCTCCGCGGGCAAAAATGAATAACACCATATTCTTTCGGATTGTTGCCCAATCCTGTCAACACGACCGGCGCGTTGAATGAGCCGGATAATAGCCCAGGGTAAATCATAATTCACTACAATGTAACAATCTTGAAGATTTTGGCCTTCACTAAGTACGTCCGTGGTAATAAGAACACGTAATTCATCATTTGGCCCAACATAGTCCGGCGCGGACAAATCATTCTTTCCATTGCTTACCGGGCTGAAGCGCCAAACGGATTTTGTCGGGTCTTCGGTTGCCCCGGAAACTCCGCTGATTTTTTGCATGCCCCGCTGCTTCAATGCAGTCGAAATGTAATCCACGGTGTCGGCGAATTGAGTAAATACAAGGACTTTTTCATCCTTATGTTTTTTGTCAAGTAACTGGAACAAGGCTTCAAGCTTGGCGTCATTCTCTTGTTTCCATTCGCCAAATTCATTCAAGAGTTTTAGCAATGCCATTGCATCGGTCAGCAGATTGTCGCGAAGGTCGGAAATGAAAAGATCGGACCGTATCCACTTAAAGCGGTTTTTGTATTGGCCCTGATATTCCTTGTAAACTATTTCCGCTCGTTTCTTAAACTGATCTTCACTGGAGAGTTTTAGGACTTCCTCCCGGCATCGGGATTCATCCGTGTCTTCGCTATCAAACAGAACTGAGCATAATGAATTATCATCCTCATCATTGATTCTGCTATCAAGCATTTCAGAATCTTGCGTACCAAGCGGAATTTCAAGCTTGTTTTCCAAGGCATGAGCAAAAACAAAGTTTCGTAAAATATGTCGTTCAACTGACTGAATAAATGTGGGCCCGCCGCTTTCAAGCCTTTTAAAAAGGTTGGTCCGGCAAAACCCCATGAGGCGTTTTCCTGCGCGGGAAAGACCAGCCAGAATTTTGGTTTCCGCAGGCGTTGGATTTAGCTTTGGACGCGAAGTCACATAGTTACCGAGCCCATAGCGTGGCAATTCAAGATGATTTATGACATCTACCACATCTGAAGCAAAAAGCCTGGCATAGGGATCTGATTTGTCATTCTCATCAACTTTGAACTTGATTGTCTTGGGAATTCTTTCGGGAAAATAGGATTTCGTACCGTCCGCTAATTGCAAATATTTTCTGCTGGTTTTCGCATCTATTTCCGAATAATAATCCATAATAAAGCTTCGAGTACGGCGCACCATATAGAGCCGCATGAGCTCCCGCCAATCATCGGCAAATTCGCTTTTTTCAAAGGCAGCAATGGAATGAGGTTTGCATTGGTGCTGACGTTCGAATTCTATTTCACCCATTTGCTTTATTTTCTTTTCGGGCCTGACTCCAAGGTCCTGGTCTTCATCGATAAAAAGTCGTAATTGCCCGGACAAATCAAGGTATGTTTTATTGTAAGGTGTTGCAGAGAGCAGGACGCAACGACTGTCATTTTTGTCTATATATTCCTGAATTGCTTTATAGCGTTTTCCCTCGCGGTTTCGGAAATTGTGGCTTTCGTCTATAAGAACCACTCGATATCGTGGAGTTTTTTTAACGAAATCGTCATTGATTTCGCTAACTGAAATGATATCACAGACAAGGCGGTAAGCGTGCTTATAATGCTGCCACATATTTCTGAGATTTTTAGGACAGATAATAAGCGTTTCGGTATGATAATCGTCCTGAAATATCCTGCAAAGGGCCGTTGCCATCAGCGTTTTTCCGAGTCCAACGACATCACCAATAAGAACGCCATTGCGCTTATATAGGTAACGCGCCGCAATTTGGACGGCGATAGCCTGGAATTGAAAAAGTTTCTGGTTTGGATTCTGTAAAAAATCAGATGGCACTTTGAATTCGTTTAATCCGGCAATTGCATCCTGGGATAAATGATAAGCGATTTTAAGATAAATATGATATGGCGGAATAAGAGTTTCACGCGCCCAGCTGTTTTCCACTATCGAAGCGAGCATTTCTGAAATATCAACGCAAAAGCGGTCATTCCAACGATCGTTAAACCATTTCTCAAGTTTTTTGCATGCGTCATGGTCTAAAACATCAACGTTCAGTTCGCCTTGTTTGGCAAGGCCGGAAAGCGTCAGGTTGCTGCTCCCAAGAAACCCGACTATCGGATTATTGGGGTCCGTTCGATACAACAAATAAAGCTTCGCATGCAATGTGTGACGAAAAAAAAGTTTGACTACTACCTTTTTATCTCTTATTTGCACTGCAAGGCGGCGTAGACCATGTTCGTCCTCATTTGTCGGCGCACCGGCGGAAAGCTGTTCCCTAAAATCTTCGGCCATTTTTTTCTTAAATATTTCACTCTGTCCCTGGCTTGCAGGCTCGTTTTCGACAATACTATACAAAGTATGCATGTCCTCCTGCGAAAGTCTCTGCATACCAATAAGCACCCGACAACCATTACCATCGCCGCCTTTGAAATGGTCGAGATAACTATCAATTAATCGCCAACCACGAAGATTGAAATAGCCTACACAAAAATCTGATTTTTGAGAAATCGGGAGCGTGTCTTGCAAGGCGGGTAAAAGAGGAAGTTCTATATTATCAAAGATTCTTGGCATTTTTAGGTTTTTTCCGGATGAGGTCGCAATTTGCAACCGCAGTCATAGATTAAAGGGATAATTTTTAAATTAAATTCTTATTCATATGATTTTACTTTACTTAATATCAATTCAGCATTCACTAAAAGCAAGAATATTTAATTTTGGTGAGAAACAAAAGGCATGTAATGAGAAAAAAAACGCGAGGCATGAAAAGATAGCTACCCCAACTCAAGATTAATCTTTCCTACCGGATTTACCGTGTTCCTTTCAATCTCAAAGTCGTCCGGAAATTTCGCCAAAGAGCCCAAAAAAACATCCTTCAATTCAGACTTTGAAATGAGCACGACGGCTTTGCCGAGTTTTTTAATGACTACTTCCTCTTCGTCATTTTTGAACCAAAACTCTTTGGGAAGTCTAACTGCCTGACTTCTGCCATGTTGAAATAACTTTGCAGTAGTCATTAATGCACCCTTTTGGTCATATAATAATATATGCCAAAAATAAGGAGATATGATTCTTTACGTTTTAATTATCTACAAGGCTTTTTGCTCAACTGATTCTATCTAAAAACCTCAGCAGCCCGTCGAGAATGGTCATCGGATGCGGCGGACAACCGGGAATGTAGAGGTCAACAGGCAGCAGCGAGTCCGCCCCGATACTCTCCTGACTATTGTGCGAAAAAAGCCCCCCGGAAATGGCGCAGGCCCCGGCTGCAATCACGATTTTAGGGTCAGGCACCGCATCGTAGGTTTTTTTCAGCGCCGCGTGCATGTTACGCGGGACCGGGCCTATCACGAGAAGGGCGTCCGCGTGGCGCGGCGCGGCCACATAGTTAATGCCGAACCGGCTTAAATCGAAAACAATTGTCGACAACACGTTGACGTCCGCTTCGCAGGCGTTGCACCCTCCGGCGCTTACCACCCGGATATTAAAGGACCGTTTGAACAAAGAAAGCAGTTCCGGCCTGAGCGGTTTAAGCGGCGTAATCGCCTTTGTTGACGAAATCACGCAATTGCCTCGTGCGGCGGCCGCCAGGCGATAATCGTTGCCGAAGGTTATTGTTCCGGAAGGGCATGACTTCGTGCACTGACCGCAGAAAATGCACTTTCCCAAGTCAATCGACAGCCCGCTTTCTTTCGTTGTTTCTATCGCATCGGTCGGACAACCAGCTTTGCAATCGTCGCATTCCGGGCCACATGTTGCAGCTTTGATTACCGGCAGTCCTCTGAACCTGTCGGGCATGGCCGCTGTTTTTTTGGGGAAAGCGATGGTCCTGTGTTTTTGGAGTATCCTGCTTTTAATTATTTCAAACATACAAGCCTTAAAAGATATGTAATCAACATTAAACCGCTCACTGAGCGAAGTCGAAGTGAGTAATTCCCTTCGACTTCGCTCAGGGAACGTGAATCATAAATCATGGCCGCAATACGACAAATTAAAACTTTTATTGCACAGCGGGAAATCGGAAATCTGCTGCCCTCGAAGCGCCATGGCAAGACCGATCCAGTTGTGAAAGGATGGATCGACGGCTTTGTAATACGACAGTCCGCCCTCCCCGTCGCTGATCGCGCAATGACACAATTCTCCCCGCCATCCTTCAACCATAGAGACGGCCATTTCCGGCGCGCGCCGGTCACCGGCGTCCGGCGACATGGTTTCGCCGTCCGGCATGTTTGACAATTGCGATTTTATAAATCCGATGGATTGCTGGATTTCAAGCCAGCGGACGAATGCGCGCGCAAAAACGTCGCCTGTTTCCCAAACCATCGCCGGGATATGGGCAAAGTTGAATATTCCGGTAGGGAAATCCGACCGGACGTCTTTCCGGATGCCGCATGCCCGCACCGCGGGCCCAACAAGCCCTAATTCCCGCGCGGCTTGCGAAGCGAGGCGTCCGGTATTTTCAAACCGGGCCATGACCGAAGGCGTATTAAAAAGTAATTCGACGGCATTGGAAACGTCTTTCCGCGCACTGGAAAGTCGGGCCAAAAGTTCATCGGTCCGCTGTATGTCGGCGTCAAAACCAGTTCCGCCGGGCACAACCATTCCCCTGCCGAACCTGCTGCCGCACAGTAAAGCCGACATGTTGAGGAAATCGCCGCGTATCCGCCCGCAATAAGAAGCAGTTGGCAGGAAACCGACATCGCCCGCAAGCGCCCCAAGGTCGCCCGTATGGTTGGCCAGGCGTTCAAGTTCCAAAGAAATTCCCCGAAGTGCAAGCGCCCGTGGAGGGATCGTCATTTTTTGAAACGCTTCAATAATGTGCGTATAGGCGAGGCAATGCCCTATGCTTGTGTCGCCCGCCATTGTTTCCGCAAACAATAAACGCCGCTTTTCAAAACCTTTGCCGCACATGGCCCGCTCGATTCCACGATGCTGATAACCGAGGGAAATTTCAAGATGATAAACGTTTTCCCCGTGACACTGGAAACGGAAATGCCCGGGCTCAATCACGCCTGCATGGACGGGTCCCACGGCAACCTCATGAACTTCGTCTCCCTTAAGCTCAAAAAAAACGGTCTCGCCTATTTCGGTTTCCGTAATATTTTCCCGCGGGTTTTTTCGATAGGGTTTATGGAAGCGAATGGGTTTAAGCCACGGATGCCCCTGGGGAAAAATGCCCCACTGTTCCCAGATTTCGCGTTCAAACCAGTGGACTTGCGGACATTCCGGGGTCAGTGAAATAAAAGAATCGCCTACCTGTGCGGTGAGCAAGCCTAATGCGCCCTCTTCGTCCCATGCCATAACGCACAAAAGACGCATCTGTTCTCCGGTCGAATGCCCTTTTGTTAAAAACACGTTTTCCGGAACAGCGCACATAAGTACCACCCGTGCGCCCGAAACCACCGCATTTAAAAGAATGGGCTTGAATTCGGTGAAAGTCACAAGCGGGACTTCGTCAAGTCCTATCGCGTGACCGTTGCGTATTCTGTAAAAGTCCGGATGGATCATAAAAAGCGTTCTTTTATTTTAACTGCGCCATTCGTATGATGGCGGCAGCTTTTGTCAAGGCCCCGCCTAAAAACCCCGGCATCCACACACCAAGCAGGAGCAATGCTCCCAGCGGCATTGCCACTAATCCCATTTCTATTATTGTGCCTTTTACGGGTTTGATTGTTTTATTTTCATTTTCACCCCACATAAGCGGGATGGCATGGCTGAGCGCGCCGACGAACACGACCGCCGCGCCTCCCAGAAAAAGCCCAAGCGCGACATAGGCGCGGGCGTCAATTGCGGCTTTACAAACCTGAAATTCGCTCATGAAGAGCGCAAAAGGGGCCACGCCGAGCAGCGCAAGCAGGCTGCCGAAAATTCCTGTCCCCCACACGCCGGATATTTTAAATGCGCCGTTCATTTTTCTCATGTCGTGTGTTCCATATATCTGTCCCAGCCGTCCGGCCGCGCAGAACGAAAGGGTCTTGCACAACGAATGGTTGAGCGTATGGAACAGGGCCGCGAAAGTCCCTATTCCGCCAAGGCCTATTCCAAGGGCGATGATCCCCAGGTGCTCCACGCTGTGATAAGCAAGCAGACGCTTGAGATCGTGCTGAAACACGATGAACGCCGCGGCGACAATAATGGAAAAAATGCCGAGCGCCGTCAATAAGGTAAGGCCCCACCCTTTGTTGCCGGTGGCCGCTTCGACGATAGGTACATAGCGCATGACGCAATACAATGACGCATTAAGCATAAAACCCGAGAACATAGCCGACACGGGGGCAGGCGCTTGACTGTGGGCGTCGGGCAGCCAGTTATGCATCGGGGCGATCCCCGCTTTTGTGCCATAACCAACCAATAAAAAGATAAAGGCCGCTTTCATTAATACCGGGTCCAAGAGTGCCGCATGGTCCCGAAGCCGCGTCCATAAAAGCGCCTGGTGACCGGAAAGTCCCGCAACATGCTGCGTGGAAGCGGCGGCCAAAAGGGTCCCCATGAATGCAAAGGCCACGCCGACCGAGCAGATAATAAGGTATTTCCACATGGCCTCGAGCGAGGAGCGGTTTTCATGAATGCAAATAAGAAAGGCGGTGAGCAGGGTCGTGGCCTCGATGCCCACCCACATGATGCCGAGGTTATTCGAGCACAATACCAGAGTCATTGACGCATACGATGCGCACCATAATGCGCTGAATTGTCTCGCCTGCTTAATGGTGAATGCGTTGTTTCTGATTTCATCCTTAAAGTAGACCAATGCAAAGACCGTGCTCAGGAAAAATACGGCCATCATGACGGCCATGTTAAACGCCGATAATGCGTCGAGGTAAAGCCACGTAGAAAGCGCCGAAATGGTCCCATGGCGCGCCGTCTGCACGATCGCGAAGGTTCCGAGCATGATGGCCCCGGCGACCCCAATCGCCATTGAAGTCAAAGCGGCCTTGGCGCTGCGCATGAGCAACGCCGCGCATCCCATGAGCGCCGGAAACACGATCATCCCACACAGTAATAATGCATGTCCGCTGTGCACAGGTTATCCTTTAAGTGAACTCAGTTTAGTCGCGTCCATTGAATCGAATTCATGGTTGATATGATAAATGGCTATGCCCATGACAAACACTCCGACAAACGCGTCCAGCAGCAGCCCTAATTCCACCAGCAGCGGCGTTTGGCCGACCGCCGCGACGCCGAAAGCGTAAATGCCGTTTTCAAATACGATATACCCGATGCATTGGGTCAGCGCGGTCTTCCGGGCAATCACCAGAAAAAGCCCGGTAAACATGGTCATGAAAGACGCGGGTACCGCCAGCGGCACGTCGATAATTCCATTAATGGATATTTTCGAACCGATCCACAAAGCCGCTAAAAGCATTGCCACACCTATAAGCAGGGAGAGACTGGCGCCGACGAATGGTCTGATTTCCCGCTGAATACCCGCTTCCTTGACCGCACGGCGAAGAAGTAAAGGAAACACGAAGCCCTTGATGGCAATGCCAACACTCGCTATGATGACAAGCCTTAGGGAAAGCGCGCTCGCGTGTGAGGATATGACGAATAATCCCAGGAGTATTCCCTGCAACCCAACAACCATGATGCCGGTGTTTAAAAGGGAAATGCTAAGGAGCGCCAGATCGAGCACGATCAACATGGTCATTAATGTTTCGCTCACCGTTTACCTCATTATTAATAGTAAAGCAATCGTCGACAACGCGCCAGCGGCAACAAGCAATTGGGGCACGCGAAGCAAACGCAGGCGCGCCATGGTCGATTCAATGATTCCAATGATAATGGCAAGCATAAGCATCGCCGCCACGCCTTCAATGATGCCGACATACCAGCGCCCGCCGTTATACGGCATGAGAATGTCCACGATAAGCGCGCCAAGTATCCATTGTTTAATGCTTGCGGCATACTGAATGAAACCGAAATCCGGTCCGCCGTGGTCAAGCGCCATGACCTCGTGGACCATGGTCAGTTCAAGATGGGTCGCGGGATCGTCGAAGGGAATGCGGGCGTTCTCGCACAAATACACGATGACGAACGCAACGACGACCATGAGCAATTCGAAGGAAACCGTCGGGACCTTGCCAAGCATGAGCGACAATGAAAAAAAACCCGTTTCCCCGGCAAGGGCCGCAATCCCTATTAAAAACGCGGGCTCGGCGAGCGCAGAAAACAGCGCCTCCCGCGAGGCGCCCATGCCTTCGAAACTCGATCCGGTGTCGAGCGCCGCGGCTATGGTGAAAAAACGCATAAGTCCCAGCATATATGCCAGGACAATGCAATCGCCGGTAAAAGCGATAAGCGACGCAGTGCCTCCGAAAGGGACCAGGGCGAGCGATATAAGCGCCGCCGCCATCGAAACGGGGGGCGAGGCCTTGAAAATCCAGGTCGTCGTACCGCTGTACACCGCGCCTTTTCGCAGGAACTTGATTAAATCGTAATAGGGCTGCACGACCGGCGGCCCGCTCCTTCCCGCGAAACGCGCTTTGACACGGTTAATCACGCCATTTACCAGCGGGGCAAGCAGCAGGCCGGTCATATAATTTAAAAAGGCAATTGTATGCATGTTCCTTACCGTAAACGCCAGAAAAGAAGGACCAGGAGCGCGACGACCAGGTACAAAACATATACCTGGATGCGTCCCTGCTGCAAGACGCCGAACTTGGACAATAGGGCCTTGACAAAGATAAACAACGGCCGGTACAACCGTTCATTGCCCACATCTGGCGTTTCAGTCTCAAGGTGGGCCTCGGCGGGAAAATAACCGGCCGACATTTTTACCCGTTTTTTCGTCCGGAGGAAAAAAGCGAACAGGTCGGTGATCGGCTGGGCGAACGACGATGCGCTGTATTGCATCCTGCTTGTCCCCGCGGTATATCCGCAGTCCCAGGTGACCGACGTACGTACCGACCGTTTTTGCAGCAGAAGGTTTCGGATGATGGTCATGGCGACGGCGCCGATGATTAACAATAAGGAAACACCGCTCACCTTGAAAAGCAGGTCCGAAACGGCGTTTAATCCCGATGGACTTTGTATTCCGAAAACGGAAACCACGACCTGCGCGGCCCTCCCGGCGGCCAGCGGTCCCGCCAGGCCGATGATGCAGCAGAGACTGGCGCAAATGATCATGGGCACGGTCATTAAAGGCGAGGCCTCGCTTTGCGCCACGTGGCCGGGAGACCGTGGTCCGCCTAAAAAAACAATCCCGAAGGCCTTCGTGAAACATGCGGCGGCAAGGCCGCCGATAAGCGCCAGAGCGGCCACTGCCGCTGCAAGCGGAAGGACAAAAACCTGTTTTTGCCGTACAATACCCAAAAAAGAACCCGCATAAATCAGAAATTCACTGATAAATCCGTTAAGCGGCGGCAATCCGGATATGGCGACCGCGCCTATTAAAAAAGTCGTGCCGGTAATGGGCATTTTTTTCAGTACTCCCCCCAATAGGTCCATTTCGCGCGTGCGGGTCTGCCGGTACACGGCCCCGGCGCCCATGAACAAGAGCCCTTTGAACAGCGCATGGTTGACAACATGCAATAGCGCCCCGGCAAATCCGAGCACTGCCACGATATCGGCGCCGGTGCATGCTCCTATAATCCCAACGCCCAGGCCGATAAAAATGATACCGATATTTTCGACGCTGTGATAGGCCAGAAGCCGTTTCAGATCATGCTGCGAAAGGGCGAAGAGAACGCCCATGACCCCTGAAACAGCGCCTGCGGCGATCAACAAGCCACCCCACCATACATGGGGCGGCCCGATAAAAGTCAGAACCCGCACGATCCCGTATATTCCCGTTTTTATCATGACACCCGACATGATCGCGGAAACATGCGTGGGCGCGGCAGGGTGCGCTTCGGGAAGCCACACGTGAAACGGCATGATGCCGGCCTTCGTGCCGAACCCCACAAGTGCAAGCAGAAAGCATATATCGGCAAGGCGAGAATCATGAAGAAGGTTAAAACCAGCGAAATTTAAAGAACCCGGTCCGGACCCTAAAAGCAAAAACATGGGTAGCAGGCATGCCGTGCCGAGATAGGTTGCCGTCATGTAAATCCAAGCCGCCTTGCGGACCTCGTTTTTTTCATGTTCGAACGCTACCAGAAAAAACGACGCGAGCGCCATGATTTCCCACGCAACGAGAAACAGGAGCGCGTTGTCGGCGATGCAAACCATCACCATGCTTGCGGCAAGTGTATTGTAGCACAACCATGCTCCGCCGTTAGATTTTCGGCCCTCATATTCCTTGCCGTAGCCAAGACCGTAAACGGCGGCACAAGCCGTCATCACCAGGATTATGACCAGAAAAAATGCCGAAAGCATGTCCATTTTAAGGGAAAAAGAGCCGAGAGGAATAGACCACGGAAGAACAAAAGGGGAAATGAAACGCCCCGCTAAAACACGTACGGCTGGCACAAGCCCGATTACCGCGGCAACAACCGCTCCCCACGCTCCAAGGCGCGGGGCCATTTGCCTTTTCCCGCCGAGCCCTATTAAAAAGGAGACAACGCCGCTAAGAATAAAAACAATAATGGAGAAGATAATAGCGTTCATGATGGCGTTTAATTGGCCGGCACAATGTTTATCTCCACATTGTGCAATGCCGCAAGTATTTCGCCGGGAGGGGCCTTCGAGCTCAATGCGTCCTTAAAGGCCGCATCATGCACCGCATAGGCTATCCGCGACAGGAGGTGGAGATGAATACGCACCGTTGGACTGATCAAAAGGAAAAAAAGAATCACGGGTTTTCCGTCGATGGCGTTAAAATCGATGGGTTTTTCAAGGAACAAAAGCGACACGATTGGTTTGTCAACCGACAATACGATCGGATTGCGCGGGTGCGGCAGCGCGATGCCGCCGCCTATTCCCGTGGACCCGATGGCTTCGCGGGCCATGAGCATCTGAAGCAAAAAAACGCGGTCAACGGAACCGGGAAGTTGCAGCACGTCAACGGCAGATTTCAACACCGAAGATTTGTTGTTGCCCTTGATTCCATAATAAATGCCGCCCGCGGTTACCGCCTCCATAAGGGAAGGCAGGCTGCCGCCCGGACTTTTAAGCGAGGAGCTGATAAACTGGGGAGAAACCTTTATCCCTTTGACCGTCGCCCATTCGAATGCGTTTTCACGGTTAATCCGGAATTGGTTTTTGATCCGGTATGCGGGCAGACCGTTGTCTTCGATCCATTGTTGAATTGTATGTTCCGGAACTTTAAACAGTTTTGCGGCATCTTTTAAGGTCAGGTCCATTGCACTCGATGATTAAAATTGAAAAAGGAGGGAACAATGGCAAAATTTTGAAAAGTTTATAAATATACCTTTTTTATTGCTAACAATCAACCTTGTTTATGGCGCCGGGGAATTCTTGAGGTATTTTGCGTGGAATTACGTATTTTTAAGCATGACGCTTATGCTGAAAATGTCATTTTTTCGAGGGCTTTCTCTTTTATGCTTTATAGTCATTTCCCTGGTTCTGGGGGCAAATGCCGCAATTAACTACCCCGGAATTTCACAACAGCAGGACTCACTGGCTTTTGCAGCGGTCGAGGCCGTCAATTCCCTTAACTGGGACCATGCTGAAAACCTTTTAAATGAACAAACGCTCCTTGAAAAGGAGCAAAACCTGCCGCCCTTGAGTTTTCTATTAAAGGTGTCGGCACGGGTGCTTCGCGTCCAGAACGACGAGTTTAAAGACGCCGAAGCGAAATCACTTCTCCTCAAGGAAATCGACTTGCTTTACAAAGAAGCATTGTCCCTGCTCCATTCCGGGAACTTTGCCGATTCGGCAAGGCCGACCATTCTTTTCATCGAAGGCGGGCTCAGGGGATATGCCGCGACATTGAACATGGAAACCAGCCCGGTATCCGCGGCAAACCAGGGTTTCAAGGCGCTTCAATGTCTCGACACCGCAATTGCCCTTGACCCGGACTTAAAAGACGCGTATCTCGGGTCGGGTCTATTTAATTGCATTCTATCGAAATATCCCCGATTCTTGAAATATCTGCTTGGTTTCTTCGGAAAATTCCCGGTCAATATTGACACGGGGCTAAGTCATCTACGCTTGTGCGCCGAAGAGGCATTG
>Ga0182017_10000410_pt1 | contig 33454 bp, 28 predicted proteins | sample 712E3DmetaG_FD_120492 | JGI IMG/M metagenome (GOLD analysis project Ga0182017, IMG submission 120492) | Permafrost microbial communities from Stordalen Mire, Sweden - 712E3D metaG | ecosystem: Environmental > Terrestrial > Soil > Wetlands > Permafrost | place: Sweden: Stordalen | collected... | reverse complement strand
TCTCCGATCGAAACCCGGAAAGACGGGTTGTCGCCACCGGCGAACCCCGTTCCTGAGCGACCGTCGCGGGTGACTTCGCTCGGTCGCCCGGGCCGAACCGCAGAACTGCCGAGAATGCGGTTGTCCTGACGGCCGACTGGTGGCCCATCGCCGGCTCAGCCGAGCCAAGCCGCCGCGCCCGGCTCGAACCCGTTGTCCGGCCGGGGCGCGGCCGCCTACGATCGGCCTTCCAGGGCCCCTCCGCGTGGTTTCCATCGCCCGACGCCTGGGATTACTCACCGATAACCTTGACGAGGACGCGTTTTCGGCGGCGGCCGTCGAACTCGCCGTAAAAGACCTGCTCCCAGGGGCCGAAGTCGAGCTTTCCGGCGGAGATGGCGACGACCGTCTCACGTCCCATAATCTGGCGTTTCAGATGTGCATCACCGTTGTCCTCACCGGTGCGGTTGTGCTCGTAATTCGCGACCGGCTCGTGCGGAGCGAGGCCCTCCAGCCAGCGGTCATAATCGCGGTGCAGGCCGGGTTCGTCGTCGTTGATGAACACGCTCGCGGTGATGTGCATGGCGTTGACCAGCACCAGCCCCTCCTGCACGCCGCTGGCACGGACCGCCTCCTCCACCTGCGGCGTGATGTTGATGAACGCGCGGCGGGTGGGGGTCTGGAACCACAGTTCCTGGCGATAGGTTTTCATTGCTGCTCTCCTCGACCACCACAGGTCCGGGCGAAACTCCGAGCCACGAACGGGAGCGAACACGGCGTTCCGAACCGCGGCCGGCAGGGAGCACACGACAATCGCTCACTACCGTTCGCGGCGCGGATTCTACTCCGCGCTCGCTACCGCTTGCGGCTTGGATTGGGGGCCGCGCGCCCAGGCTTCGTCCGGGTAGTTCCAAGCTGGCGAGTCGGGGTTCTGGAAGTCCGCAAACGTCGGCACCCGCCGCCCTTTCCGCCCGTGGTAGTACCGAATCCCCTTCCAGATCGCCATGTTCGCCACCCAGGCCCGGCTCTTCAGCGGCCAGACGTGCAGCCGGCGAAACGCCGACCGCAACGAGTAGAACTCCGCGAACGCCGCCATCTGGGCGTGCCGAAGTTGCTTCGCGGCCATCTGCCGCGGCTCGTACACGACCGACGCCCCGTTGTACTTCTCCCAATCGAGCGTCCGCAGCCGGCCCTCGCGGCGGAATTGGTCGAAGAACGCGGTGCCGGGGTACGGTGTGAGGATCGGGAAGCACGCCAGCGACAGGTTCATGCGTTGGGCGAAGCGGCAGGCGGCCTGGCAGTCCTGCCAGGTATCGTGGTCGAAGCCGAAGATGAACGCGCCCCACAAGCTGATGCCGGCGGCCTGGATTTTGCGAATCCGCCACTCGTACGTGTCGGCCTGCACGAACTTCTTGCCGGCCTCGACGAGCGTGGCCGGGCGCGGGCTTTCGAGGCCGAGGATCAGCCCCTGGCAGCCGCTGGCGCGCATCGCCCGCAGCAGGCGATCGTTCTTGCTGATCAGGATGTCGCACTGCGACGCCCACGATACCTTCAGCGGCCGGATCGCCTCGCAGAACTCCAGCGCCCAGGCCTGGTTCCCGCCGAAGTTGTCGTCGGCGAAGATAAAGCACCAGGGCTTCTTCACTTCGCACACGGTCCGCATCTCTTCCACGATGTCCGCGATCGGGCGCTGGCGGAACTGGCGGCCGAAGATCGCGGGGGTCGTGCAGAAGCGGCAATTGTGCGGGCAACCGCGGGTCGTCTGGATCGGGTTCGCGACCAGGTAATCCTGCGGGTTGATGACGTCCTTGCGCGGCGTGGCGATCGGGGCGGTCTCGAAGGCGGACCAGTCGTAGACCTTGCGTACTGCCGTGGATGGCGCGGCGCCGCGCGCAACCGCGGCGTCGAAATCGGCGATCAAATGCGGCAGCGTCGACTCCGCGTCGCCGAGGCAGACGGCGTCGCAATGCTGAAGCGCCTCGTCGGGCAGCGCGCTGGGGTGAATCCCGCCCAGGATCACCGGCACACCCAGCGCCCGGTACGCATCCGCCAATGCGTAGGCCCGCTTCGCCTGGGTGGTCATCGCCGAGATGCCGACGAGGTCGACGTCGGCGCGCGGCCGATGCGGCGTGGACAATGTGCACTCGTCCACCAACTCGACATCCCAGTGCGGGGGCATGACCGCGGCACAGATCATCAGCCCGGTCGGCGCGAAGAGCCCCTTCCGCGTGAAGGTCATCTTCTGGATCACTTCCGGCATCGTCACGTTCGACAGCGGCGAATTCGGGCTGATGAGCCGAATCCTGGGGCGGCGGGCAGCTTGGGCGGCGATCATCCGAGCATTCTGTCCCAGATGCCTCCCAACGTCCACGCGTGTGCTGCCGCCCCCCTTTCGCGCTTCATCATGATCCTGCCGAAAGCTCGATCACGGTGGCGACCAGCTTGTAGCAACAGGTGTCGCTGAACGGCTCGCCAAGGCTCACGGTCAGCCACACGCGGCCGCGATGCGGGATAAGTTCATCCTTCGTTGGCGCGCTCAGCAGCTTCTGCTCCCACACGGGGTCCGTGACCGTCAGGTCATACTTCGCGCCCGCCAGTTCGAAGAGCGCCCGAACCTTGGTCTTGCCGCGTAGCGACGTGCCGACGTGCCAGCGCAGGTTGCGCGGCTCGATTAGCGCGAGCGACGCGGCGGCGGGCGCGGCGCGCAGCGTCGCGTGGGGTATCCGGTCGAATCGACTTCCAAGCAGCGTGGGTCCGGCGACGACATGCGCTGCCAGCAACTGGCGGTGCTGACTCACGGCTGGCCGGCAAACCAATTGCCACGGCTTCTGGCTCAGGGCCCAGTTCTCCGGCTGGTGGCACTCCGGCGCGGGCCGTGCGACGTCGATCCGCAGCACGTCCAGCGGGCGGCATTCGGTCCCGTCGACGTACTGGTAATGCCGCTCCGTCAGAATCCCGTGCTCCAGCTCGCTCACCGGCCGAATCCAGCCACCGCCGTCCGTTCGCAGCCCGGCGACGCAGCGGCCGCTGAGCTTGCGCGAGTTCGCCAGGCAGATCACCTCGAATTCCGGCATGGCAGCCTCCCCTAGAGATGTACGGCCCTCACATCACCCCACTGGCGATCCAAGTACTCCAAGATGAGCCGCCGGTGGCAACGCTCGGCCGTCGGCTCGCTGCATAGCAACACGCTCGGCCCCTCGAACAGGGACTTGTCGACGCACCGCTCGACGTGGCGCTCGCTCAGCAGCGTCAGGAAGCGCCGCGTGTACTCGTCCCAGGCGATGGTTTTCCCTCGATATCCCGTCAGGATCTCATCCGTGGGGGCCAGCAGTGGCTCGTGGCGGTATTCGATCCCGCGGAGCTCGTCGAGGAAGAACGCCAGGTCGTCGCGCTTCGTGAACCCCGCAAGCTGCGACACGTTGTTCAGCCGCACGTCGATCAGCCGCCGGACGCCGGCCTGCTTCAGGGCCCCGAAGAACTCGCGGGCGGTTTTCTTGGTAAAACCGATCGTGTAGACCTCCACGCGTGTGTCTCCTCTGTCGGGAACAGCTCCAGTTGGAGGACGCCGCTTTCGCTTTTCTTGGCGGCCTCGATGACCGCGCGATAGGACTGCACGGTGCCGCTGCCGCGGATGTGCCGCACCTCGACGCCGGCGGCGTCCAGCACGCGGGCCAGCAGCAGATGCCGGTGGCACTCGGCCGGGTCCTCCTCGCCGCACATCAGCGCGGCGTGCCCGTCGGCGTGATCGGCCACGAGCTGGGCAATGCCGCCGCGGAACCGCTCGGACTCGGCCATGCGCTCGTAGAGGGCGTGTCCGGCGGCATCGTAGAACTCGTCGCCATCAGGACGCCCGCCCAGTTCGCGGCCCAGGAAGACATACTGGATGCCCTGTCGGGCCAGAAGCGTCTGCAGCAGCTCCTTGTCGAACTGCGGGCAGTATTTCGAGAACGGCGACGTGCGCACGTCCACCACGGTCGCGATCGCGTGGACGCGGAGCAGCTCTACGAAGCGTTCGATCTCGTGGTTCGAGTGCCCGATGGTGTAGATGACCATAATCGCCCGCTCCCGATGGCACGTCGTGGACGGCTGACGATTATAACGGCTGTGCGTGCATACCGCACAAGGCGCGAAGTTCACCCGACCGCGGCCGGCACGCTATGATGACGCCTCGTTGCCCGCCAACCCGCCATGTGCGAAAGGAGCGACACGGTGGCAACCAGCGCCTTCACCGACAAATCGAAGAAGCCGACAGAGGCTGACCTTTCGAGAGTCCTGGGGCGCTCCAAGAAGCTTTGGGACGAGCTGCGCTCCTGCGCCACGGGGCAGGAAACCTCCGTTTCCGAGGAGTGGAAGTGCCACGGCGAGAAGTATGGCTGGTCGCTGGTACTGCGCGGAAAGAAGCGCAACCTGCTCTACATGTCGCCGCGGGAGAAGCACTTCATGGCGAGCTGCGCGCTCGGCGAGAAGGCCGTCGCGGCGGCGGAAAGCGCCGGCCTGCCGCCACAGGTCCTCGAGGCGATCCGCACGGCCCCGCGCTACCCGGAGGGCCGCCCCGCCCGCATCGAGGTACGCACCGCCAAGGACCTCGAGGTGGTCAAGCAACTCCTGGCGCTCAAGATGAGTTGCTGAGCGGGCGCCTCGCTCGCGCCCGGGTCGATCCGCTCGCGGGGTATCACGCATCGCGTTGCACGCCGTATACTCTTTGCCGTGCCGCTCGATGACCGCCGAAAAGACCCGCGCGTACTGATTATCAAGCCCAGCTCGCTGGGCGACATCGTGCATGCGCTGCCGGTGCTGACGGCGTTGCGGGCGCGGTACCCGTTCGCGCACCTCGCGTGGCTGGTCAGCCGCCCGTTCGCCCCCCTGCTCGACGGCCACCCGCTCTTGGACGAGGTCATACCGTTTGATCGCCAGGGGTACGGCCGGATGCTGCGGAGCCCGCGGGCGCTGGCGGACTTCGTGCGGTTCGTACGCGACTTGCGGCGGCGGCGGTTCAACCTGGTGCTGGACCTCCAGGGACTTGTCCGCAGCGGATTCCTGGCTTGGGCGACCGGTGCACCGCGGCGGGTGGGGTTCGGCGACGCACGCGAGCTGGCATGGCTGTTTTACACACAGCGCGTGGCCGGGTCGCGCCGCGCTTGTCACGCGGTAGAAATGAACCTGCGGCTGGCGCGAGCGATCGCGCTGGACGTGCAGACCCCCGCGTTCCCCCTTGGCCTGCGAACGCAGGAACTGACGGACGCGCGGCGGTTGCTCGACGGCGCTGCCTGCCAGCCGCTGGAGCGCTTCACGGCGGTACTGCCAGGGGCACGGTGGGAGTCGAAGCGGTGGCGTGCCGAGCGGTTCGCGGAGCTGATCGAGCGTTTGCACGCCGACGGGTTTCCGCAATGTGTTCTGTTGGGAGCCGCGGAGGATCGACCGGTTGCCGACCGGGTGATCGCCGCGACGCATGGCGCGGCGGTCGATCTGGTCGGCCGGACTTCGTTGCGCGAGCTGGCGGCGGTTCTGTCGCTCGCGGAGCTCGTGATTTGCAATGACTCGGGGCCGATGCACATCGCCGCGGCTTTCGGCAGGCCGCTGGTCGCGCTCTTCGGTCCGACGAACCCGGCCCGCACGGGCCCGTACGATCCGTCGGCCCGCGTGGTGCAGTTGCCGCTGGAGTGCGTGCCCTGTTACCGTCGCGAGTGTCCGCTGCTCCACCACAACTGCATGGTCCAGCTCGAAGTGGAAGCTGTGATGCAAGCCGTACGCACGCTCACGCCAACGGCGTGTGCCACTGCTCCTTGAGCAGTGCCCGCGGGAGCCGCGCTACCCCCACGACCACGCGAACCGCTGCTTGAAATGATGGTAGTAGAGCCCGATCGCACGCATCGCGACAACGCTGACGTACACGCGGACCAGCACGATCGCCACCGGCAGCAGTAACAGCAGCGGGATCCGTCCTCCGGCCAGGAGAACGCGACCGCCCAGCCCTGCCAGCATCAGAATCGAGACGTACTCGAGCGCCTGGCTCACATACACGACCCCCACCACGATGCAATACGCCGGCAGCGACCGCAGAATCGTGGCTCCAATCAGGTCCAGCCGAACCAGCCCTGGCAGACCGCCGACCGCCACAACCAGGATGAACATCGGCCACAGGAAGACGCCGACCACCAGCAGCGCCCCCACGAGAATCTGGCTCTCGGGGCTCCCCAGCCCGAGGATCACGCCGTAGCGGCCCGTCAGCAACCCCAGCGCTTCGCCGGTCACGTCCAGCGCGTCGCGCCCCTGCTGAACCGAGACTACGATGAAGGCAACTATCGCCGGCAGCAAGGACGCGATGCTCGCGGCCGCCATCTGGAGGAACGGCATCAGCAGTTCGGTGAGCAGCCCGCTGAAGTAGTTCAGGTCGGGCAGCTCGTCCTTCCCGTCCGCGGCCTCCAATACGACGCCGAACTGAAACGCCATGTACCAGCCGGCCACGATCAGGGCAATCACCCACCCAAAGCACATGCCAAACACGAAGCCCGCGCCCGTGCCGATGCCCAGGAACAAACACACCCATAGATAGGTGACCAGGTTGTCCCGCTGCCCCGGGAACGTCAGCGTGCGACCCAGAGCATTGAAATACCCCGCATACCCCGCCGCGGCCGGGCCAGCACTGGCACCGAACCCGCCGGGGGTACCAACTCGCGCCGCCCCGGTGGCAGCATTCGGCGTGGCGACCACCGGGTCAGGCACCGCCTGCGCTTCTCCAGCCGCCAGGGCCTCGAAATCCGACCGGCCGAGTCCCGTCTCCGGCGGCGCCGCTGGCTGCTCCGGCGCGGGAATCACGAACGACTGCCCGCATTTCTTGCACTTCGCCCGGCGGCCTGCCGCCGACTCCGCAACCTTGTACTGCGCCTGGCACTTTGGACAGGTAATCACCGGCATGTCGCCCCACGCCTCCGACTCCGGTGGGCAGCGTGAAACCCGTGTACACAACGGGCCGGAGTTTGACCGGCAACATCTGCCGATGCAAGGCCCGCCGTATGCGCTGCCGTGGCGCCGCCCCCCTACTTCGCTTCCAGCCAATTCGCCCCACTGGCCACGTCGACCTTCAGCGGGACGCGCAGCTCCATCGCCCCGCTCATCTCCTCGCGAATCGCGTCGGCCAGCGCCGGGGCCTCGGCCCGCGGCCCTTCACACACCAGCTCGTCGTGCACTTGCAGCAGCATCCGCAGCGGCAGCCGCTCCAGCCGAATCCGCTCGTGCAGCCGGATCATCGCGACCTTGATCAGGTCCGCCGCAGAGCCCTGAATCACCGTGTTGACCGCGAAGCGCTCGGCCTGGGCGCGGGCCGCGGCGTTCGCCGACGCGAGCCCCTCGATCGGCCGCCACCGGCCGAGCAGGGTTCGCACGCCCCCGTCGCGCCGGGCCTCCGCGACGCAGCGGTCGATGAACTCGCGGATGCGCGGATAGCGCGCGAAGTACTCGTCGATGAACGCCTGTGCCTCCGAGCGGCTCATCCCGGTCGCCTGCGCCAGTCCGAACGCCGTCTGCCCGAAAATGATCCCGAAGTTCACCGCCTTCGCGCGGCTCCGCATTTCCTTGGTGACCTGCGCCAGCGGCACGCCGTTGATCTGTGCGGCGACAAACGCGTGGATGTCCTGGTCTTCGCGGAAGGCGCGGATCAGGGCCTCATCCTCGGAGAAATGGGCCATCACGCGCAGCTCGACCTGCGAGTAATCGCCGACGATCAGCAGCTCGTCCGGGCTGCGCGGCACGAACGCCCGGCGGATTTGCCGGCCCGCCTCGGTCCGCACCGGGATGTTCTGCAGGTTCGGCTCGCTGCTCGACAGCCGGCCGGTGACGGCGGCGGTCTGGTGGTAGCTCGTGTGGATGCGCCCGGTGCGGCGGCTGCGAACCAGCGGCAACGCCGCGACATATGTGCCGAGGAGCTTCTGCATCTCGCGATACTCGAGCAGGAGAGCAAAGAGCGGGTCGGACGTCTCGCGTCCGAGGGTCTCGAGCGTCTCCGCGTCCGTCGAGCGCGTCGTCTTTGTCCGCCGCACCACGCGGTACCGGAGCTTGTCGAACAGCACCTCGGCGAGCTGCTTGGGCGAATCGAGGTTGAACCGCGCGCCGGCGAGTTTTTGCACCTCGTCGGCGATCTGCTCGACCCGGGCGGCCATCGCACGTGCGATACCGGCCAGCAGATCGGCATCCAGCGCGATTCCGTTATATTCCATGTCCGTCAGCACGGAGACGAGCGGCATTTCGACGTCGTGGAACAGCCGTTCGACGCCCGCCGGCGCGAGTTGCGGCTCGTAGAGCAGCCGCAGCCGCCAGGTATAGTCGGCGTCCTCGGCGGCGTACTGGGCGACCTGCGCGACCGGCACCTGGTCCATCTGCAACTGCTGCTTGCCCTTGCCGATGAGGTCGCTGGTCGGGATCTTCTTGAAGTCAAACGCGCTGAGCACCAGGCCGTCGAGGTTGTACGAGCCGCGGGTCGGATCGAGCACGAACGCGGCGATCATCGTGTCGAACAGCGGGCCGGCGACCGGCAAGCCTGCGTTGCGCAGCACGTTGAGGTCGTACTTGAGGTGTTGGCCGACCTTGCGTTTGGTGTCGTCCGCGAGGATCGGGCCGATGAGCGCCTGCACCTGCCTGAGCGGCAGCACGTCGCCGAAGACGCTCCGCACGGGCAGGAAATACCCGCGCCCGACCTCCCATGCGAACGAAATGCCGACCAATTCGCAGTCGATCGAGCTGGTGCTCGTCGTCTCCGTGTCGACCGCGAACTCGGGCTGCGCACGCAGGCGGGCGGCGAAGCGCTGTAACGCGTCGGTCGTGTTAATCAACTCGTACTGGGTGCCGGCCGGCTCGCGCAGGTTCGCGGCGACGGGCGGTTGATCCGGACTGCGAGTGACGGCGGGCGTCGCCGGCCCCGCGCTCGCGCTTGGCGCTTCGGCGGGCGTCTCGCCGCCGCCGGGCAGTTGCTCCTGCAAACGCCGGAAGCCCAGCTCTTCGAAGAGCGGCCGCACACGTCCCCACGCAAAACGCCCGCACGCCGCCTGCGACAGGTCGAATTCGATGGGCACGTCCGCATCCAGCGTCACAAGCTGTCGCGTCAGCTCCATTCGTGGCGCGAACGCGAGCACATTCTCGCGCTGCTTGGGTGTCAGTTCGTCGGCGTGTTCGACGACCCCTTGAGCGGAACCGTACTTCTCCAGCAGCTTCGCGGCGGTTTTGGGACCGATGCCGGGCACGCCGGGCACATTGTCCACGCTGTCGCCAGTGAGCGTTTGTACGTCGACCGCCTGGGCCGGCGTCCAGCCCTTCGTCTCCAGCAGGCGCTGGGCCGTGATGACCTCGCTCTTGAACGGGTCGTACAGCACGACGTGGTCGGTGAGAAGCTGATCGAGGTCCTTGTCGCGGCTGACGACGAAAACCTGCAAATCCGGCCCCGCCAGCCGCCGGCAGAGCGTGGCGATGATGTCGTCGGCCTCATAGCCCTCGAGCCGCAAGAGCGGGACGCTCGCCGCCTCGAGGATCGACACGATACGGCGCTCCTGGGGCGGCAAATCCTCCGGCGCTGGGTCGCGGTGGGCTTTGTACTCGGGGTAGATCCGGCAGCGGTGCAGCTTCGTCTCGTCGGCGTCGAGCGTCACCACAAAGTAGTCCGGGCGGCGCTCGTGGATCAGGTTGAGCAGCATCTGGCAGAAGACGTACGTCGCGCGTGTGGGCTCGCCGGCCGGCGAGGAGAGGTCGCGGAACGGGGCGTAGTAGGCCCGATAGATCTGCGCGTGCCCGTCGAGGATGTAGAGGGTCTTCGGCATAGGTGCATGGTAAGCCCGGCCCGGCGCCGAAGGGAACCTGGGACCGCGAATTGACGGCCGGCGCGAACCGTGCTCCGATGCGCGCTGGCGGGTGCGCTTTCACGGCGTAGTCACAAGGAGTCAGCCATGCCCCCCACCGACGCCTGGTCCCGCATCGAGCTGCGACAGGGCGACATCACGAAACTCGACGTCGACGCCATCGTGAACGCGGCCAACTCTGCGCTTGCGCCCGGCGGCGGCGTGTGCGGCGCTATCTTCCGCGCGGCCGGCGCCGAGCAACTCGCGGCGGCGTGCCGAAAGCTCGGCGGCTGCGCTACCGGCGACGCGAAGATTACGCCCGGCTTCAGCCTGGCGGCCCGCCACGTCATCCACACCGTTGGCCCGGTGTACGGCGGGGGGTCGCGCGGCGAACAGGAGCAGCTCGCGTCCTGCTACCGCCGGTCGCTCGAAGTTGCGGTCGAGAACGGCGTGCGCAGCGTGGCTTTCCCCGCGATCAGCACCGGCATCTTCGGCTATCCGTTCGAGCCGGCGACGGAGATCGCGCTGCGAACCATCGCTGAGTTCCTCGGAACGCACGACGCGCTCGAGCGCGTGGTTCTGGTCTTCTTCGGCGCGAGCGATTTTGCGAGCGCACAGAGAATTCACGCCCGCATGAGCAAGATGAAGTAGCGCCCCGCCCTACGGCAACGCCCGTCCGCGGGCCGCCGTGTAAATCCGATACCAGGCTTCGCGCGACAACTCGACGCCCTCGGCCGCGACCGCCTCGCGGATGCGCTCCGGCTGCCGGCTGCCGACGATCGGCAGAATCCCCGCCGGGTGCCGCAGCAGCCACGCCAGCACCACCGCCGTGCGGCTGATTCCGCAGCGCTTGGCCTCGGCGTCGAGCGCGGCCAGCAGGCGCGCGGGGGCATCGCTGTCGGCCCGCGGCGGATCGCCGAGGCGGCCACCCGCGACCGGGCTCCACGACGTCGGCGTGATGCCGTGCTCGCACAGGTAGTCCAGCGTGCCGTCCTCGAAGGGGCTCAGCCGCAGCGGATGCACCTCGATCTGGTTGCACACGAGCGGCTCGCCCAGGTGCGATTGCAACAACGCGACCTGAGCCGGCGTGAAGTTGCTGACGCCGAAGTAGCGGACTTTGCCCTGCTCTTTGAGGCGCTGCAACGCGCCGGCCACCTCGCCCGGGGCCATCAGCACGTCGGGCCGGTGCAGCAGATACACGTCGATCACCTCGATGCCGAGCCGCTTCAGCGAAGCCTCGCACGAGCGCTCGATGTGGCCGGCCGAGAAGTCGTAGCGGTGCGGCGCGTCGGCGTCCGCGTCGCCCGCCCAGCGAATCCCGACCTTGGTCGTGATGATTATCCGCTCGCGCAGGCCCGGGTTGACCTTCAGGAACTCGCCGAGAAGCTGCTCGCATCCGCCGTTGGCATAAATGTCCGCATGATCGAAGTGGTTGTAGCCGAACTCGACAGCCGCTTCGAGGGCGGCGAAGGCTTCGCGCCGCCGCCGTTCGTCGATCTCGGCCGGGTTCCACGTGCCGGCGATCCGCATACAACCGTAGATGAGGCGCGTGGTCTGGAGTTCGCTTCGGCCCAGCCGAACAGTGCGCATGATCGCATCTCCGCTCGCCCGGTCGCCCGGGAGACGTTACCCGGACATGCCGCGCACGTCACGTCGTGCGCGCCCATCGGGCAAAGGCCCAGCCGCACCCGCCCAATACGGCGCAAGTGGCACGCCGCGGTTCCAGCATGTTCTCAGGGGCTTTCTACCAATGGTGGCGGCCGGAATTGAACCGGCGACCTGCGGGTTATGAATCCGCCGCTCTAAACCATCTGAGCTACGCCACCGCGTCGCCGCCGACGGATCGCCGGCGGCGTCACTACCCGTTGGGATTCCGAGCGCCAACGAGTATATCCGTCGGGCTGAGCGCTGACCAGAGCCGTGGCGGGGCGGCGGGCGGCGTGGTAGGCTCGCGCGGGTATGAGCATCCGTCGTACACCCAGCGCACGCACTCTAATCCCGCCGATACACGCGAGTGCGAGCCTCGTCGGCGTGCTCGCGGCGGCCAGCGTGCTGATCCTCGCTGCGCCGGCGCGGGCGCGCGAGCCGATCGACCTCGTCCCGGCCGACAGCCTGCTGTGCTGGAGCGGGCGGCCGCTGCCGAACGCTCCGGCGGTGGCCGAGGACGAGCCCTCCACGTTACAGACGCTGTTCGAACTGGGGACGCGGCTGGCGGGCGGATCGCTGCAGACGGGGACGCAACTCTTCGTGCGGGCGACCGAGATGTTCGGCCTGATGATCCGCTACCCGCACGCCGTCGCGCTCATCGACGTCCGCGCGAAGCCGATCGACGCCGAGTCGCAGGCCAAGCGCGTGGATCGGCTGCGGTGCGTGCTGGTCGTGCAGAACCACGCGCCGACCACATCGGCCGCGACGACTTCGACCTCGCGCCCGGCGGACCCGTTTCTCCGCGTCATTCAGAAAGCGGTCAACGACGCGACCGACAGTGCCGCGGCGACGCTGGTGACGAAGAGGGCCGGCGCGTGGTCGTATCAGGAGCTGCGCGACCGGCGGCTGCCGGATTGGTGCGTGATCGCGTGGGGCTATATCGACGACTGCTTCGTGCTGACGCTGGGCGAGGATGTGTGGCCGAGCATCGCCGCGGTCGCGGAGGGCCAGACGCCGGCGCTGGGACGCGATCCGTGGTTCGCCGCGGCGCGCGAGGGGCGCGCCCGGAAGGCCCTGGTCGAAATCTACGTCGCGGTCGAGGAGGCCAAGCGGCGGCTCGATCCGCTGGTGGACGGGCACGTTAGCGCGTTCTTCGACGCGTGGGGCACAGAGCCCATCGAGCGGATGCACTGGGCACTGGGGCTCGAGGGGCGGGCGCTGTTCTGTCTGGCGCACTTTCGCAGCGGCGACAAAACCGTCAAGCGGCTATACGCCGATCCGGACGCCCACGATCCGCGGCTGCTATCCGTGGTGCCGTCGCAGGCACGCTATGCGGTGTATCGGCTGCCGATGGGCCGGTTTCTGCGGCAATTCTTCGGCGGTCTGATGAGCATCCAGGGCGAGAAGCTGCGGGCGACGGTGGACCGCATCTGGTCGCAGGTGCAGGAGCGCGGGCAGTTCGACGTCGAACGCGACCTGCTCGCCCATCTCGGCGACCACGCCGTGCTGCACAACGATCCGCCGCACCCGCTGCGGATTCCGATCGCCGTGACGGCGCTGATCGAGATACGCGACGAGCCGGCGGTCGTGCGGAAGACGCTCGACGGCGTGTGCACGGCGTTTCGCGACGAGTTGGACCAGGCGGCGGCGGAAGGCCGCGGGCCGCCGCCGATCACGCTGCACCGCGAGGACGACGGGCTGTGGTACATGCAATACGGCCCGATCGCCGGCCCGGCGTGGATCGTGACGGAGCGGTTCCTCGTCACGAGCTGGTCGCCACGGGCGCTGCGGGAGTATCTGGCGAAGGCGGGCGAGGCGGTGGGCGGGCGAGAATAACGAATGGCGAATTCGCGCGGGGGCGGCAAGATGCTCAATGAGCATCTTCGAGGGGCGATAATACCGCGGTTTGGAGCGTCAGGGCCGAAGGTTCTCAAGATGCTCATGTTTGTATGGGTCGTAAATGGGAATCTTCCGCTAACTCGCGCGCGGGGGCGCAGGGACCAGGGGCCAAGGGACCGAGGCGCGGACCGGGCGCGGGGCGACGAGGCGGTCATTCTAGACATACTAGCATAGAAAGGGCGGGCGGGCAAGGCGGGGCGGGCGGGGTGCGCGGGATTGGCGGCGGGTGCGCGATTTTGCCGGATTCTGGCGGAAAAAGGCAACCGCAGAGACGCCGAGGAGCAGAGACGACGCGGAGTTGGTGCTGGTACGGTGGGAAGAACGGGGGAGCCGAGGGCAGGCGGCGGGGGAGCGGCCGGCTGACAGCGGTCAGCTTTCAGGCGAAGGCGGGGGTGGGGCGGCGGGCGGGGGCTCGAGGCCTGGGAAGTGTCTTCGGATGAAGTCGGCCAGCGGGAAGCACTGACGCGCGAGGGAGCGGGCGTACATGAAGTGCCCTTCGGCGTCTTGGGTGTGCGCGCGTTGGCGCTCCGCACTTCCGACGACGAGGTGCGCCTGCCCCAACGCAAGCGCGGCGGCTTGACTGCCGTCGCTCTTGGCCAGCACCAATAGCTCGGCGAGCAGGGGCTCGGTCTCATCGATCCGGCGCGCCTGGCAGAGCGCTACTACGCCGTTGGTGAGCCCGCCGGCCAGTGCTTCGCGGATCCCGGGACGGTCGTCCGCCTGGCGCAGCGCACGCAGTTCTGCCAGCCGCTCCAGCGCCGCGTCCGCCTGCCCGGAGGCGCCTAGGTACATCGCCGCATTGGCTAGGGCTTCGGCCAGTGCTTGGCGGATCAGCGGGCGGTCGTCGGCCTGGCGCAGCTCACGCAGTTCTGCCAGACATTCCAGGGCCACGTCCACGCGCCCGGCGGCGCCTAGCTCCGTCAGCACGTTGTGCAGGCCGGCGGTCAGTGCTTCGCGGATCGGCGGGCGGTCGTCGGCCTGGCGCAGCTCACGCAATTCCGCCAGGCGCTCCAGCGCCGCGTCCACCTGCCCGGCGGTGCCCAGATCTGCGACCATGTTGCACAGCGCCTTGGCCAGTGCTTCGCGGATCGGCGGGCGGTCATCGGCGTGGCGCAGGTCACGCAGTTCTGCCAGCCGCTCCAGCGCCGCGCCGACCTGCCCGGCGGCGGCCAGGGCCGTCAGCACGTTGTACAGGCCGCTGGCGAGTGCATCGCGGATCGGCGGGCGGTTGTCGGCCAGGCGCAGCTCACGCAATTCCGCCAGGCGCTCCAGCGCCGTGTCCACCTGCCCAGAGGCGCCCAGGTACGCCGCCGCATTGGTCAGCCCGATGGCCAGTAGCTCGCGGATCGGCGGGCGGTCATCGGCGTGGCGCAGTTCACGCAGTTCTGCCAGCCGCTCCAGCGCCGGGTCCACCTGCCCGGCGGCGCGCAGGCCGGCCGCCGCATTGATTAGGCCTTTGGCCAGTGCTTCGCGGATCGGCGGGCGGTTGTCGGCTTGGCGCAGCTCACGCAATTCCGCCAGGCGCTCCAGCGCCGCGCCGACCTGCCCGGCGGCGCCCAGGGCGGTGAGCACGTTGTACAGGCCGCTGGCGAGTGCATCGCGGATCGGCGGGCGGTCGTCGGCCTGGGCTGCTGTGCGGAGTTCGGTGAGGGGCTTCTCCCCAATCGCGCCGCAGAGCTCCGCGAGCATCTGCGCCCGTGCCAGGCGCCCGCGTCCGTCGCTGGGCCGCTGCATCCAAAGTGCCTCAACCTGCTCGCGGCGGGCCGCGACCGCCCCAAAGTCGCGGACCATGCGCAGCATGGCGATCACGACGCCGCGTTTCGTGTCCTCGTCATACGGGCGCAGCGTCCACGCCGCGTCCACCAGGCGCTGGGTTTTGACCGCATCCTCTGTACGCAGGCGCTCCAATACAAAGAGTTCGCCGAGGATGTCCGGCTCCAGCGGGGGTAGCTCGTGGCGAGCGTCGGCGCCGCACAGTAGCGCATAGACTTGCGCGTCGAACTGCGCCGGCGCTGGCAAGAGACCGGCCAGTGCGGGGTATGCCAGTGGATCATTCTGGGCCGCGCGACGTAATCCGCCGCACAGCGTCGCGAGACAGAGCAGGTTCAGGTACTCCGGCTTGTCCGCGTGCAGTCGGGCCCAGCGCTGGCGCTCGCGGTCGAGGATGAACCTCAGGAGCGTCTCGCGCGAGAACGAAGTGCTCGCAGCGTCCGGCCTCTCGGCGAGAAAATGCGCGAGCATGACGGCGAAAAGCGGGCGGGCCTCTTCGTCGACCTGCGCCAGCAGGCGCAGGGCGTCCGCCCGCGACGGGCGCGGTGTGTGAAGCTGATCGAGCAAGTCGCAGATAACGGCCCACAACGACTCTGACGGCAGCGCGCCGACGGTCAGCGGCACACGGTGACCGCGCTCGTCCCGCGCCATGGTGGTCGAGGCGGCCTCTTTCGCATCGAGTTCGTCGCCGCCGCTGCCGAGCAGGTCGCGGCCCCACGACGTTTCGGCCCAGCCGGAGGGCGCGTCGCGCTCCAGCAGCAGCAAGCGCACCGGGTACGCGAGCTTCGCGTGCTGCAGGGTGCGCAAGATGGTGCCGACCGCGGCCGGGTAGCGGGCGACGTAGTCCACGACGATCAGCGTCGGCTCGTCCGGTCGCCAATTGCGCCACAAATTGGGGTCGAACGAATCGAGGGCGCTCTCGGACAGGAAGCCTACGCGCCAAATCGGCTCGAACTCCAGGCACAACTCCAACGCTGACCGACTTTTGCCCGCTCCGCCGGGCCCGCAGGCGAGCAGCCAGCAAAACGGGCGCTGGCGGCTGGCGTCCTGCGGATCGCGTTCATCCACGAATGCCCGCAGGGCCGCCATCTCGTCTGTGCGGCCCTGGAACGCGACGCCGCGGGTGCTGTAGTGCAGCGCCCCGGTTGGGCTGTGCGGGTCGTAAGGCCGGCGGGGGATGTGCAGCGGCGGCACAGGGCGTAGCCAATCGGCCAACTCGGCGAGGCGCCCGCTGACGCCGACGAGCATGTCGTGGAGGTCGGCGTGGTGGTCGCGGAGGATGCGCTCCAGAGCCGAGAACTCGGCTTGCTGGGCGTCGTGCAGGGAATCCAGTTGGCTGGTCAGGGCGGCGAGGCGCGCGGCTGCATCCTGCTCGTGCTCTTGGACCGTGCGCACTGCGGCGCGCAGGAAACGCAGACGGTGCTCCAGCCCCGTGTAGTCGAGGCGGGAGTCGAAGTCGCGCACGACATCTTCGGCAAGCTGGCGGTCGGAGGCTGCCGCCTGCGTGTCCAGCGCTTTGCGCAGCCACGACTCGAAGTCCGCCGACTTCCGAGCCTCGCTGCTGGCGAGCCAGTAGCGCACGCCGAGGAAGAGCGCGAGTATTCCCGCCGCCGGCAGGGCAGCCGGGGCGAGTGCTGCTCCGGTTGCGCCGGCGGCAGCCGCGGTTCCGACTGTGGCGACCGCAGCGGCACCAGTGGCGGCCGTGAGTTTGGCGCCAACACCGTTGGCGATGAGGTTGCCGAGAATGTCAGCGAGGCATTGGATGGCGGCGCGGCGCCCCGGTTTGTCGTTCCCCGACGTAGGCACGGTCCGCAGTATAGCGGCCGCGCGAGGGGCGGCAACGCCGGAGTTGGTGGGTTCGAGATTGGGCGGCAGGTCGCGAACGGACGCGTGACGATTGCGGACATTGATCCGTTCGTGGCGGTGATCGGGAGGACGTGTCCGTAGGCGGGAGGGACCGGCCCATGACTGGGCCGGCTCGGTTAAGGGGCGCTGGCGGGCGCTGCGCGTTCGGACACTCCCCGCCGAAGGTACCCCACGCTTCCGCTCGGGCGCGATTCGGGGGCGCGCGGGCGGGGACGCCCACGCCACCCCGCCCCCACGCCGGAAGCCGCTACGTCGCTTCGGCGCTGGCCACCGGCTCGGCAGGAGCCTCGCCCTCCCCGCCGGGCCGCGCGGCGCTAGGTCGCTTCGGCGGTGCCGACGGGCTCGGGGGCCTTTTCCGGCGGCGGCTTGGCGGGCTCTGCGACGCCCTCGAAGGCGAAACGGCGCTCGTCGCCCGTGCCTTCGATGGTGACGCGGATGGTCTTCTTGTCGGCGTACTTGCCGCGGAGGATGTCCTCGCTGAGCGGGTCCTCGATCTTGCTGGAGATCGTCCGCCGCAGCGGGCGGGCGCCGAACTTCTCGTCGGTGCCCTGCGTGACCAGGAACTCCTTCGCCTCGGCGGTCAGCTCCAGCGTCAGTCCCTTGCTCTTGAGCCGGAGGGCGACCTTGGCCGCCTCCAGGTCGACGATCTGGATCATGTCGTCATGCGTGAGCTTGTGGAAGACGACGAGCTCGTCGATGCGGTTGATGAACTCGGGGCGGAAATGCCGCTCCAGCTCCGAGATGAGCATGTCCTTCATCTTCTCGTACGAGACGTTCTCGTCGCGCTTCATGAACCCGAACGGGTCCTGGCTCATGATCCGCTCCGCCCCGATGTTGCTGGTCATGATGAGGACGACGTTGCGGAAGTCGACGTGGCGGCCGAAGGAATCGGTCAGGCGGCCTTCCTCCATGATCTGCAAGAGCATGTTGAAGACGTCGGGGTGGGCCTTCTCGATCTCGTCAAGCAGGACGACCGCGTACGGCCGGCGGCGGATACGCTCGGTGAGCTGGCCGCCCTCCTCGTAGCCGACGTAGCCGGGCGGGGCGCCGATCAGGCGGCTGACGTTGTGCTTCTCCATGTACTCGGACATGTCGATCACCATCAGCGCCTCTTCGTCGCCGAACATGAACTCGGCGAGCGTCTTGGCGAGCAGCGTTTTGCCGACGCCGGACGGGCCGAGGAAGATGAACGAGCCCATCGGGCGGTTCGGGTCCTTGAGGCCGGAGCGGCTGCGGCGGACGCTGCGCGAGATCGCGCTGATCGCCTCGTGCTGGCTGATGACCTTCTTGTGTAGCTCCTTCTCCAGCTCGAGCAGGCGGGCGGCCTCCTCTTTTTCCAGGCGCGTGAGCGGGATGCCGGTCATGCGGCTGACGACCTCGCCAATGACGATTTCGTCGACGATGCCCTCGGTCTCCTTGGCGACGCTCTTCCAGTCGCGCTGGATGGATTCCTTCTTCAGGCGGAGCGTTTCGCAGCGGTCACGCAGCTCGGCGGCCCGCTCGTAGTCGGCGTTCTTGACCGCCTCGTCCTTTTCGCCGCCGACGCGCTCGATCTCGCGTTCGAGGTCGGCGAGGTCGGGCGGCAAGGTCATGCTCTTGATGCGGACGCGGGCGCCGGCCTCGTCGATCACGTCGATCGCCTTGTCGGGCAGCACCCGCCCGGTGATGTAGCGGTGCGAAAGCTCGGCCGCGGACCGCAGGGCGGCGTCGGTAATCTGTACGCGGTGGTGCGCCTCATAGCGGTCGCGCAGCCCCTTCAGGATGTCGAGCGTGTGCTCGAGCGAGGGCTCGTTCACGTGAATCGGCTGGAAGCGCCGCGCGAGGGCAGCGTCCTTCTCGATGTACTTGCGGAACTCGTCGAAGGTCGTGGCGCCGATGCACTGGATTTCGCCGCGCGACAGCGCCGGCTTCAGCACGTTCGACGCGTCGATGGCGCCCTCGGCCCCGCCCGCACCGACCAGCGTGTGCAGCTCGTCGATGAAGAGGATCACGTTGCGGGCCCGCCGGACCTCGTTCATGACGGCCTTGATGCGCTCCTCGAACTGGCCGCGGTACTTGGTGCCGGCGACCATGAGGGCGAGGTCGAGGATGACGATCCGGCGGTCGTAGAGCAGCTCGGGCACCTGGCGGGCGATGATCTTCTGGGCAAGTCCCTCGACGACGGCGGTCTTGCCGACGCCGGCGTCGCCCAGCAGCACCGGATTGTTCTTGACCCGGCGGCAGAGGACGGTGATGACGCGCTCGATCTCATCGGCCCGACCGATGCACGGGTCGACTTTGCCCTCGCGGGCCAGCTCGGTGAGGTCGCGGCCGAAGGAGTCGAGCGCGGGGGTCTTGCTGCGACCGGCCTTGGGCGCGGCCTCGCCGGAGGTCGCCATCGCGGCGGCTTCCTCGCCCTCGACGCCCGCGCCGAGCAGGTTGAGGACTTCCTCGCGGACTTCTTCGAGCTTGAGGCCGAGGTTCATGAGCACCTGGGCCGCGACGCCGTCCTGCTCGCGAAGCAGACCGAGCAGCAGGTGCTCGGTGCCGACGTAATTGTGGTTGAGGTTGCGGGCTTCCTCGATGGCGTACTCGATGACGCGCTTGGCGCGGGGCGTCTGGGGCAGCTTGCCCATCGTGACCATCTCGGGGCCGCTCTTGACGAGCTTCTCGACCTCCATGCGGACCTTACGCAGGTCGACGCCGAGGTTTTTTAGCACGTTGGCCCCGACGCCGGAGCCTTCCTTGACCAGGCCGAGCAGGATGTGCTCGGTGCCGATGTATTCGTGGTTGAAGCGCTGGGCCTCCTGGTTGGCGAGCGCCATGACCTTCCGGGCACGATCGGTGAAGCGTTCAAACATGCTTCCAGACTCCGACCAGACGCCAAGCACGGCGAGGCAACCGCCCTGCCCGGCAGTCGGGCATGATTTACGGGACGTCTCGAACGCAATGATCTTATGCCGCACATCGGGGACCAGCAAGGCAGCCGCCCGACGCCACGGTTGTTATCGACCACACGGCGTAGGGGAATCAATCGTCCAGCCGGGCGGCGCCCCCCGTGGCCGGAGCGCCCCGCTCGCCCTGCGACAGCCGCTGGAAGCCCGCGCCGACCTGCGCCCGGTAAATGCCGTGCCGATCGAGCGCGCGGACGCGCTGCCACGCGTCCTGGGCGGCGTCCGCCGATCCCATCTCTGTGAGCACCTGGGCCACGCGGTAGGCCACGTGGACGTCGTTCGGGCAGCGCTCGGCGAGCGAGGTGATGGTTTGCAACGCCTCGGCATGTTCCCCGCGCTCGACAAGCTCACGCGTCCGCCAAAGCACCCGGCGTCGCCAGGCCGCGGCGGCGGCGGCGCGCATTTGGCGCCGCGTCTGCGCGAGGCGAATCTGCGCACCCAGGTAGGCCCCCGCGGCCAGCCCGGTGCCCAACGCCTGGTGGGTCGGCGAGAAACTGTCCGGAAACAGCAGGACGGCGGCGAGCGCGAAGTTTGCGCACGCGGTAAACGCCAGTCCGATGAGCAGCCCCGACCAGGGGGCGCCGACCAGGATGAGCCCGCCGCCCGGTAGCAGCAGGTTCAGGGCGGCGGCCCATCCGTCGCCGGTCAGCTCAGGGGTGTTTGTCGCCACTACTGTGCTCCGTGGCCGCGGTGCTCACGGCGCGGCCCTCGTCGATGATGGACCGATACAGCGCCGCCAGGCGGGCGAGCAACGCGCCGATCGAATGGTGTGTGTCGAAGTACGTGGCGGCCGTCGCGGTCGTCTCCTGCACGTGCTGCGGCTGGTCGGCGGCGCGCGTCAGCAGGTAGGCCAGCTCCACGGCGGACCCGGGGGTGAACTGCCAGGCGGTCTGTCCTTCGATGAACCACTGGGCCGGCTGGTCGCGCGACGCGACGACGAGCTTGCCGAGCCCCATCGCCAGCAGCGGCGTCAGCCACAAGTCGGCCTGCCGCGCCGGGATGACGCAGACGTCCGCGCCCGGCAGCCCTTTCTCCCAGAGCCGCGGCTCGTCGAGTACGGCACAACAGTCGTGGACGGCGCGGGTGTGAATCTGCCGCCAGATCAGGTCGGTACCCGGCCCCGCGCCCACGAGCACGGCCTGCACATCGCGCTGCGTACGCCGCAGCTCCGCGACCGCGTCGATCAGGACGCCGGCCGCGTCCGGGCGGTCGAGGGAGCAGGCGCAGAGCACGGCGAGCGTGCGCTCGCCCGTGCGCGTGGCCACGGATTGCCGGGGCAGCGCCACGCCGGGCGGGATCACCGTCCAGGGGCGAGCCACGTCGCCGGCGCGCTGCGAACCGAGTTCCGCGAGGTGGTCGGAAGCCACCGCGACGTGTGTCTGCACGTCCACGCGGGGCCGCGTAAGTTGGTCGACATCGGTCACGCCGAAGGCATGGACCACGACCGGCACGTGATTCCGTCTGCACCAGCGCTGGACCCACGCGAGGCCGGTCGCGCCCCAGAGATGAACGATCTTCGGGGGGTGCCGGAAGCGTGCGAGGAGGCGTTCGCCCAGCCGCCAGGCGTGCCAGCCGGCGAGTTGCTCGACGGCATGACATTCGATGCCGGTCCCCTCCAGGTTCGCCGGCAATTCCCGGTCGTTCGTGACGAGGGAGGTCGGAGTGCCGCTGTCGTGCAAGGCGCGCAACGTCTGGCGGAGCATCGGCCCCCAGCGCACCACGACGGAGGTGTCCACGACGTGCAGGACGTGCCCGTCGAACAAGGGGCCGTTCCCGACAAACTCGGCGGGGCCGTGGTCGGTCATCGGGGATCAGCATAGCACGGGAGCCGGGCCGGGGCACGCCGGAGGAAGCGGTCACAGGTCCCCCGCGCTTGCCTGTGGATGAAAAGGCGGTATCGTCGGAGCGCGACCGGCCGACGGCTGGCAGACGGCTCGCACCAGATTTGGAGACATGATGCCTGCAAGTGCTGGAACACCCCGCGAGCGTCCGCGCAGCCGCGTCCTGTCGGCGGTCCGCGCTCTGGTTCGGGCCCGGGTCACGACCGGGCTGCTGACGATTCTGCCGATCATGGTCACGGCCTGGCTGCTGTGGGTCGTGTTCGGCTGGCTGCGGGAGCTGTCGCTGTGGATCATCGACCTGCTGCTACGCGGGCCGTGGGGCCGGATCCTCGCGAAGCAGTGGGATGTCACCGCCGAGCAGTGGAGCGCACACCGGTTGACGGCGTTGCCGCCGGCAGTGCAGTGGAGCATCTGGGGATTTGCGGTTGTGCTCACGTTTTTCGTGCTCTACATGATCGGCGTGTTTTCCGCCAACATGATCGGCCGGAGGATCATCGACTGGGTTGACTATCTCGTCAGCCGCGTGCCGTTTGTCAAAACGGTGTACACCGCGCTGAAGCAGATCGTGGGGCTGCTCTCGGGCCAGCAAGCGCAGAGCTTTCAGCGCGTGGCGCTGGTGCCGTTCCCGAACGAGCTGACGCGCTCGATCGCCTTCATCACCAACACGTTCAAGGACTCCGTGACGGGCGAAGAGTTGTGCGCGGCTTTCATTGCCACCACGCCGAACCCGACCACGGGGTTTGTCTTCGTGCTCAAGCGGACGGACATCATCGAGGTCGATTGGACCGTCGAGGACGCCGTCAAGGCCATCATGTCCGGCGGGATTCTCGCGCCGCAGAACGTCACCATGCGCACCGGAAAGGCCGGCGCGGCATCGTCGGGCGGCGGGCCGCGGCCCAAGCCCGAACCCGGCCGCTGATTGCAGGGGGTCAGCGCGGAGGGTAGAGTGGCGGCGGTCCTGTCCCCGAGCGCGTTCGGCTATAGCAGGCGCGGCATGACGTACCGCATCACGAAAGAGTATGTCTGGGTCGGCGCGATCCCGGATCACCCCGGGGCGCTGGCCGAGAAGTTGCGCGCGCTCAGCGCCGGCGGCCTCAATCTCGAATTGATTCTCGGCCGGCCGGATCAGCCGGGGCGCGCGCTGCTCTTCGTGGCGCCGCTGCGCTCGCTCGAGGAGGTCGAGATCGCCGAGCGGGCGGGGCTGGCCACGGAAAGCGCCTTCCGCATCATCCGCGTGAAGGGACCGAACAGCGCCGGGTTGGGGGCGCGGGTGGCGGCGGCGCTGGCCGACGCGGGGCTGAACCTGCGCGATTTCTCGGCGGCCGCGTTGGGCGACCAGGCCGTCATCAACATCGCCTTCGACAACGACGCCGACGGGGACCGGGCCAAGGCGATTCTGGAGCGTGTGCTGGCACCCTGACCCCGTGGGCGGACGGCCCGCCGCCACCCTGCGAGTGAATCCGATGACGTACGACTGTCAAAGCTGCGGAGCCTGTTGTTTCGGCCTGGACGTGCTGTTGAGCGACGCCGAGGCGGCGCGTTTCGAGCGGACGCCGGCGCTCGCGCCACTCGCCGCGCTAGAGCACTGCGCGCCCGGGCTGATGCTGCGTTTCATGCGAAAGGACCCGGAGACGGAGCGCTGCCTGGCGCTGGAGGGCAAGCTGGGCGCCTGGCGGTGCACGATCTATGGCGAGCGGCCGACGCTGTGCCGCGACCTGGCGCCGGGTGCGCCGGATTGTCTGACGGCGCGGCGGGTGCAGGGACGGGAGGGGTGATGCCGTAGTACGCAGCCTCGAACGCGAGCTCGCCGGCCTGGTAACGAGGAGTCACGGTCCATGAGTGCTGCCGTTCCTGCCGCTGCGCCGCGTCCGGGTTTTGTCGCGCAATTCAAGAGCTTTCCGTCCAGCTTCTGGGTTGCCAACGCCATCGAGCTGGTGGAGCGTTTCTCGTTCTACGGCGTGCGGACGATCGCGGCCCTGTACATCGTCGGCAAGGCGGAGACGGGCGGGCTGGCGCTCTCGAACACGGACAAGGGCATCTTCTTCGGCGTGTGGTCGCTGATCCAGTGTCTGTTGCCGATGTTCACGGGCGGATTCGCCGACCGGTACGGGTACCGGCGGTCGCTGCTGGTGGCGTTCGGCATCAACATCGTCGGCTACTCGCTGATGGGGTACACGCACAGTTGGTGGAGCTTCATGGGCGCGTGCTGCCTGATCGGCACGGGGACCGCCATCTTCAAGCCGCCGCTGCACGGCACGCTCGCCCATTGCGTGGGTACGTCGAACTCGTCGCTGGGTTGGGGCATCTTCTACCAGGTGGTGAACATCGGCGGGTTCATCGGGCCGCTGGTCTGCGGCTACCTCCGCTTGTTGCAGTGGCGCTTCGCGTTCTTCGCCGCCGCGGGCATCATCATCGTGAACGTGCTAATCACGCTGGTCTTCCTGAAGGACTACGCCAAGGGGACGGGAGCGGAGCCGGGCGGGGCGCGCAAGTCGCCGGCCGCGGTCTTCGCGGAGAGCATGGCGGTCCTGAAGGACCTGCGCTTCGTGGTCTTCCTGGCGATCTTCTCGGGCTTCTGGTTCATGTTCATGCAGCTTTTCGACCAGCTCTCGATCTTCATCGACCAGTGGGTCGACTCGAACGACGTGGCGCAGTTCCTGGCGCGCGTCACCGGCCTGGGCTTCTTCCAGCGGATGGCGGCGGGCGGCGGCCAGGTGAACCCGGAGTGGATCGTCAACGTGGATGCGGGGGCGATCATCATCTTCGTGCTGCTGATTTCCTATCTCAACCGCAAGTTCCGCCCGATCAGCGACATGATCGTCGGGATGGCGGTGTGCTGCGGCGGGTTCCTCTTCGCGGGCACGATGACGACCGGGTGGCTGTGCGTGCTCGGCATCTTCATCTTCGCGCTGGGCGAGATGGCGTGCAGCCCGAAGTTCAGCGAGTACGTCGCGCTGATGGCCCCGCCCGACAAGAAAGCCCTCTACATGGGCTATTCCAACATTCCCTTCGCGGTCGGCTGGGCCGGGGCGAACTTCATCGGCGGGCCACTCTACGACCGGCTGTCCGACAAGATCGCGCTCGGCCGGCACCACCTCGTACACGGCCTGGGGCTCGACCCGCAGGCGGTGGCCGGGCTGTCGAAAGGCGCGGTCATGTCGAAGCTCGCCGACGCGCTGGGGCAGAGCGAGGCGGCAGCCCGCCAAGTCCTGTGGAATACGTATCACCCGCAGTCGTTCTGGTATATCTGCACAGGGGTGGGCGTGGTCGCCACGCTCGGGATGGTCGGCTACCACTTCTGGCTGGAGGCGGACGCGCGCCGGCGGCGCGCGACGTAGCGCGGGGGAGGCGGGACTATGGTGCGGCGACGGGGGGCAAGACGCCCAGATTGCGCAGGCTGGCGACGACGGCGGCGGCGTAGGCCTGGGCGCCGCGGCGGTTGGGGTGCCCCACGGAGTCATAAATGCATATGACGGTGTCGGCCGCGACATCCCCCCCGAGGCAGTTGCTGAGCCGGAAGTTCCGCAGCGGATCCTCCGGAAACAGTTCATAATCCAGCACCGTGTTCCCCAAGAACGCGGCGTCGGAGGTCAGCCCCCACAGCCACGCCTGCGGCGCGAAGGTCGCGTTGTCGGGGCCGAAGCCGGGGTCGGCGAAGGCCACTTTGGCCGCCCCGCCGGTGTCGGCGTTGACCTCCTGTGCAGCGGCGGTCAGCGCGGCGCGGGCCTGCGTGTCGAATGCGGCGGACTGGGCCGCCAGGATCGCGACCAGGGACGCGTCGTCGCTGCCGGCGAGGCTGCCGAGGATCACACCCCATACGTGCAATGCAAACGCGTCGCTGTCCGGGCCGATGATCGGGTAGTACCCCGTCACGACCACGTACGCCTGCGGCGCGAGTCCGCGCACTTTGCGCAGCAGCGTCGCCATCTCGTCCCGACAGAACCGCTGCGTCAGCGCGGTGGTTTGCGCCTCCGGCACGCCGGGCACCAGGATCGTCTCGAGCCCGACATCAACCAAACACCCCCCCAACAAGATCAGGTTCATCAAGTCCGGGCGCTGGATCAGGTCCGCCTGCAAGGTGAGCGACGTGTTCGTGGTCGGCACCTCGCCGGAGCAACTCCACTGGCACGCCGTGTCGCCCGGGGCGGGCGCGATGGCGGCGCCGGACTGGGCGTAGCGCTGCCAGACCACCTTCCGGCCCGTCTCGTGCTCGATCGTCCGCATGGCCAACGCAGTGAACTTGTCCTGCTCCTCGAGGCCGTTGCCCCATACGACCGAGTCGCCGATGATCGCGACGTAGAAGAAGTCGCGGACGAGCTCGAGCGTGGCGGCGTTGAGGGGCGTGCCGTCCGCGCCGGTGCTCGTGTACATCGCGAGTCGGGTGAATGCCGACAGCCTTGCTCGCGGGATCAGCACGCCGAAGCGATAGGTCTGGTCGCCGAGGGCGGCGTCGAGCCACGACAGGCCGTCGCCGGCCGCGAGGCGGTCGCGGGTATCCGCGTTGAAGGCCCGCGGGGCCGTGGCGGCGGCGCGCTCCGTGGCGTCGTTCGGCGGCGGGACGCGCGCCAGCAGCGCGGCCGAGTGCGTTTCCGCATCCGCAAGCTGGAACACCAAGGCGTTGGGATCGCCCGGGGCAAGCGTGACAAAGAAGCCCACCGCCTGCCCGCGCGCGGGGTCCTGCTCGTCAATGTCGAAGGTGCCCGTGGGGCGAAATATGTTCGCGGGGAAGGTGACCGCCGGCCGCTCCAGGTTGTCGGTCTTGAGCAGCACGACGGGCGCGTAGGGTCGCTGCGCCTCCGTGCCGCCGAGCCCGCCCAGTAGCCCGCAGCCGGGCAATGCGGCGAGTACGGCGAGCGCGGCCCAGCGTGCGGCGCGCCGCGGCGTGAGTCCGGCCCTCGCGCTGCACTCGGGATGACGGCTGGGACGTTTCATGGCAGGCACGACGGCTACTCGACAATTTCCAGCACGCGTTGGACTTCGACGACCTGGCCCGCCTGGCAGGCGACGGCGATATCGCTGCGCGTGACGATCTCCAGGCGCGAGGTCACGCCCTGGGTCGTGATCCGATCAAAGTCCGCGTTTTCCAGCCGGCCACCCTGAAAAAGCTGATACGTTATGCCATTCTGGCCAATCCACACCGGGCATGGGCCGTTGTCGTCGACGACGGTCGCCGTGCCCTTGACGATGTAGGACTCGCCTGTAGCAAAGAGCGTCGTGTTGTTGCCGGGGATGTTCACCGTGCAGGCCCCCGTCCCGAGCCAGATCGCCGCGAGCCACGCTATCAGACGCGTTCGAGTCACTGGCCATCCTCCGCGTCGTGCCCCGTTCGCTCCGTTTCGCGACCGCGCCGCTCGCCAGCGGCCATTCCGTGCCCGGCGGCAAGGAGGGTGATGGTACCCGCGCGCGGCACGGTTGTCAGCCCCGATCTTGAAAGACCGCCGGCGCGGGGCCATGATCCAGGTTGGCTGCGAGGGTCAGCGATGCCGGCCGCCATTCTGGACGGGGCGGCGTATGCCGCCGAAATCCGAACCGAGGTCACCCGCCAGGTCGCGTGGTTCAACGCCCACCACGGGACGATCAAGCTCTGCGCCGTTCTGGTCGGCAGCGATGCCGGCGGGCGGCTGTATGCCGAGTCGCAGCGCAAGCTCAGCGTGCAGGTCGGCGTCCAGTACGAGCTGGTCGAGCTGCCCGAGGCAACCACGCAAACCGAGCTGCTGGCCGCGATCGACCGGCTCAACGCCGACGCGCGGGTCACCGGGATCATCCTCCAGTTGCCGCTGCCGCCGCACATCGACCCCGCGACAGCCCAGTACGGCATCGATCCGTACAAGGACGTCGAGGGCGTGAGCCCGGCGAACATCGGCTGGCTGTTCTACGACAACCCGATCATCGTGCCGTGCACCGCGTTGGCCGTCGCCGAGCTGATCGGCCGCAGCGGCGTGGTGGTGCGCGGCGCCCACGCGGTGGTCGTCGGGCAGAGCCGCGTCGTCGGCCGGCCGATCACGATGGCCCTGCTGACGCAGATGGCCACGGTCACGGGCTGTCACGCGGCGACGCAGGACCTGGCCGCGTACACCCGCCGGGCGGACATTTTGGTCGTGGCGATCGGCCAGCCGCGAGCCATCGGCGTTGATCACGTGCGCCCCGGGGCGGTGGTCATCGACGTGGGGATCAATCGGGTCGTCGAGCACGACGCGCAGGACCAAGAGGTGCGGCGTACCGTCGGCGACGTGGATTTCGGATCGGTGGCCCAGATCGCCCGGGCGATCACGCCGGTGCCGGGCGGCGTGGGTCCGCTGACCGTGGCGATGCTGCTGCGTAACACGGCCGAGGCGGCGCGCAAGCAACTTCAGCGGCGAGTTTGACTGCCCCGCAGTGCTAACGTGCAGGATCTTCGGGCGTCGCCAGGCGCGCGGCTAGCCGTCGGAGTCCGGGTCGGCGTCGCCGGCGTCAGGGATGGTGGTTGCGTCCCCGTCCTTCATGTGGTCGCGTTCGTACTGGAGGATTTTCTGCACGCGGCGTGCATGACGTCCGCCCTCGAACTCGGTCGTCAGCCAGCCGCGCACGATGCCCTGCATCAGCGCGTCGCCGATCAAGTCGGCCGGCAGACACAGCACGTTCGCGTCGTTGTGCCGGCGCGCCATCTGGGCGGTCAACTCGTCATGGCAGAGGGCCGCCCGCACGCCGCGGACCTTGTTCGCCGTGATCGACATGCCAATGCCGCTGCCGCAGAGGAGAATGCCGCGGTCGACCCGCCCATCGGCCACGTCCTGGGCGACGGCCAGGCCGGTGTCGGGATAATCCGAGGCCTGCTTGGCGTGCACGCCTTTGTCGTCAATCTGCAGGCCCATGTCGAGGAGCAGCGCCTTGATGCGCTCCTTGGCCTCGTACCCGCGATGGTCGCTACCAAGCGCGATCTTCATCGAGGAACTCCTTCAGCCGCAGACCGATCGCCCGCTCGATCTGATCGGCGCACCGCCGGTACTGGTCGGCCGAGCCGCCGATGGGGTCCGGCACAGGGCCGACGGGGTCCAGCAGCGCCACGCGGCCAGCCGCCGCGGGAACCAGGTCCACGACGGCCTGCCGGTGTTCTACGCTCATAGCATATATTCTTTCGGCCCGATGCACCAACTCAACTGAAAGCGGCTGAGAACGATGGCCGCTTAGGTCGATTTTCCGCCGGGTCAGCTCCTCAATGGCCCCGGCCGAGGCCGGGGCGCCCAGAGCCGCGAACGTACCGGCGGAGGACACGCGGTAACCCGCCGCTGCAAGCGCTTCGACCGGGCGGCCGAGCCGCTTCGCCAGGCCGTGCCGGAAGAGGTACTCCGCCATGGGCGACCGGCATGAATTGCCCGTGCAGACGAAGAGGATTTCGCTGTTGGCCAGCCGTGCCACCGTGCGCTCGTCCAGCGCCCCTGCGCGCTGCACCTGCCACGCGTCCCCGTGCACCGCGACGATCGTTGAGGGGGCGCTGTAGCGCGTCCGCCCGCCGTCGATCGCGTACTCCACCAAGCCGCTGAGGTCGCGGAGCGCCGCGTCCACGTCCACGGGCGGCGGCCCCCCCCGCCGATTCGCGCTGCTGGCGACCACCGGCACGCCCGCTTCGGTGAGAAACCGCGTTGCGGCGGCGTGGTCCGGGCAACGCAGCCCAACGGTGCCGTCCTGGTAGAGCGCGCTTAGTTGCTCGCCAGAGCACACGTCGGCGATCTCGGTGTCCTGGGGCGACCGCTCCTCACAGATCAGCGTCAGCGGCCCCGGCCAGGCCCGCCGCACCAGACGCCGAATCACCGGCGACGGGGCGCTCAGGAACCGCCGGGCGTGAGCGCGTTGGCCGAGATGCACCGTGAAGGGCTGCGCGGTCCCGCGGCCCTTGACCTCGCGCAGACGCGCGGTGGCCTGCGCATCGGCGGCGTTGGCAGCGACGCCGTAGACGGTTTCCGTCGGGAAGACGACGAGGGCACCGTCGCGGAGCGCCTGGGCGGCGGCGGTCAGGTTCCGCGCGTAAGAATTTGTGTCGGAAGTACTTATGATTACGGTCTGCATAGACTGCCACCTGTGCGAACAGATTGTCGGCCCGACTGCGCGGAGTGTCAACCGCCGACACTGCACGACCGGAGGCCCGCGGATACGATACGCCCCGCAATGATGCGACCTGGGACCGATCATGACGGACACGACCCGGCCCAGCGCCGGCGGCGCGGCGCGCTGGCCGCCGTCCGTCACTTGCGGCGTGCTTCGGCGCGGCTCGGCGCATTGATCGACCGCATCGGGCCGCACCGGCCGATCATCACGTCCAATCCGTTCGCGGCGCTCATCGGCTCGATCGTGCATCAGCAGGTTTCGATGAGTGCGGGCAGGGCCATCTATCGGCGTGTGGTCGAGCGCTGCGCGCGCCGCCGCCTGACGCCGCCCGCGCTGCTGGCGGTTTCGGAGGGCGACCTGCGCGGGGCCGGGCTCTCGCGGCAGAAGGCCGCGTACGTGCGGAACATCGCGGAGGCCTTTGTGTCGCGGACGCTGACGCCCGCGAAGCTGCGGCGCATGTCGGACGAGGACGCGGTGGCTGCGGTGACGGAGATCAAGGGCGTCGGGCGCTGGACGGCGGAGATGCTCCTGATCTTCTGCCTGGAGCGGCCCGACGTGTGGCCGGTGGATGACCTCGGCCTGAAGAAGGCCGTGCGGAACTTCCTCGGCCACACTGAGATGCCGTCAATCGCCGCGATGAACGAGCTGGCGGAGCCGTGGCGACCGTACCGGAGTTATGCGACCTGGTACTTGTGGCGCAGCCTGGAAGGGCCGGTGCTGCCGGCCGTCACGCCCGCGAATTCGGGCTCCAAGCGCAGAGCCTGAGCCGCGGCGGAATTCTGCAGCGTCCGAATACTCCACGCCGATTCTGATTTGACGTCCGCGGGGTTCGTTTTGAACACTTCTCGTCGAGGGAAAGGAGTGCGCGGAGAGCAGCACCATGCAGATCGACCAGATCGCGTCCCTCACGGCACTCCAGGGCTGGACGGGCCTGATGCCCGATCCGGTCACCGGCGCGCTTTTTACCTCCCCCACCACCTCTGTTTTCGGACCGCCCGCGCAGGTTTCCATCGGCGATAGCGTGCCGGCATTCGCGGGCTTCAACGACTACACGCAGCTCGGCGCGTCCGGCACGTGGCAATTCGACGTGCAGAGCGTCTTGAACCCCACCGCCAGCCCCGTCGCGCAGATGGCGCGCTCGCCCGACCAGAAGAAGGCGGATGACGCCGCCGTGAAGCAGGCGCTGGACTACACCAACGGTGGTCAGTACGACGCGGCCCGCGACGTGCTGAACAAGCTGCTGTCCGAGAATCCGACGGAGGCCGCCGGCGTGCAGGCGCTGGGGAACGTCGAGCTGGCGGACGGCAAGTACGACCAGGCCGAGCAACTCTTCCTGAAGGCGAACGCGCTCGACCCGACCGCGGGGTATGACAAGGACGCCGCCAACGCGCGCGTCCTGCGCGGCGACGATGCGACCGTCCTGAAGACCGCCAGCGCGATGGTCAAAGCGAAGGACCAGCGCGACGACGGCATCCGCATCCTCATCGCCCTCACGAGCCGGAGCCCGGACAACGTCGAGGCCCACCTGGTGCTCGGCGACGCGCTGTTGGACACCGGCGACGGCAACAACGGGCTCATGCAGTACAGCACGGCGCTGCTGTCGGCCCAGGGCGCGCAGCTCGATACGATCGCGCAGCGGCTGGCCGCGATGGCGGACGAAACGCCCAAGTCGGCTTTCGTGCGCCAGCTCCTGGGCAAGGCCCAGTTGCAGCAGGGTCACTTTGACGAGGCGCTCCAGTCGCTGACGGCCGCGGCGGATCTGGCCGACGACAAGGTCGTCTACAACACGGAAATCGCCAAGGCGTACGTCGGCATCGGGCGCGAGAAGCTCCAGGGGGGCGACCTGTCCGGCGCCATCTTCAGCTTCGAGCAGGCGAAGGACCTGAGCCCAACGGACAAAACGGTGGCGGCGGCGTTGGCTGAAGGCTACGTGCAGCGCGCCGGGCAAAACGCCGACCGCGGCGACTCCAAAAGCGCCCTGGCGGACTACCAGCGGGTCGCGGACCTGCTCGGAGCGACTGGCGACAAAACCCTACACACGCGGGCGGCGGACAGCGCGTACGCGCTCGGCCTGCGGCTCCAGCGGCAGCGCATCGCCGCCGGCGCCGACATCGACAGCGAGGTTGCCGCCTTCCAGGCCGCTTACGATCTGAATCCGGACAATACCACCTACAAGCGGAAGCTGGCCGACGCGCGCAGCGCGCTCGGCGACCAGTACGCGGCCGACGGAGAGCTGAAAGACGCGGCGTATGCGTATCAGCGCGCCGCGCAGCTCTTCAAGTACGACACGACCTACAAACAGAAGACGATCGACGCGTTCACCGCGTACGCAGATGATCGCCTGGCGAACATGAACTTCACCGACGCGATCAACATGTACCAGGAGGCGTTCAAACTCGACCCGCAGAACGCCACGAGCAAGAGCAAGCTCGCCGGGGCGTACAACGCGCGCGGGCTGGACTACAAGTCCACCGAGGACATGGACGCGGCGGTCAAGGACTTCAAGGCGGCGCTGCGTCTGTTCCCCGACAACGCGGACTACCAGGCGAACTACAACTCCGTCAAGGCGTGGGATCAGTAGTACGATTGTGACATCAAACGTAGAGCAGCGCATTCTCTCGGGCCAGCGAAAGCCTATGCCTGGGAAGACGCGCGTTGAGCCCTGGTTGTCGGAAGTGGAGCTACTGGAGTGGCTGCGTCAGGCGCGGTCGCGGGCGGAGTGGTCAGGCCCTGTCAGAGCACGCGTAACAATCCGCTGCACTAGGACGTTCGCCGTCGAACGCCGGCCGCGGGGGCCGTGTTTTCTGGTATTCTACGTCGGCCACAGGGGGCCGGCGCTACTTCTGCGGCCGACTGGTAAGCCACGCAAGTCGCTTGCCGATTTTCATCCCGGCGAGCGGATCGGACTGTCTGCGCACGTGTCCGTGCAGCAGTTTAGCCAAGTGCTTCTTATAGTCAGATCCAGCAAGCCAGAGGATCGTGGTCCCGGATTGCAGAAGACCCGCTTCTGCCATCTGCGAAAACACCCACTGGGCCCATTCACGCCGCTCGTTCTCGGTCGCCTGGCGTAGCGTCCGTTCGTAGCTGGTAAGACGGCGGCGCGGAGCAACAAGGCCGTACTTGGCCGACAGGATGAACCAGCGATCAGCATGCTGCTCGGCGTAGGTGCGCATCTTCTTGAACAACGCCGACGTATACAAATCTCTGGCCGCGCAGGGACCGGCCACCTTGCTCTTGACGCAACTCACAAGCGCTATCGTCTCGCCTTTGTTCATGGAGCCCTCGTGTTGTTGGCGCAGGACGCCACAATGTCCAAGAAAGCGGGGTCATACTGGCCGCCGATGTCCTCGACGTTCCAAAGCCCCGATCGGCACACAGGATCCTTCGGGCAATATCTGCCGAGCCAGTGCTGCGACGGAGGGTCGGCGGTCGCGCCCGTTTGACTGGCGCAGCTCAACAATGCGATGGCGTTCCTTTCCAGGTTACGCCGAATGCTAGAGCGTTTTCACTTTTTCTCCGTTGCATAGCCACAGTGGCGGAAGAAGCCGGCGGCGTCGCTGGGGGTGACGCGTTCGAGGACGGGTTGGATCGTGGCCCATAGCTCGGTCATGACTCG